>ERZ779889.478-NODE-478-length-50225-cov-4.709049_pt1 | contig 50225 bp, 47 predicted proteins | sample MGYA00511030_ERZ779889 | MGnify/ENA primary metagenome ERZ779889 (study PRJEB29588, sample SAMEA2160616) | human gut metagenome | biome: human gut; feature: human-associated habitat; material: faeces | place: Denmark | collected 2008/2010 ... | reverse complement strand
GTGCCCGGCCGGACGCGGGACACTGACCACAGGCAGCATTCCTGCCGCGCCGCGTCAGCCGGCGCAGTAAAAAGAGGAGCACAGCGACATCCTTTGTCGGAAAAGAAACGGGCGGTTGCCCGCCCGTCTCCGTCATACTTCATCCCCCGTAATGCGCCACCTTATCGACTATCCACTCCGGCGCGGTAACTTCCGGCAGCTCATCATCATCTGTCGGGGAAGACCATTCCAGTTCCCCCCACAGCACATCAACAAGCTCTCCACGCTCATATCGCTGCCAGCCACAGAAATTGCAGCCCTGCTCGGCGTACCAGTGTTCCAGCGTGCAGCCGAAACGGCGGCTTAATTCTGCAACAACGTCGCTTTCCGGCTGACACCACGGCGTGTCGAAATCCACCTGAATGAAGTTTTCTCCCTGACGGCTGATATTCACCTCATACCCCACAGGCCACTTCACGCCATACTGTTCCGTATACCAGTGATATGCGGAAGGAACACCGTTCAGAACACCACCGTTAAAGCCATTCACTTCAACATCCAGGCGGGTGGGCAGAACCGTCAGCAGGTCAAACGGCATGGTTTTTTCCGGCAGTACGTTGTCACACAGACGGTTCCACCACACCGATACATCCTCGTTACTCCAGAAGCCACACCAGTCACCTCTTTTTGCGGTGAAAAGTGCGGTGATGGTATCCCTGACATCGTCCGGTAATCCTTCCCAGCGACGCTGTCCAGTACCGCTCTGCAGCCAGAGTTCATGCAGCATCAGGCAGTTTTGTTCATCCAGCAGTACACCGTCCTGCAGGTATGTCAGCCAGCGGGTGAACGCGATATTCTCCGGCGATACAACGCCACGCCCGGCAGCCGTCAGTCCGGGGCATGGTTCAAACCGCACATCTTCAGTGGTCTGCAGAAGTCCGGCACTTCCGGCCAGAAACAGCTGAATACCTTCATTTGTGGCGCGGCGATAAAGCGGGGTGACAGCACCGCTGGCCAGTCGTTTAATCTCAGCGATCTGTGCCGGTTCACCAGAAAAATACATACGATTCGAGCACCAGTTTGGCATGGGAATTCTCCTCTCACATGCGGCCTCCATCAGGCCGTGCCGCACCTGTAACCGGGCGACCGCATACGAATGCAGGTGCGGCCCCGAAGCCGCAGCGCGTGGAGGAGGAACGACGAAACGTGACCGGGTGAGGAGGCCGGCGACAGCGACACACTTGCATCGGATGCAGCCCGGTTAACGTGCCGGCACGGCCTGGGTAACCAGGTATTTTGTCCACAGAACCGTGCGCAAAATGTTGTGGATAAGCAGGACACAGCTGCAATCCACAGCAGGCATACAACCGCACACCGAGGTTACTCCGTTCTACAGGTTACGACGTCATGTCAATACTTGCCCTTGACAGGCATTGATGGAATCGTAGTCTCACGCTGATAGTCTGATCGACAATACAAGTGGGACCGTGGTCCCAGACTGATTATCAGACCAACAACACGAGTGGGACCGTGGTCCCAGACTAATAATCAGACCGGCAATACGAGTGGGACCGTGGTCCCAGACCGATAATCAGACCGACGATACGAGTGGGACCGTGGTCCCAGACCGATAATCAGACCGACAACACGAGTGGAACAGTGGTCCCAGACTAATAATCAGACCGACGATACAAGTGGAACAGTGGTCCCAGAGAGAATATTCAGGCCAGTTATGTTTTCTGGCCTGTAACAAAGGACATTAAGTAAAGACAGATAAACGTAGACTAAAACGTGGTCGCATCAGGGTGCTGGCTTTTCAAGTTCCTTAAGAATGGCCTCAATTTTCTCTATACACTCAGTTGGAACACGAGACCTGTCCAGGTTAAGCACCATTTTATCGCCCTTATACAATACTGTCGCTCCAGGAGCAAACTGATGTCGTGAGCTTAAACTAGTTCTTGATGCAGATGACGTTTTAAGCACAGAAGTTAAAAGAGTGATAACTTCTTCAGCTTCAAATATCACCCCAGCTTTTTTCTGCTCATGAAGGTTAGATGCCTGCTGCTTAAGTAATTCCTCTTTATCTGTAAAGGCTTTTTGAAGTGCATCACCTGACCGGGCAGATAGTTCACCGGGGTTAGAGAAAAGAGCAACAACTGATTTAGGCAATTTGGCTGTGTTGATACAGCGGGTAATAATCTTACGTGAAATGTTTTCCGCATCAGCCAGCGCAGAAATATTTCCAGCAAATTCATTCTGCAATCGGCTTGCATAACGCTGACCACGTTCATAAGCACTTGTTGGGCGATAATCGTTACCCAATCTGGATAATGCAGCCATCTGCTCATCATCCAGCTCGCCAACCAGAACACGATAATCACTTTCGGTAAGTGCAGCAGCTTTACGACGGCGACTCCCATCGGCAATTTCTATGACACCAGATACTCTTCGACCGAACGCCGGTGTCTGCTGACCAGTCAGTAGAAAAGAAGGGATGAGATCATCCAGTGCGTCCTCAGTAAGCAGCTCCTGGTCACGTTCATTACCTGACCATACCCGAGAGGTCTTCTCAACACTATCACCCCGGAGCACTTCAAGAGTAAACTTCACATCCCGACCACATACAGGCAAAGTAATGGCATTACCGCGAGCCATTGCTCCTACGCGCGCAATTAACGAATCCACCATCGGGGCAGCTGGCGTCGATGACGAAGTATCTTCAACCGGTTGAGGATTGAGCGTATGTTTTGGAATAACAGGCGCACGCTTCATTATCTAATCTCCCAGCGTGGTTTAATCAGACGATCGAAAATTTCATTGCAGACAGGTTCCCAAATAGAAAGAGCATTTCTCCAGGCACCAGTTGAAGAGCGTTGATCAATGGCCTGTTCAAAAACAGTTCTCATCCGGATCTGACCTTTACCAACTTCATCCGTTTCACGTACAACATTTTTTAGAACCATGCTTCCCCAGGCATCCCGAATTTGCTCCTCCATCCACGGGGACTGAGAGCCATTACTATTGCTGTATTTGGTAAGCAAAATACGTACATCAGGCTCGAACCCTTTAAGATCAACGTTCTTGAGCAGATCACGAAGCATATCGAAAAACTGCAGTGCGGAGGTGTAGTCAAACAACTCAGCAGGCGTGGGGACAATCAGCACATCAGCAGCACATACGACATTAATCGTGCCGATACCCAGGTTAGGCGCGCTGTCAATAACTATGACATCATAGTCATGAGCAACAGTTTCAATGGCCAGTCGGAGCATCAGGTGTGGATCGGTGGGCAGTTTACCTTCATCAAATTTGCCCATTAACTCAGTTTCAATACGGTGCAGAGCCAGACAGGAAGGAATAATGTCAAGCCCCGGCCAGCAAGTGGGCTTTATTGCATAAGTGACATCGTCCTTTTCCCCAAGATAGAAAGGCAGGAGAGTGTCTTCTGCATGAATATGAAGATCTGGTACCCATCCGTGATACATTGAGGCTGTTCCCTGGGGGTCGTTACCTTCCACGAGCAAAACACGTAGCCCCTTCAGAGCCAGATCCTGAGCAAGATGAACAGAAACTGAGGTTTTGTAAACGCCACCTTTATGGGCAGCAACCCCGATCACCGGTGGAAATACGTCTTCAGCACGTCGCAATCGCGTACCAAACACATCACGCATATGATTAATTTGTTCAATTGTATAACCAACACGTTGCTCAACCCGTCCTCGAATTTCCATATCCGGGTGCGGTAGTCGCCCTGCTTTCTCGGCATCTCTGATAGCCTGAGAAGAAACCCCAACTAAATCCGCTGCTTCACCTATTCTCCAGCGCCGGGTTATTTTCCTCGCTTCCGGGCTGTCATCATTAAACTGTGCAATGGCGATAGCCTTCGTCATTTCATGACCAGCGTTTATGCACTGGTTAAGTGTTTCCATGAGTTTCATTCTGAACATCCTTTAATCATTGCTTTGCGTTTTTTTATTAAATCTTGCAATTTACTGCAAAGCAACAACAAAATCGCAAAGTCATCAAAAAACCGCAAAGTTGTTTAAAATGAGAGCAACACAATAAAAGGAGATAAGAAGAGCACATACTTCAGTCACTTATTATCACTAGCGCTCGCCGCAGCCGTGTAACCGAGCATAGCGAGCGAACTGGCGAGGAAGCGAAGAAGAACTGTTCTGTCAGATAGCTCTTACGCTCAGCGCAAGAAGAAATATCCACCGTGGGAAAAACTCCAAGTAGAGGTACAATTCAGAATAATAAACTGTGATAATCAACCCTCATCAATGATGACGAACTAAAGCCCGATATCAGGTCACATGACGAAGGGAAAGAGAAGGAAATCAACTGTGACAAACTGCCCTCAAATTTGGCTTCCTTAGAAATTACAGTTCAAAAAGTATGAGAAAGTCCATGCAGGCTAAAGGAAACAGCAAAACTGTGACAAATTACCCTCAGTAGGTCAGAACAAATGTGACGAACCACCCTCAAATCTGTGACAGATAACCCTCAGACTATCCTGTCGTCATGGAAGTGATATCACGGAAGGAAAATACGATATGAGTCGTCTGGCGGCCTTTCTTTTTCTCAATGTATGAGAGGCGCATTGGAGTTCTGCTGTTGATCTCATTAACACAGACCTGCAGGAAGCGGCGGCGGAAGTCCGGCATACGCTGGTAACTTTGAGGCAGCTGGTAACGCTCTATGATCCAGTCGATTTTCAGAGAGACGATGCCTGAGCCATCCGGCTTACGGTACTGACACAGGGATTCGTATAAACGCATGGCATACGGATTGGTGATTTCTTTTGTTTCACTAAGTCGAAACTGCGTAAACCGGTTCTGTAACCCGATAAAGAAGGGAATGAGATATGGGTTGATATGTACACTGTAAAGCCCTCTGGATGGACTGTGCGCACGTTTGATAAACCAGGGAAAAGATTCATAGCCTTTTTCATCGCCGGCATCCTCTTCAGGGCGATAAAAAACCACTTCCTTCCCCGCAAAACTCTTCAATGCCTGCCGTATATCCTTACTGGCTTCCGCAGAGGTCAGTCCGAATATTTCAGCATATTTAGCAACATGGATCTCGCAGATACCGTCATGTTCCTGTAGGGTGCCGTCAGATTTTCTGATCTGGTCAACGAACAGATACAGCATACGTTTTTGATCCCGGGAGAGACTATATGCCGCCTCAGTCAGGTCGTTTGACTGGACAATTCGCGGGCTATTTTTACGTTTCTTGTGATTTATAACCGCTGTTTCCGCCATGACAGATCCATGTGAAGTGTGACAACTTTTTAGATTGTCACACTAAATAAAAAAGAGTCAATAAGCAGGGATAACTTTGTGAAAAAACAGCTTCTTCTGAGGGCAATTTGTCACAGGGTTAAGGGCAATTTGTCACAGACAGGACGGTCATTTAAGGGTGATTTGTCACACTGAAAGGGCAATTTGTCACAACACCTTCTCTAGAACCAGCATGGATAAAGGCCTGCAAGGTGCTCTAAAAAGAAGATCTAAAAACTATAAAAAAAATAATTATAAAAATATCCCCGTGGATAAGTGGATAACCCCGAGGGAAATTTTTTCAGGCATTGGGTGTAAGCAGAATATATAAGTGCTGTTCCCTGGTGCTTCCTCGCTCACTCGAGGGCTTCGCCCTGTCGCTCGACTGCGGCGAGCACTACTGACTATAAATGAAAAAACCAGACATCGAGATTCTGATTATCAGGTGCTGCTGAACATCCATGTGAACGATAACGTTCCGGAGTCTCTTACACCGCCACAGCGCGATTTGCAGGACTGTTGCATCGTCATGCATGGTGACATCAGCCAGCCCTCATCTGTACATAAGTACATGGTATCTCCCGCCTACTTCTGGTTTAGGTCACTGGCGTGAAAATCCTGCTCCAGCAGATTTTCTGACACAGGCAGGCTGTATGCGCGGTAACTGACCGGGCTGAACTTCCGGGAGGCTTTTGCCCTCAGCCCCTAACGGCTCAGGCTTGCCGCCACGGTTTTTACGTTAAAGTGATAACGCGGCACATTGCTTTGATGCTGAACTCAGCCTGATGACATACTTCATTTCAGGCTCTTCGCGAAGTATGTCGCGGCCTTTTGGAGGTGAGTCAGACAGAAACCGGTGAGCTCATTGGCATGGATGCTAATGAGCTCAGATAACGGAAAATGGTTGAATTATTGTAATACACTTAAGCCTCATGAATGTAATGGAGGATTACAGACAAACAAATCAGTATATAGATACAGGGAAAATCTAAAGTCGTGACCAGTTTTTGTTAACCACTACATATCAGCAATTCGTTATTTAAACTGGCCTCCGTGACGCTTAAATTTCAGGGTGAAACAAAAGGACTGACGACACACCTGGTACAGTCTGCGTTATACGATATCAACGAAGATGTTGTGGAGAGCAAAGCTGAAGCTAGGTTGTTTGAACTATATCGTATGGTTCCGGCGGCTACTGTTACGTCTGAAAGCGATTGACGCGATGAAACGTAAGGAATCAGCACAAGCGACACCTATATTGAAAGTCTTCCGCTTAATCCTGCCCCCATTCCTATGAAACGAATGCGTAATCATCTCAATTTGACATCTGGTGTCTACACGCAGAATCACATTGTGCGAAAGGCTATGGAACAACTCAGGGATATTCGCTATCTGGATTACACCGAATTCTTGCGTGATCTGGTCACGTACTTCAGTGGGCATTACAGGTGTAGTGGCATAGTGAATTTGGCCACCTGAATAGAGGTGATATCATCACCTCATAGTCAAAACAGGTGACATTATGACCGGACGTAACAGACGCAATTTTAGCCCCGAGTTTCGCCTCGAGGCTGCCCAGCTTGTACTCGATCAGCATTACACCGTTGCCGCCGCTGCCACTGCGATGAATGTCGGCAAATCCACGATGGATAAATGGGTTCGACAACTGAAAGAAGAGCGAGCGGGAAAATCACCCATAGCTTCACCCATGACACCTGAGCAGATTGAAATACGTGAGTTGAAGAAAAGACTTCAACGCGTTGAAATGGAAAGGGATATATTAAAAAAGGCTACCGCGCTCTTGATGTCAGACTCCCTGAACAATTCTCATTAGTTGAGAAACTCAGGGCGCGGTTTCCTGTTGCCGTTGTGTGCAACGTGTTTGGGGTTCATCGCAGCAGTTATAAATACTGGCGGCAGCCCAGGAAGCCTGACGCCACGAAAGTGGCATTACTGAGCCTTGTGCGTGAAGTTTATCACGAAAGTAACGGTTCAGCAGAAGCGCGAAGCATTGCCGCAATGGTCACCACCAAAGGTATAAAACTGAGCCGCTGGCGGGCAACAAAGCTGATGAAAGCGCTCAATATTATCAGCTGTCAGCAACCTGGCCATCGTTATAAGAAGGCGTCTAAGGAACACATTGAGATCCCTAATTATCTGGATCGCCAGTTTGCTGTTACCGAGCCTAATCAGGCCTGGTGCGGTGATGTGACTTATATCTGGACGGGAAAACGCTGGGCTTATCTGGCTGTTGTACTCGATTTGTTTTCCCGTAAACCGGTTGGCTGGGCGATGTCATTTTTCCCTGATTCCGCACTGACAGGTAAAGCCCTGTCGATGGCCTGGGAAGCACGGGGGAAACCGGCTAATTTACTGTATCACTCGGATCAAGGCAGTCACTATACCAGCAGGAATTTCAGACAGTTACTGTGGAGATATCAGATAAAGCAAAGCCTGAGTCGCCGGGGAAATTGCTGGGATAACAGCCCAATGGAACGGTTCTTCAGAAGCCTGAAAACAGAGTGGGTACCGGATAATGGCTACGCGAATTTTAGCGAAGCCAGCACGGCAATAACGAATTACATCACAGGATATTACAGCCAGCTCAGACCTCATCAATATAATGGTGGTTTGACGCCGAATGAATCAGAACGATTGTTCTGGAAAAACTCTAAAGCTGTGGCCAGTTTTTGTTGACCACTACAAGGAATCCGAAACTCATCAGCAGTACGATGAAAGTGCCACAGAAAGAAGAGAACGAAAAATTAACCAAGGTATGTAACACCGCCTTCCCCAGTCAATATTAATCCTGGTGCGGAGTACTTTCACTTACCCGGTGGTAATGAGCGCAGGATCTCTGCAGCATCCCGCCCGTCACCTGTGAAAGGCACTGCCAGCGTGGCAGCCATATCCAGCGCAAACACTCTGGTATAAACCTCCATTGAGCGAGGATCCTTATGGCCGACCAGAGCCTGGATAACTTTTCTCGGCTGGCGGTGATAAAGCATGTGCATGATATAGCTGTGGCGAAAGGTATGCGGTGTCACCGGTATGGAAAAATGTACCCCGTCTGCTTTCGCACGGTTTACGGCCTGTTTCAGCCAGTTACGCATGGTTTCATCCGTGACAGACCACAGCGGTTCTCGCCGACGGGGACGGGTAGTCACCATCCAGCTCTCCATCTGCCGGACAAAATTCACATCTGTCAGGGGAACCAGACGCACCGCATCTTTCGGCGGGCGCCCACGGCGTCCCCGTACCTTTTCTGACAGTACCCGCACAAACGGCCTTAAACCATCGAGATCGAATGACTCTGGTGTGAGTGTCCTGGCCTCCCCGATGCGAATGCCGGTGTTCCACAGAGTGGCGAACAGCATATAGTGACGCAGATCGGGCATATAAAAGAGGAGGGCACTCACTTCCGGTGCCAGGAGATATGCTGGAGTGGCACCGGTTGAGGTAGCCATCCGGCGGAGTGCGACCGCGGTCGCAAAATCAACGCCCGGGGCGATCGGCAATAACGAAACGCGTTCTGGTGAATTCTGCAGGGGAATGACGTTGTTCATCAGTTATTTTTTACGTAGCGCACGCACTGTTTATGGATATAGCTATTCTGACCTGGACGCCGGGATCCTTCCACGACAATAAATCGCAGCGCGCGGATCCTTTTATTGCCTTATCCCGCATTATTGCGGGTAAAGCCAAATACATAAAGGATCCCTTTTCTGTCCAGATCTTCCATGAAGCCAGTCATGGCGCGGGTTGATGGCGGTTTTACGGTTTTTTGGAGAAATGGGGTAATGCCAGGACAGGCAGAAATGGAGAAAAATCCTGCAGACGTCTTTAAAAGACAAATGAAGGTTTTCTGACGCCATGCCCTTAACTGTTTGTCTGGCTTCAGGTTGCTTAACCACAATGATAAGCTGATGTGTAATAAAACAACTTTGTGCACAGTAAAATGTGCAGGCTGATAACTCTGAAGTGAATGGCTTGGTTATGGGGGATACTTACAAAGATTCTTTACTGTCTGATTGAGTTTTTCTGTATACAAATAATGTTTTCGTTTTTAGTGTAGACCTGAATTTGTTGGGAGAAAAATTATTGCTGAAATAAAAGATACAAAAGCGTATGTTTATAACACGCTTATCAAGCAACAACAAAGATGAATATATCCAGCAGAATATATTACAGGCCTGCGATAGAACACTTATCGTTTTAATTTACCAAAATATCCGTAAAGCTGTTGTATATACATTATTGTTCTGTAAATTTACTCCTCCACAGGGCGAAGGAGTATTTACATACCGGGAATCCTGAGCGGAATATGATATTCTTAATAGAGGTTCACATTCGCATATAGATTTTAACACAAACATTTCCCAACCTTACAGGGAACAGACCACAGAAGTTTATACTTCCATTCCGGTCTGAATGCACCTATGGAATATATCATTTTTTTATTATTCTCCTGACAGTACTTTCTTGCTTTATCAATATTCAGCCACATCAGGACACTTCCCGGGCTTAGCTTCATACAGCGTTCATCATTCAAAATCGCGCCATTTGGTACATCATAATAAACATTACAGGCACTTTCAGACTTCAATACTATATCTACAGCGCATGGTTGCTTATTCCAAAAGAGTACGTGGCCAAACATCAGTTTTCTCAGGTAAGAAATAAACATATGCAGATTATCATATTCATAGCAAGGTAGCGTTCTTTCAAACCGGGAGTGAAAAAGTGATATATAAATTTGAGCTATTTCTTCATCCGATAACTGGTCTATGAGTTTAATCTCTCCGCCACTCTTGATAAAACGCCGGATCTCATTTCGGCGAGTCTTTTCAAATTTTGGAGAAAATGAATCCTTTATTATACAGTTTTGTTTTCTTCTAGCTATATACCAGGCTGCATTAATAATATTTGCTTTATTTATCACAGACAACTTGTTAGTTTTATCAGGAAAAAAACATTTAGCACAAGAATCAAAAGGAATCAAAATCTCATCAGATGACAGAGGATAATACCTTCTCGCCATTACACCAACTTGCTTTCCATTACACAGGAAATATGCTCCTTTTATGTCCTCCCCTTTTTCGTAGTGAAAAAAATCAATCTTCCAGTCATGATGCTTCATAAAGTATGAAACAACATCCGGGTGCATATTTACACTGCCTCCGTATTTCTCAAAAGTATTTCTGTATATTTCAAATGTAGATAGCTCCCAACCAGTAATAATTCGCTTGAAATTTTTTATAAGCAAAATAAAACCCTCTTTAATGTTTACTCCAGTTTTAGTTTTACGTTATGGGTCGAATACCCATAACGACGCGATTGATGAGAAATATAAATATTATTTAAAATCCACTATCATTTGTTGTGGGATGGACAGATTTTTAGTCGTTTCTATGCAGACTTTAATATAATCAGTAAACTTTGGTGGTTTGGGCATTCCGAGCCCCAGCAATTTTTCATTACTGAAACAAACATTAAGCATACTGAACGCACCGTATAAACGAATGGCTTTTAACATAAGGCGCTCGTTGCAGGGGCCAAAAATATTTTTAAATTCATGTCGGCCCATTGCCAGTATTTCATAGCTGACTTTAGTATACTTATCCCCTACGGGCGCTCTGTTCAAAGCACTGGCGATAGATTTATCAATAGCAGAGAATGTCACACTACTTTCTTTACCTGCAGATATATGAACAATCTCACCATTAATTAACGAACTGTCGAGTAACATTAACAATGCATCGGCACAATAATCTACAGGAATAACATCTATTCTGTCATCGAGTGAACACATAAATTTTTGTAACATTAATCCCATCCTGAACACCCAGAAAATACTGGTTGAAGGTAAGCACCCTAAACGGGTATGGCCGACAATAATTGATGGGCGGGCAATCAATAAAGGCAAATCAGGGCACTGTTTACGCATCAGGTGCTCTATTATTGCTTTCGAATGTGTATACTCTACTAAGTGTTCTCCTGTTTCTGATACAGCGGTGTCTTCCATTACTAATGAATTTGCATCCGGAGTACACGACATTGCTGTACCAACATGAAGGAAGCGTTTTAATCCTGCAACTTTTGCCATTCTTTTGGCAAAAGCAAGTGTACCGATAACATTAACATTCCATATAAAAGGGTTATTACCAAAAGAAGCAACCGCCGCACAATTAATAACATGAGTGACTTCATCAAGACAAGGAGCCATGAGGAAACTTTCCGGATTATTTAAGTCACCACATAAGATATTATCAGTTGTTAAAGAATGTAACCGATTATCGCAGATATTAAATTTGCGCATATTTTCTTTAACTCTTTCAAGCCCTGTCTGTGGGGTGGAGGCTCGAACTAAAAGTAGCAAATTTACATTGTTACGGCTGTTCAGCAGATTAGCCAGAACAGCACCACCAAGGAAACCAGTAGCGCCTGTGAGTAATAGTAAATCCATATCCGACCTTATTTATTCATAATATGCTATAAAAAAATAAATTGTCATATATAAATAAATCATCAACAAAGTAACTCTCCATACATTATTTTTTCTCACGTTTATAAAATGTTTATATAAACCATCTCTACCCAATTAGTAAGAGGTTGGCCCATGAAACAGCAACACAAAAAAAACAAAATATCTACATAACACAAACAAAGATATTACATGCTTTCACGCCTACAACTGGGGGGTATTTTTTTTCAGAAAAATATGACTTTTAGTTTTTATTTCCTTAAAAAGGCGGTCTTTTATTTATAAATGTTCATATATCAGCCCCTAGTTTTTACAGATACAAGACCTGTATAATAAATAACGGAAACAACTGAAAGAAACATCTGGGAAATGTATATGGATACCATCAACAAAAGATGGAAATGATGAATTTTATTAGCATTATTTGATGATTCAATAACAATAAAGGGGGAGTGGCACGAACACTATCCCGGGCATCTATATCGTAACAGAAAGATACTTTTGAATATAATACATGATACCCCCGTATAGTGGGGTGGCAATGAGCTGAATCAGTAAGTAAAAGCACAATCTGATAACCAGCCAGGAAAATCATAAATAATATTTAAGGTCAGTAGTAGTTATGAAACTGTAATTTTCAATGCCGGCTCTATTTTTGTCAAACTCAGAAACATTCCGGTTTTGGTCATAGCGGGAAGTCTCGTCCTTCTTATTAGTGACCTGACTCCATAACCTCCAATATATACTTTAGCATTAGGTGTTACATAATAGCCAGCGTTAACTGCAACAGAATAGTAGTTCTGATCTTTTACTTTGTCGCGATATGTAATTCTTTTCTCTGGAGCATAATGCTCATCGTTATCAAATGATTCTCCCCGGCCACTGTATTTAAATGTACTACCCAGCTCAAAATTCTCATAACGATAACTTCCTGTCAGGCCAATACAGGACATCTTAAAACGCTGTTTATAACCTATGGCTCTTTCTCCATACAGGAATGTGCCGATAGCATCTCTGACCCCCTCATCAGAACTGTAAATGCAGGAACCGTCCTTGGCAGTAAAACTGTAATGGTTTTTCTGATATCCCACCATGACTCCCAGTCGATAATCATGTTCATTTACGAGCCATCCTTTAGCATTCAGGTCAAATTCGTTGGCAAAATTAAGGCGGATATCGGGATGTCTGCTTTCGTCTGTCCAGATGCCGGATTTACCTAGATTATGCCAGTCACGGTCAATCATATTCCTCCCTCCCTTTTTTCTGTTCAAGGGGTGTCCAGCCTGATGCACTAACAGACAAACGGGGGAGCAACTCCCAGTTTATGGCACCTTTAATAGTAGTATTTCCAGTCCAGTTGACTGGCTTGCCGCCCACCATTTTCAGGATCATAAACGCGTTCTTTTGTTTTACCACTCAGTATTCTCAGATTCAGCTTCCTGTTTTGAAATCAAGAAAGCGTTTCTGCTAATACCAATCTCTTTTTTCGCAAAAAAACAAACACTTTTTCGCAAAATACAAAACAACAAAAAAACAAATAATCATACTAAGAACTATCGGTTAACTCAGTTTTAAACGTTTTTCAAATGTCATATTACACGCGCCACCGTGTTTTATTTTGTTTGCTTTTTATGTCTTTATGTGGTTATTTCTCTTTAGTTTAACTGATAGCACAAAATAATATTGCTTATCAGAATAAAGATAATGAGAAATGAAAGTAAACCAGCCACACAATATCCGTAAATTTGGCACTCCGCATAAATGGAGTAACGATGTATTAAGGACGTAGTTCGTAATATCGGAGAGGTGAAAACCTGTGTTGAGAGACATCCCAATACCCGCCTGAACCTGTGAGGAAATGTAGGAGCACAGGCAGGTGACAGGGGATATAGCGACACCTCTTGCACTGTTTCAACACAGAAACATCAGATTTATAAAAAAACGGGGTTTGGAATGATACTACATTCTGACTGGATTTTTTATTATCTCCTTATGTAAATCTTCTGGCGCAGAGCAATTTTAACGAAATCTGAGTTATTTGAATTCATTTTTTCTAATGTAATTATATTATAATTACTGCAGTGTATTCTTTCTATAGGGATGTTTGTAATGAAAAAAATAATTTTTCTGTTGGCACTGACTGGTATCTCAATTTCTTCATCTGTCCATGCTAACTACCGATGGTTCCTTTTTGAACCTAAAAATGATGTATTCAAGGATATTGATGTCACTTATGATGATTATACCGTTTCGGTCACCACTTCTATGTCATCCTCACTGAGTGGGATTTCTTCAGGGAAAGTGATTCGTACTATTTGCTCCGGAGGCCCCGGCACATTACCTGCAGAACAACAAAAAACAGGATGGATAGCTATTCCCACTCGAGAAATTCAAAGTGGTGGTCTGAAATTCAGAGCTGAACCTGTTCTGGGTAGAGGATGGGGAAGACCCATCTTCCCTTATCCCGCAACATACTCAATAGCGGTGAATCAGATAACCAAAAACACACCTTTGGGAGTTTGCTGGACTCTGGGAAGCAGTACTCTGGTCGACTGGTGGGCTCCCGCAGCATCCATAAAAATGACCATTCCCAAACAGTCTGTGCCTGCGGGGGTATATAACGTATCCATCCCCTATAAATATGCCTATGAGGAACACAAACACGCAGGTTCAACATATCCTGGTAACAACATTATTTCAGATATTCTTTCTGTCCCGGATAAATATATTAATGCACGTGTTACAGTAGTTTCTAAATGCGATATCAGTACGAAATCCATAAATCTGTCTCACGGTGAAATGGCAGGCAGGCTTGCCGACAAAAACAAAACCCGACCCTATAACGTCAATCTTACCTGTCGTGAGGGAACTTCTGTTTCTGTGAAGCTGACAGGGAGTCACACAATATCAGGAAAAACTGAAAATTTTACCCGATGCGGAGATGGAGGTGTTTGTGAGCTGCTCTTTAACGACGGAAACGGAGATAAATATAAAGATACATTCCACATAAGCGGCACCAAAACGCTTGCCGTCACATCCACTTATCATCTGAACGATATCAGTCATCCGGTTGCTGGCTCCTTTACAGGAAGCGGGATTATGCAGATTTTCGTCAACTAATTAATCATCATCAGGAAAAAGATATTCATAAAACAATGGGTGCCCTACACCTGTTTAAGTCCCTGTCGCGGGGGCTGATACAGCCACAACCTGCCGCACTGACTGTCCAGGGTAAATGAACAGCACACAAAATTTTTTACCCAAAACCCGGTAAAAAATTTTGCGTTCTGCCCGGGACAGGTGCGTCAGGCCGTGGCAGTGATGCCCCTTGCGGCGAAGGTTCTCAAACGGGTGAAGTTCATACCACAGGGAATACAGCAGCAGGTTCCCGCGAAACGTCAAAAACGCGGGTCCCGAAACTCAAAAGATGATGGGGGCTGAAAACCAGACAGAGGAAAAAGCAGGATGAGTACCTGAAATATCCACGTTAACGCCGCGTCGTACACGCTTCTTGTTGCCGAGAGGAAAAAAACACCGGGGAAGAGTGGGACGTTCTGGAATTCAGCAGCCTGACTGAGCTGAAAAAATATCGTAAAGGCCACCCGGAAAAGATGGTCTTCAGCTATAGCTATGCGCTCAGTCGGGGTGTGGATACGAAGCTCCGCCATATCAACATTGCGGAAGCCGATCACTTCAAACAGTTCCTGCGTCAGAGATGTTTTTGACTACTTAACTGAGCCCTAGAACATTTTTGTTATATGAGTCTCCGTCAACTAATGCTCTGCCCACTTAACCATGTTAATACTGGTAATAGATACTTAGCGTGACTAACAAGATTAAACCAAACTACTTTTATGCATAGAGACAACGAGCATTTAGTCTCAGAACCTTAAAAGACAAATAAAGAAAACAATCAATAAAAACTCACTAATAATGAATAAAATGACAAACACATTATACCCCCCCCCAAGAGAAGTGATTGATTCATATAAGCACATCAAGCATCTCATATGTGATAAATATCCTTGCAGAGAATATAGATCAATAATCTAAAATAATACTCTCTAATTTTTTAATCAAAGATATAAATGTTTGTGCAGGGGCCACTTGTTCAAAAATAGCAACAAATGCAACTGAAAGAGCTATTTCTGCTATTATATAATCTCTCCGTAATGTTTTATGTTTCTTCATACTTTTTATGGCTTCACGAATCATGCTTTGAGTTAATCGCTCTGCTCTTGAAATAAGCATCCCGAGAACGATACCATCAACAAGAATATCATAATTAATGTCAGGGGAAGAACGATTGTTTTTTGTTGACGCCTGATTAGAAAAATTGTTTCTTCTTTTTTTCATTTTTCCGAGAGTTAAGTTTATACTTTCCTTTACTGTATACAATGTTTAATCTAAAAAATATGCAAATCACGAACATTTTCTTTTTTTTTGCGAAATTCATGAAATGTTTGGAGATGCTTTATATTGCTTATATAACAGATGTTAGTATAAAATTCCTTTTACAACAATTATACAGTTAAAAATTATGAGTGTAAAAAACGGATAAGCCACATGAAAATGGATGAATTTCTCAACAGGAATAATATAAGTCTCTCTGAGTTTAAGTATGCTTCTTTATCATGGAATTCTTTGTTAAGAATAGGTTTATCACACGCTGCACAAACACCACACCTTAAAAAAACAGCAATTATTTTATCATCAATACTTCAACAAGTTGATGAGGTTCACTCTGTTCGATGGAGAATAAAAAAGCCAGAACACCTTATGTCCAAAATAATAAGAAAAAGAAATACAGGCAATAAAAAATACAGTGAAATATCTGAGCATAACTATCAACAAATTATAACTGATTTAATCGGTATAAGGGTTCTTTATCTTTATAAAAAAGATTGGGAGAAGATTCATCATTTTATTTGTTCAATGTGGAAACAGATTGAATTGCCTATTGTTTATTTAAGAGCGGGAGATCCTGACTCAGAAATAAAAGTTTATAACAATAATGGATGTCAAATAAAGTATCATGATGCCGGATACAGATCGACTCATTATTTAATAAAACCATTGAACGCAAGAGAAAATTTTGTAGCGGAGATTCAGATTCGGACAATTTTTGAAGAGGGATGGAGCGAAATAGATCACCTTACAAGGTACTCTGGCGCTTCAGATAGTTATCTGCTACGTAATTTTTTAATGATATTTAATAGATTGGCAGGGAGTGCAGATGAAATGGGGACATTTATTTTAGAGTTAAAAAAAACTCTAGATAAAACAGAACGTGATAAAGCCATTAATAATAAAAGCTATTTTAAAAAATAGCAGAAAGATATTTAAAAGATAGTCAAAAATTATGATGCAGATGTTTCACTGACATCTGGCTGCTTTTTATCTCATTGCTTATTTTAACTATTCTCAATTGCATCGTCCTAAAAGTCTGCCGGCGCAGCCACGTTATCAACTAATCGGTGTCTTTGCTCTGGGCACCAATATTTTCAGCCAGAGTCAAGTTGCGCTGGCCAAAAATGAAGGGGTAAAGTCCTGGCTCAATGTACAGATAGAACTGAAAAATCTCGGTATGAGCTATATCCTCATCACCAGTATTGGTCCAAAAGTCTTCTCTGATGCCATCAATGTGGTATATCCGAAGAGGCACATTATCGTCCATACAGCACGCAATAGCCCGTATGTAATATAAAGCGACCAGAAAGCTACCTCAAACCAGCGGACACTGGAAGCGTCCGCTGCAGTCTGGAACAGTTGCTATCCGCAGATAAGCCGAAGTGCTGGTAGTCCAGCAGGGTTAAGTCTGGTTCGATTTATTCAATGAAGATCTCTCACCAATTATTCTATTCATTATTAAACTCAGATAACGAACGTTTTTGTTGTTCCAAGTATTGTCGTGGTGTTATGTTGTATTTTTTTTTGAATAACCTGTTTGCAGTGCAAATAGAATTAAAGCCTGATTCATAAATATGTATATTTACATTTACGAAAGGATTATTCTTTATCTTCTTCATCAAGATTTGACAACGTTCGTTTGATACTATTTCGCCGAAGTTACAACCAGACTCAGACAATATATACTGAATCATTCTTTCAGATACCCCAAAATTATCTGCAACAAAAGATAATCGTAACTTACTGTTTTGTGCATTTTTCTTTATGAAATTTAGCATTTGTGCCAATTTGTTATTCTGAATATATGGTATTCTCTCTCCGTGGCGTTTAGATTCTATTTCTAATGACAGCAGACTTATTAATGTTTTAGTGTTTTTTGTGCAAAATGAATCATTGTTGTTTATGTAATAATTTAGAAGAATCTTATTTATTTCATTTCCATAAGCTAGCTCTGATACTTTTTTCCATGAAATTTCACTTGTTTTTGATAATGGAACTTCAGATATGAGTTCAGTATCCATAATAATGGATACAGTATTTCTCATTGAAAAACTCTCAATGGTCAACTCATCGCACGATGGAACAATTAAAGCATCTCCAGCAGATATAGTAACCCTGTTATTTTTATTTCTAACCAGCAGGCCTCCGCATGAAGATATAATAAAAATCTTATTTCCTTTAGGTGAAAAAATATCTTTATGAACTAGTGAGGTAGAGATAGCAGAAGATCTTACAATAGTTTTTAAAACTTTATAATTCAACTCTTCAATACGCATACTCCCAAAAAACAAATCTTTATCACCGTTTTGTGGAATGCTAATTTCAACTCTAGAAAAATCCAATTCGTTTTTTATTGCGCAACTCCACTCATCATACCATCTGGAATTATCGCTATTTAATTCTAAATAATTACTCATAAAAAACAAAAAAAAATAAGACAATGGCAATGTTTTCACTTCCAGTTTATAAGAAGCACATAATTATATCAATAAAATCCAACATATTTTGAGAAAATTCTGAAAACCAATTAGTAATATTTATTTGCAAAGCATCGTATTGATAACCAACTAATATTTAACTGAAAAATAACTTGCTTACAAAGCTAATATGCATGTGATAGCTTTTTCCAATACAAAAAGGCAAGAATAACCCTGTACATGGCTGCACTTGTAGAAACCGGTTTAATCCGGTAATAAAGACGCTTTACATGCATCGGCTTACGGGCGGAAAAATCAAAAAAGTGACACTGATTGCCTGTATACGTAAAGCCCCCCCCTAGAGATAATTTGTGTGATTCATAGACATCGTTTCACTATAATGCCTTACTATGAACAGGGAAATTCTGCAGCGGCTACAGTGGGTAAAACTCTATGAAACGTCTGGTGACGCGGGGTTCGTATGCCGTCGCTGCGGTATTTCCCGCCCCACATTGCGTAAATGGTGGCGCAGATATCTGGCTCAGGGCATCGCTGGTCTGGAAAGCCATAGCCGTCGCCCTAAACATTCACCATCAACGAAAACCGGCGCTGGCGAAGTCGCTCTGATTCTGGAATTACGTTCCCTGCGAAATTTGGGTGCAAGGAGGATTCAGAGCGAGTTAAAACGACTTCATGCAATCTCACTGGCAGTGGCAACGATCCACAAAGTTCTTTGCCAGAATAAGGTTAAACCTGTCGTTAAATTCCGGCGTAAAGCAGATTTTATTCGCTACGAACGCCCTGTTCCCGGTGATCGGGTCCAGATGGATACCTGTAAAATTGGCCCCGGTTTGTATCAGTACACATCTGTTGATGACTGCACTCGCTACAGACTCCTGAGACTCTACTCTCGTCGCACGGCTGCAAACACACTGGATTTTATCGATTGTGTTATTGAAGAAATGCCTTTCCCGATACAGCGCTTACAGACAGACCGGGGAAGAGAGTTTTTTGCCGTTAAGGTGCAGGAGAAATTGAAAGAATACAGCATCAAGTTTCGTCCAAATAAGCCAGCCTCACCTCATCTTAATGGCAAAGTTGAACGTTCTCAAAAGACAGACAAAGCCGAGTTTTACGCTACCGTAGACCTCTCAACTGATGACCTGAAAGAACTGCTGGCAGAATGGCAGCATTACTATAACTGGGAACGCCCTCATAGCGCTCACAACGGTAAAACTCCGATGGAGCGCTACTTCGAACTTGCAGAGCAAACACCATACTCTGATGCCGTTCACGCAAGCTATCAGCCCAATGAAGAGCATATACAGGAACAGAATTACAAGCTTGAACTTAAACTGAGAAAATTGAAACGATGTCTATGAATCACACAGATAATTTAGTGATAAAACATAAAAATGCTTTCGTATTATTACTGTATTCACTTCGTCTTCCCATATATTCAAGCAACCACAAAGCAGCTAGACTACCAACCTGAAAGGAGAAGGTGAATGAACAGTTTTAAGTTAATATATTATGTATGCATAACGGTAGTTATACTTGCACTATTAATTATTATTTGTGGAGGTTCTATGTTTATCATAGATTAATATCAGTTAAATCATTTTTAATACTGTACTCTACATAAACACCTATTTTATTCCATACTAATCTATACGACACGCCAAACAACATTTTTGTTGCCACCATGAACAGACTTAACTACATAAAGTCTGTTCAACTCCCGAAATAATAAATAACCCAACAAACAGAAATGCCACGGCTATTATGTATGCTTAATGACGATATATATGTGTTGCGCTTTATCATAAATCTCATGACTATAACACTTTCTTACCCCCCCCAAAAAAAAGACAATTATTATGAGCGTATTTACAAGAAATCACTTTATTATAAAATGCATCACTGCATTAACACCGTAGCAATAGCACTACCAGAAAAAGAACCAACATCGATCTTATTTGCATTAATTGTTTTGTACAATGAATTTATATTAAGTGTTTGACTCCCATTGATCATATCTGAATAGCTTGCCTTGCCATTGATAGTTAAAGTACACATTCCATTATCACCACATTTAGTTACATTCGCCCCCACTCCGGAAACTAAACCATCTCCTTTCATATAAATTTTCACCTTAGTTGGTGAACTGCAATTAATAGTCAAACGTGCACTTGCAGAATGACCATCGCGAGCTTGAGCGGATGTTATTGAACCGTGGTTTATTGATATTGTATTGTTTCCTATTATTTTACATGATGCCAACACATTCACATAAACAGACGCAAATCGATTAGCCATACTGGCTACTGCCGGTTCCACCCCGGTTCCGCCTGAACATGCTTTTTCCCCAATATACCATTCTTCACTACCAATTTTAACAGGAAGTTGAACATGATACCTCCCGGCAAAAGCACTCCCCCTTTCTATAACTACACGCAATTTTGTTGGTAAAAAATTATTTTCTATATGAGAGTATTTATATCCAGGAACAACATTAGAAGGAAAATACATATCATGCCAGTCATAGTTTCTGTAAGTACCTGAATATGTCTGAAATCCATTATAAGAGCCTCGCTTATCATATTCTCCAGAAATTATACTTATGCGCCCTCTCAATCCATCACCTAAGGATATGTCTTGGCTCTCTAATGGCATTGCTATCCAGGTTGTCAGATGTTTTCCGCCTTTACCAGAGGGAATTTTTTCATCACCCTCAGGAACATTATATCTCCGAACCCACGATGCTACGCCACTCGCCGTTGGCGCCAGCCCAGGTAAGTCTATATCAAAATATGAGGCAGAATTACCAGAAGAAATCGTAACCTCTGGAATAGCCATTTCATTTGCATTTAATTGCCACAATATTTGCATATCACGACAAGGTTCATAGGCTAACAAGCGCCCAGAAACAAAAAATAAGAAAAATAATTTTTTCATCTTCATCACTTCTTACATCTATCTGATAACATAAATTTTATTTACTTGTCAGTTAGCAACATCACTGCTGCAACATAATTTTTCTGGAAAACTTCTACACTGTCTGCCCTAAATGCACTGTTCTCAATACGGTATCTGCCGTTGACATACACGGACGGGGTGCCGGTCACGCTATACTCCCTGAACAGACGTTTCTGCTTCTCTGTCATCTCAGCCACTTCCTTACTGGCAAGCGCCTGCATATATTCTCCCGGGTAAACACCCGCACGGATAAAAATCCCCGGAATATCCTCTGCTGATTTCAGTCTCCGCGTTTTCTGCACGGCATCAAATAACAGCGGCTCCACCTTATCTTCCACACCCAGTACCATTGCCACTGACCATGCCCGGGTCAACTCCTCTCCCAGCTCTCCCAGAAAACCGGCATGATACTTGACCAGTTTTTTCCCCGGAGGAAGGCTTTCGCGGATGGCTTTATCAATACCGTAATCCTGAGAAAAGGCATAACAGGGTGGGCAATAAAAAGAAAAAAACTCAACCACCGTTTCATTATCCTGAACAGCACTCGCCACCGGCTTATCCAGTACCGAATAGGTTGCGTTTTCCTCTGCATATACTGTGCCTGACAATACCAGACACAAAAAAAGAGATATCAGTCTGCTTTTACGCATTCTGCAGATTCCATAATTCAGTTGTCAGATTCAGATAATTAATTCACAAGATGCCAGTAGATGGCGCTTCCCTTACCACTGCGGTCAGGCTCCACGATATGCTGCCGGTTCAATTCCCGGAGATAATAAAGCGCCAGGTAAACAGACATTTCGCAACCATCCGCAATTTCACGCGTTTTCAGCGGTGATACGGATGCATTTCGTTCTTCCATAAAACGGATGATTTTTTCATAACAGCCAGGTTGTGAACGCATATTTATGTCAACTCCTGAAGCTCGGTGTATATACTTACTCTGCCCCAGTTAACTCAAACTCGATGCAATGTAAAAATAAAAACGTTTGTTACACGTCTATAAAAACAATCTTCTTTACCATACAAAAGTAGATTACTTAGTCAGTCCTACTAATACATCACTGGCTATATCAGCACACAGTTTATCTGACCTGAACCGGTACAATGCATCAACTGCACTCTGGGTATAATTTCCGACATCACTTCTCACTCCGTTATAAAGCGACGCGCCTGAAACCAGTTTATCAAATTCCGCTTTACGCTTGTTATATACCGCCGAATCTATTTTCCTCAGCGCCTCCAGTTCACGCCGACAACGTTCCATTTTTTCAACATCACCCAGACGATCTCCTGAACTACTCGCTGGTTTTATTCCAGTCGTCTGCTGTAAAGGTTTTATGCCTGGTTTGCTTGCGCATCCACCAAGCAATATACCGGTAAGCAAAATCAGGAACACCGATTTAATGTATTTTTTCATTTTGAATATTATCCGCATCGTCACACACGTAGTAAGGAAATAAATCTATATCATTCGACTACAATGCCTTAACTGATTAAGTTTATGAGAAAAACATCCCGGACTGATACCATAGATACAAAATATTTCCTTCCGGGTTTTCCGTTAACAAGAAAATCCTTCAGTGCAGCATTAATCTTCTTCCCTCTTATTTTAGACAGCAGCATCAACTGTTCAATATGTTCCGGCATAACCTTTCCGGGACATAAATATTTCGCAGCATGAACTGAGTCAGGGTTTAGCGCGCTGTACCGCATATATTTCTCCACCTTATTACAGGATTTTTCTGTTACAGATAACTGATGCTCATTGTGACCGAAGCACTGAAAGTTCCGGCATTCAGTTCTGTATTGCCATGTTTATAAGGCACCGCTGTGAACGTAAACTGGCTACTCTGAACATTAACGGCTGAAAGGCCTTTTGTGATTTCATATCCATATTGCCCCTGCGATCCATCTCCCAGTCTGAGAGGATTCTGAGGATCGACGCTCCCCCCCTGATATAATGCAATACCCAGTGTCGAAGGATTTGCACCGGTGGTATTCAGCACATTATCTGGCGCACCGGAAAGTTGGCCTGTTCCACCTGACAGACGGATATATGGCTTTCCCTGAAAATACTCACAACTGACTTCCACAGTCGTGGGTTGTGCATAATTCCGCCCATCCACTTTCTGAAGTGCGATCTTTCCGAAAGAGACTTTAAAGTCAGTATCATTTTTTATTTTACAGGGGGGGATATAAATGGTTCCGGTTATTTTTATGGGGACATCCACTGCCATGACCGGTGCCGATAACAACATAACTCCGCCTGTCAGCGCTGATAATATCAGCCTCATTCTGTTTTTCATTTTTTCACTCCTTCTGCCCGACCTGCTTTGTCATTCTTTCCGGCCAGAGATGACATATTCTTCCCGGCGATTTCACCGGACGCGGATTCTGCAACTGGTTTCACCTCTTCAACCCTGAGCGTGTAAACCATGGTTGCTCCCGGAGGAACTTTTGGTGGATATCCCTCATCACCGTAAGCCAGCTCCGGAGGGACAACAAGCTCCATTGTTCCGTGATTCTTCATCAACATCAGTGCTTCACGGAATACCGGCGGATATTCACCCAGAACCTGAGATATCACCCGGCCTCTTGCATCCATATCTTCAACAACCGTGCCATCCGTCAGTTTTTCTGTCACCACAACATCCACCAGGGTGTCATCACCACGGATAAACTCACCATCGCCGGCATACTCACTCCGGTACCAGAATCCCCCTTCCGCCTGTTTCACGCCTTTCTGTTTTCTGAACTTCTCAAGCCAGGCTGCTCCCGCCTTCTTCTGTTCACGAATCACGGCCAGACGGGCTTTCTGTGCCAGCTCTTCCGCCCGCTGCAGAGCGACATCCAGAACAGATTCATTCAGCAGAACTTTCCTGTTCAGCGCATCGCGTATTCCTGCCATCAGAATTCGGTTATCTGTTTTCAGACCAAGTTGTTGTTGTGCAGCCTGGAGATTCAGCATATCGCGTCCCAGCATCACACCGGCGGCATAAGTCTGCTGCATATCGTCAGGTTTCAGCATTTCTGCTGTCACTACCGGCATATCCGCCATTTCAGCTTTCAGGGTATTCAGCGTGGCCTGCAGCTCAGTCTTTTCTTTTCCGGCCTGTTCAGCAGCAGCCTTACTTTCCGTTTCCATACGGGACAGTTGCTGTTTCAGCTCAATAACCTGCGCATTCAGCGTTTCCTGAGCCTGCTCTCCCTTTCTGGTGATGGTCTCAAGCTGTTTCCTGCTTTCATCAAGTTCCGCTTTCAGGGAAGCCACCACCTTGTCTTTTTCTGCATTATCCTGTGCTGTGTCAGGCAGTACTTTCAGTCGTTCACGCAGTCCCCGGTTTTCCTTTTTAAGCTGTCGAACCTCCTGTTCCCTCAGCGTCAGCCGGCGTCGCAGTTCGGTAGTGCTGCCCGCCCCTGCTTCACCTTTTCCGACAGACCTGGCGACACTGTCCGTTTTTCCACCTGAACCTCCCTCTTTTATGGCAGAGGCTTCCTGCTGCTGATACTGCTGTGCAAACTTCAGTATGCCCGGAACACCTCCTGAATTGTCTCCGGCTCCGGCACAGCCACCCCACAATAACAGTGCAACACCTCCCGTCGTTTGCAGTATCCGGCGGCATATTTTCAGTCTGTCATTCATAGAACAACTCAAAATTCGCTACTGACTCATACTCTCCGGGCTGTACGCTTTTCTGTGCAATGGCATCAGGTGTTGCCTGCACAAAAGCCTTAAAATTCAGCGTTACCGTATTGCCCTCAATCTGCGTTCCCTGTCTGTTATTGTGCGCGTCTCCCAGTTTCAGCGGAGTGACACCATCCGTATCCAGCAGACCAACAGCAAGTTTTCCCTGGTTCTCTCCGGAAACACGTAAAAACCAGTCCGACTTTTCCTTCATTCCGGGCTCAGGATTACCGCTGAATTTCAGCTTCACCGTCTTCCAGATGGAGGATGTGTCACAGTCAACCAGACGAATGCTGAATTTTTCAGCCGGTCCCTTACCCGGTGACACCTGAAAATCCTTTACCGGTCGTTCCAGAAACTGGACTGTCTGATTCAGACTGGCGGAGTCAATCTGGCAGGGGCGGTCAAGTAACTCCCCGTCAAAAGTGACATTCACCGCGCCGGCAGACAGCGTCAGCAACAGAGGCAGAAAGCCCGCCAGTCGGGCTATACCCGTTCCGGAAATAACGCCTTTCATTCTGCTTTCCTCCGTTCTCATTCATAATCCAGCCGCAGACGCAACAGGGCCGTGTTGTCCCGCGGGTTCATGTACGGTTTCCCCTGCGCACGGTCTGTAGCCTGCTGACCCGCCAGTGCCTGCTGCTGAGCCTCACTCAGCCAGTAAGTGAACTGGTTTGCACCACCGTACACAACCGCACGCCCCGTGCTGACCATCCGCTGCTCCGGCTGCAGCACGCCATCCTCCACTCCCGTCAGCAGGGCACTCTGCATCACCATCATGCTGTCACGCCCTGCCACCGAAGTGGCAGAGGTCACCGCACCACCGTCACCACATCCCAGAAGATTCAGCTTCAGCGCATAACGCGTCATGATGCCCTCCTTCTGCTCCGGCAATGGCAGTTCCACCTCATTCGTCTCCAGCGTGCACGGGGATGACAGCAGCGCACCACTGACTGTCAGCATCCCGGTACGGCCATTGTGCTCATTCACCCACTGGTGACGGGTCTCATCTGCCACAAAAAAGTTATCCCGCATGACCAGCTCGTCTGCCCGCAGCACACTGTTCATACTGCAGCTCACCAGCAGCGCAGCCAGACAGAGTCCTGTTGTTGCTCTGTTCATCTCCGGCACCTCCGGTTAATCCTGTTACTGCGCGCTTATTTCTTCACCGCCGTACAACGGTCTCCGCTGCAGCTGAACTGCAGAACCGGACGTCCGCCGTAGTCGTTGATGTAGCTCAGGTACGGCGTGCTGTATGTTCCGGATTTCACCGTCTGCGTGGACTTCGGTGCCAGCATCACGGCCTCAAACTCGCCTTCCTTCGCCTGTTTTTCACTGCCGCCAAGGCCTATCACCGTCACGTAATACGGTGTCGGGTTTTCAATCCGGTAACCTCCGCTGGTTTTGTTCAGCACCAGTTGGTCCTGCCAGACAGCATTGGGTTTTGCCTCAATGGCTTTCGGGCGGTAAAACAGCTTGATTTTGGTCTGCAGAGCTATCTGCAGTACATTCGCCTTATCACTCTTCGGAGGAATTTCACGAAGGTTGAAGTAGAACAGGGATTCCCGGTCCTGTGGCAGTTTGCTGATATCCGGGGTGCTGGCCAGACGAACCATACTTTTGGCTCCCGGCTCAAGACGCTGCACCGGCGGCGTGACCACAATCGGTCCGGTGGTGATTTTTTCCTGCTTCTCATTCTCTATCCATGCCTGCGCCAGGTACGGAAGCTGTTTGTTGTCATTGGCCACATTCAGCGTCATCGATTTCTCACCACCGTTAAAAATCGCACGCGTACGGTCCAGGGAGATGGCAGCCTGGGCTGCCGGTACTGCGCTCAGGCACGCTACCGCCATCAGCGTTTTTTTCAGCGCCGGTTTCATTTTCAGCATCTTTTCTTCTCTCAGTTCTGGTTCCGGTGTCGTCTGTGGTGCAACACCGTCCGCTTATCTATTTATGCCTGTACGGGGTTACTGACGGCCGGCCGGTGAAGACCGCCGGCAGTCAGCCCGTCGTTCCGTCAGTTCGCCTTACGGCAGGGCAGCAGCAGTTGCTGTGCCGGGTCCAGATTTTTCGGGATATCCACCACACACTGTGTCCGGCCGTCCCAGCCGACATTCAGGGTTTCACCCGGATTCACCCCGCTCAGCCAGGCCAGACCGCTGTCTGCCACCATCCCCAGCTCACGGCCTTTCGCGTTAGTCACGCTGGCACCAAACGGCGGATGGCTGTTGTCTGCCAGACGCAGCACGGCAAACAGACGACTTCCTTTCAGGACTTCAAACTCCCTGTAACCAATGGCCCCTTCCGTCAGGACCGATTCCACCACCGAGCGGGTGGCTTCCATGTCTTCCGGCAGTTTGTTCAGGTCCACTGAGGTGGTGTTGCGGTAATAGCTGCTCACATCCGTCACCACACCAATGCCCCACCGGTTGGTGGAGACCCGGCCGCCGTCGACAGGCACGCCTCCGACACCATCGGTGTCCACCAACAGCCGGGTTCCTCCGTTCATGCCCCCTGCATGCAGGGCCGCGCCTTTCGCGGTAATCGTTGCACCACCGGATGCGCTCATACCGAATGACGTGTAACCGTTCTCCACGGCAGAGAAGTTCGCTGACAGGTTGGCCAGCGGACTGCTGTGGTTGTAGTAGGCGCTCATCTGACTCTGCGATGGCTGACCACCGCCACTGCTCACACCGGCGTTCAGGCTGTAACTGCTCAGCCCTTTGTTCAGCGTGTCGCTGTACCCCACGGTATTGGTGTAACGGTCATTGCTCATGCTGCCGCTGTAGCTGGCCGTACCGGTTCCCCACGGCACGGACAGACGTACAAATGCCGAATCGTTATCCCGGTTCTGGTATTTCGAACGGGATGCGGACAGTCCCAGGGAAATGTTTTTAAACCCGAAGGCATCGAAGTAACGATTCACCGACAGCGTGTAATAGTCAGATGTCCGGCGGTCCCAGTAAGTCTGATGGCTGTACTGCAGGTTGACCGAGGTCTTCCAGTCCTCGAAGTTCTTGTTGAGCGTGACGGTGTACAGCTCCTTCTCACGTCCCGTGAAGTCATTCCGGTAACGGGCATTGAGGTACTGGTCCATCGTCATGTAATTGCGTTCAGAGAAGCGGTAACCCGCAAAGGTGATATCCGCATTCACGTCATCAAAACGTTTGGAGTAGCTCAGACGCCAGGATTTACCCTGCTTTGTATCTTCTCCCGGAATGCGGGCCACGGACTGGGTCACGTCAGCAGATACCGTACCGAACTCATTCAGGTCACGACCCAGCCCCACTGCCAGGGCGTTGTAATCCCCGGCAACGATACCGCCACCGTAAAGTGACCACTTGTTACTGATACCCCAGGATGCCTCACCGGCAGCAAAGACCGGGCCTTCCGTGGTGTGCTCGTAGTTACGCGAACGACCGGAAACCAGCTTGTAACGAATCTGGCCCGGACGGGTCAGATACGGCACATATGCCGTGTCCACCTGGAACGTTTTTTTCCGCCCGTCCTGCTCGATAACCTCAACATCCAGACGACCACGCACGGAGCTGTCCAGGTCCTGAATGGTGAACGGACCTGCCGGCACGGTGGAGTCATAGAGGATGCGTCCCTGCTGCGAAATCACGACGCGCGCATTCGTGTCCGCAATCCCTGAGACCTGCGGTGCATAACCGCGCAGTTTTGGCGGCAGCATGCGGTCATCACTTTCCAGACTGGCACCGGTATAGCGCCAGGAGCTGAAAATCTCAGAATTGATGTAGTTCTCACCCAGAGTGAGGTTGGCGCGCCAGCGCGGGATGGCGCGGTACATGTAGAAACGGCTCCAGGTGAACTGACTGTCCGTTCCCTGCCCACTGCCGGTGGTGTGATTCAGGTTGCCCTGATAGTCCGCACGCAGACGCCAGGCACCGAAGTTGGCACCCGCAGTCCCGTTATAGCTCAGTGACTGTGACTGCTTTCCCTTGTGCGGCTTGTTCACCGTCCCGTTGATGTTGTAGTCAAACAACAGCCCCGGAATACCGTTATCCCAGCGGGACGGCGGCAGCCAGGAGGCGTCGGAATACTCCAGCCAGGCCTGCGGCATATTGATGTACAGCATCCCTTCTGCCGGATTCGGGCGTATCTCCACCCCTGGCAACTGGCTGAGGTCCGCACACTGCCCGTTATTCCAGTATGTGACCTTCTCCTGAGAAGCCGCCGTCAGCCCCATCCGGCTGACCATCTCCGGCGTCAGACAGGCCTGCGGTAACGGCTTCTTTCCGTCCTGACCGGAAACCGGCGGCTCCAGAAACGTCACCGGAAATGCCGACGGTGATATCCCCTGGTCATTCACCATAATTTCCATCTGGTACTGCCCGGGCATGATATATCCCGCCTGGGAGAACCGGGAAAAATCAATATTCTGTCTGTCTGCTGCATCCAGAACATCTGTATTAAAGTCGACGGCATAAGCCGGTGCGCCTGCAAGGGAAAGCATCAGCGCATATGTAATGCCGTTAACAGCAAAAGAGGTATTATTTTTCATTATCAGCCACCACCTTTAATACAGACTGCTCCCGGAAATAAAGACAAAGTGTCCCCCTCCTGCATGCAGGATTTAATTTCAGTTCCTCTGTCGGAATAGTTAATTAAATACAGGGAAGCTTCCGTCTGTTACCGGTTGTTATTTCTGTTCACCCTGTTATTCGTAATCCACCTTAAAACGTAATGCGGCATAATAATCTCCCGCCTTTAATGGCTGACCATTACGGACAACCCGCAGGGTATAATCCAGCCCCTCTTCATTTCCGTTCAGCAATAACGGCGGCATCACTTTACCGACACGGGCCGGATAGCCCAGGTTATCCAGTATCTGCAGATTGATACCTTCTGCCTGACCGGTCAGCGAGAATTTGTCAGGCGTTTCGCCCTGCAGACCATCAAAGGTCACCCGGACACGGCTCGCCGTATAAACCCGTTTACCTGTTCCCGCCAGCTCACAGTTACGCAACCGCAGACGGAATTTCTTTTCAGGACCGGCAAAACTGTCCTGTAAATCACGAACCGGGGTCTCCCCCATATCAATCGCCTGCCAGGTATCTTCCATGGCCAGTGTGCAGGCCGGAGCAATCACCTGCCCCTTAAAACTCGCCCGACCATGCCACCAGACATGCTCCTCTCCCCAGTACTCCGGCAGGGTCATCCCCGGCGGCGGAAAGGAGGGCGATGGCGCAGCCTGAGCCACTGCACACAGGAAAAATGTTACCGAAAGGATCATGCGCCAGAACATGCAGTATTCCTTATTCTTTACCGGTAATCGCAGGGGCTGACGCCCCTGCTTATCTGACGGTTAAAAACCGGAGAGGAGTGATTAGTTGTAAGCCAAATTGAAATTGGCAACTGCAGTAAACGCACCTTCGCTAACATTTTCTGCTGTTGAGGCTTTCTGAACCCATGCACTGTAGCGCAGAGTATTATCCTTATCCTTCAAATCATATGAACCAGCCGAGGTTGCGCCATCGAATTTAACAAAAGAGCCATTCGCTGCTGACATTTTAATAGCAGTGCCTGTATTACCAGCAGTGCCCAATTCAGTTCCATCACCTAATGATGCCCCTGAGAAAGTCACCTGAACTGTCTTTTTTCCACCGGAAAGATCGCAATTAACAAGCTTGATATCTACATTTTTTTTCTGCGAAATACCGTCGTTATTTAAGTGCGCTTTAGATATCTGACCAAAATCAATAGACTGGTCAGCTGATTCAGGTGCAATACCACAAGGCGCATCAATTACAGTACCTTTAAAATTAACAACTCCCTGCCCTTGATTTTGATTTGCAGCGTTCGCACCTAAAGAAACCAAAGTCATTGCAACAGCACCGGCCATAACAGTTTTCACAATATTCATTAAAAACTCCTTATATAAACAATAAATAAACAAAAGATATTAATAAATACTAGCACCAGGATATTAAAAATGATGCCAACCTTCATCCATTTATCATCCTTTTGGATGAGCATATAGAAAGCAACTGTTCTAAGCCATTAAACACATCCAGTCCTATACAACATATTCCACTTACTGGATGATTTATTATGAAGTTTTACCACAAAAAACTTTTTAACCTTAGCCCCCTCCACAAAAACATGAAACATTAAAAATATAACCCAGACACAAAATGAAAATTAAGCAAAAAACGAAACAAAAGATGAGAATCACGAAACCCGCCAAAAATATAAACCAAACATCTAATAAAAATCAGCAAAAAAGATCGAAAAAAATAAAAAAACAATATAAAAGACTATGGTGGGAACTGTTTTTTGCAAAAAATGACACAAAGCCCAATGCCGATCAGTTAAGGAGCGGTTGACCGATCCTTAAACTGCGGCACTATAACGGCTTCCACAACAGGGAGCCGTTTTCTTATGCCACTTCTCAATGACCAGCTCGATTTCAGTGACCATCCCTTATACCACAACCCTCTGCACAACTGTTTGCAGAGCACCTTCCCGTCGAGTGGATACAGCATTGTCCGACGCTTTCTGCGCATGCGGCCGTTCGCCGCCGTCGTTTCGGTTATCTGGATGGTGGTGCCATGGCCTTTTTCCGCAATGAGCCCATTACCGATGTGGTTCGTCGTCTGAGCCTGGACGCGGATGGCGAAGCGGGGATGAACCTGCTGGCCCGCAGCGCCTGGGAGCCGTCTCGGTGGAATGGCTCTTCGTCAGACCGCTACAAAGCAAAAGAGGTGGCGGAACTTTACCATTCACGATGGGAAATCGAAGTCAGGTCAGAAACCTGAAAAGCAGCCTGCTGAACAATGCCCTGGTGCTGAGAATGACCTGCTGGAACAGGGGGTGTGGAGCATGTTGCTGGCTTACAACCTGATACGGCGTGAGACAACAAAAGCGGCTGAGAAACACAAAAAAGCGGCGTCAGAAATCAGCTTTAAATTCGCGTTCCAGTTTATCGCGACAGAAATGATAGTGCTGGGAAATAGGGCATCACCGGGGACTATCCCGAAACGACTGGAGCATCTGCGGGGGCTCTGGAAGCTGTGTTCATAACAAAATGCCCCCGACCATCAAGGCCGAGGGCAGTTAAGATATCAAAAACCCGTTATCCTGTGAAACGCAGTGCTGCTCCGCTTAAGTGAACAGCATTGAACTGAAGCAGGATTTTTCCGAACCAGAAGTGGGCGGGAGACGTCACGTACTTACGTACAAACGAAAGTTGGCTGTATCTGGCAGTGGTCATGTGCCATTATTGGTTGGCCGATGTCGCCTCTCGTAACGGCGCAACTGGCCTGCGATGCCCTGCAGATGGCGCTGTGGCAGCGTAAGAGCCCCTAGAACGTTATCGTTCACACGGACCGTGGAGGTCAGTACTGTTCAGCAGATTATCAAGCGCTGCTGAAGCGGCATAATCTGCGCGGCAGTATGAGCTCAAAAGGTTGCTGCTACGATAAGCCTGCGTAGAAAGCTTCTTTCATTCGCTGAAAGTGGAATGTATCCATAGAGAACACTTTATCAGCGGGGAAATAATGCAGGCAACGGTGCTTAATTATATCGAATGTGATTACAATCGGTGGCGACGGCACAGTTGGTGTGGAGGTTTCAGTCCGGAATAATTTGAAAACCAGAACCCCGCTTAGACTTGTGTCCATATTACGTGAGTAGGATCAGGGGGCACCTTTGATGGGCGTCACCTTGAATTCCTCGACCTACTTACCAGCACCATTTCATCGCCCCTGATCGGTAGCCTGGTGATCAGTATCTTTAACTGCTTCCACAGTAAAGATCTGGATAAAGACGAAGAGTTCCAGAAATCATCTCTGTTCCAGAAAACCGCGAATATGTTTACGGTGATACCGCCACGCTGCTGGATAAAAAACTGCCGAAGAGTATAACTGGCTGGAAATGTGGATCTTCCTCGCGGCAATCACCGTGGTCGCTCTGCTCGGTGCAGATTCTGACCTGCGTCCATCTTTCGGCGGCAAACCGCTGTCGATGGCACTGGTCATTCAGATGTTTATGCTGCTAACCGGAGGGGTGATCATTATCTTGACGAAAACCAATCCCGCGTCTATCTCGAAAAACGAAGTCTTCCGTTTAGGTATGATTCTCCATTGTGGCGGTGTACGGTATTGCATGGATGGAGGAAACCATGTTCGGTGCGCATATGTCCGAAATCCAAAGCCTACTGGGTGAAATGGTGAAAGAAGAGTATCCGAGGGCTTATGTCATTGTTCTTCTGCTGACCTCCAAATTTGTAAACTCCCAGGCAGCAACGCTGGCGGCGATTATTCCTGTCGCTTTGGCGATTGGTGTTGACCCTGCGTACATCATGGCTTCAACATCGGCTTGCTACGGTTATTACATCCTGCCGACCTAGCAGCAATTCAGTTTGACCGTTCCGACACCCCCCACATCGGTCGCTTCGTGATCAACCACAGATTCATTCTGTCAGGATTGATTGGCGTAAGGGTATCCTGCGTCTTTGGCTGGATTTTTGCTGTAATATATGTTTTTTATAATATGTTAGCGGCCTGTTTAAGGCCGTTATTATTTTAAATGATTTTATTTTTAAAATACAAATGAACGCACATTTTGCCTTTCGCAATTTGCGCGTTTTTTTACGCAAACCAACAAACAATATCATTTTACAAGTGTAGAATCACTTACACTAGATAAGTGATTCATGCAAATACATAATTAAAATATTTATCATCATTGGTGATGGTGACGAAAAATCAGGAATGTATGAACATTTTGTCAATATCGACACTTATTTATTTAATAAGTGTCGATATTGACAAAATGCCCCACCATTAGCGAATTGGAAAACTAATATATTTACCGTAACTCAGGGAAATGAACAGAGGAAATAGTAAACAACCATAACAGATCCCTCTTGTATATGGGATTATACTTCACATAATAAAAACGGAATGTGGAGAGTTTAAATTATTAGTGAAGAGAAAAGTCAATAGCCACACAACACTCAAGAGTGTTTCATTGCAGCAATATCAAATTTACAGAAAAGAAATCAGAACACAGCGAATAACAAAAATCCAGCTTTCTGACAAGGGCAGATATATACTCCCTTACTGGTATTGACCTGGACGTTGTCCCGCGGCTTTGTTCAGATGCCGCGCTCTTTTTTTAATATACGCTGAGCAATAGTGGATAACGCGGGGCTCTTTTCCAGCGAAAAATGATTAATTAGTGATAAAATAACTGTATTTAACAGGCTTATTAAAGTCTTCCTTTGTTATTTACGGCTCATTATTATTTTTAGGATGAAAAACATGAGTAAATACACACACCTGTCAGGGGTTTCGTTAATTAATAATGCCCTGTTAAATAAAGGTACAGCATTTTCAGTATCTGAGCGGGGTGAGTTCAATCTGAATGGGTTGCTCCCGAACAAAATTGAAACGTTGGAAGAACAGGTTCAACGGGTAAAAATTCAGCTTGATCGCTTTGCTACTGATGAGGCGCGACATGTGTTTTTACGCAATCTTCAGGACACAAACGAAACGCTGTTCTACAAGTTTATCACTTCCCATCTGGAAGAAACGCTGCCGTTAATCTATACCCCCACAGTCGGTTATGCCTGTCAGCATTATTCTGAAATATGGCGAAAACCCCGGGGTATATGCATTGCTTGGGAAGACAGAGACAATATTGATGCTTTGTTGAGGAACGTTCCGTCAGATAATATCAGGGTCATCGTTGTGACTGACGGCGAGCGTATTCTGGGACTGGGGGACCAGGGGATTGGCGGAATGGGGATCCCGGTTGGAAAACTCTCCCTTTATTCTGCCTGCGGGGGGATTGATCCTCAGATGTGCCTGCCTGTGGTTCTGGATGTGGGAACAAACAATGAATCATTACTGGATAGTCCTGTATATATGGGCGCCCGGCATCCACGTATTCCTGACAGTGACTATTACCCGTTTCTGGAACGGTTTATTGCTGCTGTGGAAAAACGCTGGCCCGGCGTGTTGCTGCAGTTTGAAGATTTTGCACTGAAACATGCCACGCCATTACTGAAAAAATACCAAGATCGCTTGTGTTGTTTTAATGATGACATTCAGGGAACGGCAGCAGTGGCCCTGGGAACGCTGCAGTCTGCCTGCCGACATAAAAGACAGACATTATCTTCACAGACCCTGCTTTTTGTGGGTGCTGGCTCTGCAGGATGCGGAATTGCAGATTTGATTGTGTCAGCAATGATAGCCGAGGGGCTGAATGAACAGGAAGCGCGTCGCCGTATTTATATGGTGGATAAGGACGGTCTCCTGCTGAAAGACAAGCCGTCATTAACAGACTTTCAGTCACCCTTTGCCTGGCCTGCAGAACAGCTTGGTTTCTCTCCTGAAAACAAAGGTCTTGATGCATTAATCGCGGAAATCAAACCCTCCGTGCTGATTGGCGTGTCCGGTGTGGCGGGGCTGTTTACAGAACAAGCCATCAGACAGATGTATGCACATTGTGAAAAACCGATCATTTTTCCGCTGTCCAATCCCACCTCAAGGGCAGAAGCGGTACCGGCAGATCTGCTGTCCTGGACCAAAGGCAATGCGATTGTGGCCACAGGCAGCCCGTTCTTTCCTGTGGAATATAACGGGGAGCAGAGGGTGATTTCTCAGTGCAACAATGCCTATATTTTCCCGGGTATCGGACTTGGAGTGCTGATTTCCGGTGCCACACGAGTCACCCGGAATATGTTTCTGGCATCCGCCCGGGCACTGGCATCATTTGAATGTAAAAACACAGGACTGTTACCGGATATCCGGCACATACATGACATATCCCGGATGATAGCATTTGCGGTTGCGCAGTCTGCGATAGCAGACAATGTGGCTCCCCCGCAGACACTGCCGGCACTGACAGAAAAGCTGGAAAACACATTCTGGCGTCCTGAATACAGCGATTACCATCGCATTTCTCTTTAATCCGTTGATAACAGGAGGCTGAGCCTCCTGTATATGTTTTTTCGAACATGAGTTATGCATGTCTGATGAATAAAAAATTTCTTATATTAGCACCAGTATTATTAGCGTTGATTATCTCTCAACTCCCGGTGCCGCTGGGACTGTTACCGTATTCGTGGTATTATTTTTCCTTGTTTGTTGGAGTCATTGTCGCATTAATTATTGAGCCATTGCCGGGGGCTGTAATTGGATTATTGGGTATTGTTATTGGCGCAGTTTTCTCTCCGATATTTTTATTTTCTCCGGAACAGCTTCATTCTCCGGGAGTTAACACAACATTAATGGCGTTTCACTGGGCTGTATCCGGGTTCTCCAACGATACGGTATGGCTTATATTCAGTGCTTTTATGTTTGCACAGGGATATGAAAAAACAGGCCTAGGAAAACGCATATCGTTGTGGCTGGTCAGGTTGATGGGGGCAAGAACGCTGACGTTAGGATATGCAATTTCATTTGCAGATTTACTCTTGGCGCCATTCACACCATCCAATACGGCACGCAGTGCAGGAACAATTTATCCGGTGATCCGTAATCTGCCAGCTCTGTATGGCTCCTGCCCACATGATGAAAGCGCCCGGAAAATAGGTGCTTACTTAATGTGGACTGCGGTGAGTACCACATGTGTAACCAGTTCATTATTTCTGTCAGGTCTGGCGCCAAACCTTCTTTCTGTTGCATTAATTGAGCAACAAACCGGGATATTAATAGGATGGACTGACTGGTTTGTTTCTTTATTGCCGGCTGGCATAATATTATGGTGTGTTACCCCATTACTCGGATATTATCTTTATCCGCCGACAGAAAAGAAAAATGCCCAGGTTCCAGTCTGGGCTAAAGAACAACTTTCTCAGATGGGACGACTGACGACAAAAGAAGTCATGCTTATTCTTCTGATCGTTGGTGCGTTAATTCTCTGGATTGGGTGCTCCGGATTTATTGATCCTGCAATAGCGTCTTTAGTTATCATCTCTCTGATGATTCTGACGGATATCATTTCCTGGGATGATATCGTCAACAATAAAAATGCCTGGAATACTTTCTTCTGGTTTGCCACGCTGGTTGCCCTAGCTTCTGGTTTATCGGAAGTGGGGTTTGTTCGCTGGGCAGGAGACCAGATTGCGGGTACGCTGTCAGGGTTTGATAAAGTATTTACAATACTGGCTCTGGTTGTACTGTATTTTTTCCTTCACTATTTTTTTGCCAGTGGCACGGCACATGTCACGGCACTGCTACCTTTAATGATTGCAGTGGTATCCCTGATGGATGGTGTTAATGTTTTCGCATTTTCATTATTAGTATGCGGAACTCAGGGGATCATGGGGGTTATAACTCCCTATGCGACAGGCCCTTCACCAATATATTATGGCAGTGGTTATATTCAGTCGTCTGAATACTGGCGACTGGGTTTTGTATTTGGTGCAATCTATTTTCTTGTATACATTGCCATCGAATACCCATGGTTGAAATATCTCTGGGGCGGGATATAACAAAAACGCTGAATATCATTTAATATGCGTGCAGCTTCTTGTTTCAGGAGGCTGCATGAATGTGAAGGATGCTAACAAGCATTAATATTTAAAAAAAGATTACTGGCATTCATTATATCTATGGGTGACTCAGAAATATCATTCTGGACTTTTATTATTTTATTGTTCGCAGCAGAATTTATCCTGTTACTCTGGATGGCAAAAATAATATATTGGTCACCAGATAAATATTATAAAAACAAAAGACAGGCAATAGCGTAGCTGCCCGGAATGCCATATGTAAAGAAGCAGCTGGCTTCCCCAGTTGACGCCCGGGAAGATTACAAACTGGCCATTACACCGCTCAACGAGCATTATATCTGGCTGTGTATGCAGAATTCCATGGTAAGGGATGTCAACCTTCCCTAAGTCTGCATCCGTCACCAGAATGATCAGGAAAGCATGGCAGGCTCCTCACTCACTATCACTGAGCTAATAACGTCACTGGAGCCGGCAGTTATGGGTTACGTGACTTTTCTGCATTTGCAGATCGATTCCAGGCTACCGTGTTACATCTACGCAAGGGGATGTAACTACTCGTTCAACTCAATACTCTTAGCGTGGGAAAACTTCCTTTTTCAAGCAACTCCCAAACCGTAATTCCTAGCAAGCCCGGTAAGCTGAGCAGCAAGCCAGGCTCAAAGAATGAATCGGGGATTCTGACGTTGGTCTACAACCGCCAGGATATTGACACGACTGGCCTCATCATTCACTTCATAAAGAACGTGCTGTCCAAGTAAGCTAATGCGGCGAACCCTTTCGCCATAGCGTTCATCAGTTTCATACAGCCGAGGGGAATCTGCCAGGCGATCGGTTGCAGTGATCAGACGCTCTGTCACGTTCCTTGCATCCCAAAGAGATGCATTCTCGGCCAGATATTCAAACAACGCCGTTATATCCTCAATCGCACCTGGTCGTCATTCTATTTCATAACTCATTGCGCAGTTTCTGATAATGTCCCTGTAGTTGCTGGCGCAGTTGCGCGGAGCTCATTCCCGGCCGCTTATCTGCGCGAGCAGCGGCAACTTTCGCTCGTACCTGTTCGTCATATTCCGCCCGTGCCAGTTCTTCATTAGCGAGGCGTTGCAATAGTGCAGACTTGTCTGTGCTGCTTTCTGGCAAAATACGAGGCAGGTTTTCGGCCAGCTCGCGCAGGAAATTGGCGTTTTCGTAATGTGTGGTGCTATTCATAGTTAACTCCCCCCTTCATTCAATAAAGGGCAATTACAGGTTTTTTGATGCCGTACGCATGGGTATAACGAGTCAGAGTATTGATATTCGCCCCAGTGATATTGTTTCACAGGCAGGCGGTAACCGGAGGAATAATGCTCATTTGCCTAGCAATCTGCGTGTTGTCAGGTTTTATGCAGAGTATATAACCTTTCAGACACAGCTACCAACATATGCTTATGCCGCGTCAGCGGCATGTAAGGCGGCACGCTGTGGTTTCATATGATACTGAAGTAAAACCGCCGAAGCCCGGCGTAAGCCGGTACTGACTGACAGATTTCACCTATCCCCCCCCGGCCCTGCCAGACCATACCCGCTTTCAGCCATGAGAGAGCTTCTGTGCGCGGTCGGAGTGGTCCCGACGAGGGTTTACCCGAAGTCGGGGCGTATCTCCGCGTTAGCGGGCCGTCAGGGCCGCTTACGAGCGTGTACTGAGAACATCCAGCCAGAAGACTGACAGCGATGACAATGTAGTTACAACATTCATAATTAAAAGCGATGTTGTTCCCGCCCTTTGGGCGGGGGCGGCCTCGCTTTTCAGTTATGAGGGGTGGGCACGGTGCTGCGTTTGTGTGGTGTTTTTATTTCTGATGTTTTTTTGTTGTGGTTTCAGAACGGTGAGGTTCGGGGCCCGCGCGTCAGCGTGGGAGGTGCTTTTAGATTCTGAGCGGCGCGGCCTTGGCCGCTGCAAGCGAAGGCCTCTTTGTATTTGTTCACAGTGGTCTCAGAGATAAAGATTTTCCCTGCGGCGAAGCAACGCAGGGGATTAAATAATGGGGTTAAGACTATATTGCAGGTTTGCTGTTTCAGGTTTGCAGCTTCTTAAAGTTCTTTGTTTGCGGATTTATGTGGATAACTGAAACAACGTGGCCATGTTCTGATGACTGATGCGTGGTTTTATGGGCAGATATGCCCCTCTGAGGGGATTTAAGGTGATTACTGCGGATTTTGGGCTGAGCGGAACCAGCGCCGAAAGCCCCGGAGGGGCTGGTGATGATTCAGTGCTGAGGGAATGGTGCTGTCTAGTGCGGTGGCGGGGCAGCCAGCGTCAGTTCAAGCTGACGCAACTCCCTGATGGCCATTCGCTTCAGATGGTCATCGGAACAAAAATAGGCTTCATCCGGAGGCAGACGCTTCCTGAGATACTCTGCCATCTCATGAATCTGCTGGTCGGCAGGCAGTTTCTTCAGGCGTCTGGCGCGCTTACTGGCTGCTGCTTTCGCACGACGGTGTTTCAGCGCATCCTGGCTGCGCTGCAGATACCAGCGTTTTCTGGCCGCATGTACGGAGATATCTTCATCCTCACGCAGAACACCTTCCCGAATGAGCTGCTGGCGGATTTCACTTTCACGCAGTCGTTTCTGCTGCTGTTCGTGAAGTTTTACCATGTTGACGCCCAGCATCTGCCAGCCTGCAGGTGTTATCCAGACGTAACGTGGCAGACGCTGGCGGGTTTCACGATCCCACAGGGTTTCCTCTGAACCCCCCAACACACCAAAACGTACCTGTTCGGCCAGCAAACGGGAAAGGCGGGAGACCGTTACTTCCAGTTCCGGAATAACCTTCCCCTTGCTGTCTTTCGGGCTGATTTCTCTGGCCAGACGGGAAACACTCATGCCTACGGTATGTGTGCCCGCATCACTGAAGCTGACCAGAACCGGCCAGACGGCATCGAGGAGGCGTTGTTTTTCCGGACGGAAAGCATATTTGCGACCGACATACGTTCGTTTCTGCACGTAAAAAGGATGCAGAGACATGTGCATGCGCAGGCTCTGCTCGCCGGTCACCGGGTCCTTTTTCACCAGACGGTTGTAGGCGTGCCCGAGCTGCCCGCTCAGCGCCTTATAGCGCTCAGGACGATACCAGGACGGATTTTCGCATTTGGGTTTGGTGGAGTGCTCACCACGACGACGCTTCGTGCGCTTCCTTTCCGGTTCAACCAGGAAAGTGGTCGCCCTTCCCGCTTCATAGTCTTCCCAGAAACGGATCTGCTCTTCGGGTGCTAACTGACTCCAGTGTACTGCGTTATATGGAGTATTCTTCAGACCTGCCACAAGCTGTCGCTTATGGCGGAGCGATTGTGCCGTGTATTTATACACTGCACAGGGTTGAATCTCTGGTACGGTTTCATTATACTTTACCCGTATTCTGTGAGGCCCCCACTATCTTTCGTCGTTCCGCCAAGTTCGTAAGAAAGATAGTGGGGGTTTTCCTTTTATGGCTTCCGGAACATCTTCAGTCTTCTGACTTACTGCCCGTACATGCCATCTCTCCTGAATGCCTTATGGCGCATTCTGCCGTCCGGCTTTCGCCGCTTTGCTCCACAGAGTGCCACCCTCTGCACAGCTAATAACAGCCGAAATATACCCGCTTTACGTTAATTTGAAAAGCATTACAACGATCTCTTCTCTTCCAGTGCCTCCTCACTGATACCTCTAATAAGTTAATCTTGACCTGCGTCAAAAAAATAAAATCTATTTTTAAAAGCAGATTTTTCTGCTTTAGATCTTTCTTTTGGATTAAAAGATCGACTTTTGTCCTACTCACGATCATTTATCTTACAACCGATCTACCTAACAGAATAATATTCTGTTTTAATGCAATTAAACGATCTAAATAACCTTTAAAAAATCATTTTGTAGATCATTCGATCGTAAATAGAATGATTCTTAGATGATAAAACCATTTGTTACACAACCCGCCAATTGTGTAACAACAGCCTCTACAAGAGCATATTTGTTCATATGTTCGTCAGAACTGCGGATTGTCTGGACGAGGGTCAGACACCGTTTCGTGCATATGGACCAGCATGTTCGAACGCCACAAAGCAGAAGCATCATGCCTGGATCGCTTCGGCGCGGAGCGTTAAGTTTTGACGCTTTTTTGTATGTTTTTTAAGCTGTTAGTTGACTCGGTGCGTTATACTAAGTACCCTTTACTGGTCACAGGCAAAACTGTGATCGGGCGTAGGAACCCGCGTAGTCATCGTCGGCGCAGAAGTTAATTTCTTCATTTGGCGTCGTTTTTTGCCATACCATAAAGACAGGAACTTGTATTTCTTGTCGTCATCTATGGTAGCTCAGGCGGGGCAGGCATTAGCCTGGCCGGTTTCCGATGACGCCGGTATTCCTACCCCCGTCTGGGCTATCACCAATGAGCGTAGGAACTCGGTGATAGCGTTTTTAGTTGTCATCGGAGACCTTTGCTATGTCACCTCAACTGATACAGAAACTCCCGGCCATCACTCTGTTGGAAGGCATGTTTCCCGAGCTATCAACAAACCAGCTTAAAGTCTGCGTTTTTTACGCAATGGGTGTTCCTTACGACGCCATTGCTCAGAACTGTCGGCTTTCTCCCGAAACGGTACGAACCTACCTGAAGCGAAGCCTGAAGAATTTAAATCTGGAAGGATATGATGCACTTCGCTCTGCTGTGCTGATGCGAACTTTCGTTTTCATGATTAGCAATACAGCTAAAGAAAACGAAAAAATGTGAACAGGTGTCCCCATTAAAGGGGACACTTTCATGGAAATTGCATTTTGCACTTTACAGGCGATCCCAAATTGATAAACATAAACACCAAGCACAAGTTACTTTAATAAAGCAAATCACTTCAGACGGTGTCCCAGTTATTTGTATCTGGCTCATGCCCGATATATGGCGACCTTACTCTGAACTGACGTGCTGATGTTTTATTTCGCGTATCACAATACTGTGCCACTGTATTGCTGATATTAGTGCTTAGCCGTTCTTTATCTGTGAGTTCGCCAAATCACCGATACAGAACGTACTAGAGTCTGCTGGTTATATGCCTGTCAGAACTGCAGTTTATCCAGATATGGGCTGGACACTGCTTCAGACATATGATTTAGCATATTCGCCTGACATCGCAAAATCGTCCATCATGGATCGGTTTTGCGCGGAGCGTTGAACTTCGTGAATATAGAACACCTGAATAACCGGAACTGGTATCTTGCGCAATATAATACAGCCGGCAAAAACAGAGAATCTTTATTCTCATGGCTGAATGAGCAAAACGTCGTACCATGGACTCCATTAATAACAAGAAAGATAAGACGGGCAGACTCCAGGTGCTGTTACCGTGAAAGAATATTCGCTATTTTTCCAGGGTACTTTTTTATTCTGGCTAATTTTGACATTCACCCAGTATCAGCATTACGTCGACATAGCGCCTTCATTGATTTCGTGAAGTTTGGCGGTGAAATAAAACCCGTCAATAAAGATATTGTTGATGGATTAATGAAGATTTACCCGGACCCTGTGCTAAATCCGGGAGCCAGGGAAGAGCTGAATGCGGCTTCCAGCATATGGCTGACAAAAGCACAATATCAGTATCTCCTCAGAATGGAAAATACTCTCCAGCCTGAGTCGAGGATATCCCTGCTCCTGGAACTGGTATCAAATGCCGAACATCACGGCTTTATGGAGCGCCTTGTAAACATCCCATAGCCAGTATTTCCCGGCCTTCGGGCCGGGCTTTTTTCAATTCAAGAGAATATTCCGGAGTGAAGCCTGCACGAAGCCATCCCCACCATGGACTCCCCCTGTCTTTTGATGGAACCGTGTATTTCTTAATGGCGAAAGAAATAAAAGGCTTCACCCCAGAGTATTGATTCGTTTTATCAAAGGCCGGCCCGTGCCATCACGTGTGGCGGAGAGAACGGATACCGGTCTTCTTTTCATCTCACAGTAGGACATTCGCATGACCACGACAGAACATCCCGTGCGCCAGTTGCTCTGGTGTGCACTGAATGCCCTGAAAACGGCACAGGAAAACCACAATATAACCAGTGAAACCGGATTACGGCATTACCTGCTTGAATGGCTTTCTGGTGCCAGCAGACATCCTGAGTTCCGTAGTCTCCCTGGCGAAATCATGGCGTTAAAAGCATTGACCGAAAAAGATCGCAATATTCCCATCATCGGAACGCTGAATACGCTCTTTCTCAGCTCTGCCACTGTCGGGGAATGTCCGTTGTTTCGTTTTCGGGCTGCACTGGGTAAATTACAGAAAGCAGGCTGGCGCACATATGTCTGCCCATGGCCTGAGAGGGTGTTCAATGAATCCATTGAACGGGCCTGTTCCGGGAAACGTCATCTGCTACAACTAAGTCGCACCGAAGAGTGTTTTCTACCGACAGGCGATATGAGGGCACCAGTTACGTTGCAGCTGATCACTCCACTACACCGCAAAACTATGCAGCTTCTGGAAGCGGCAGAGTTAATATTCTCCGACGAAGGATTTCAGGTGGTGAGAGGATACGAACATCAATTCGGGATCGAACGCAGAGAAACCCTCTTTCACACCTTATTTATCGGGCTGCCCAGCCTGCCAGAAGATGTCTGGGGTGCAACACAGGAGCAGACGACTATCACATTACACTGAGGAAGAGCAATACATGAAACTCCAATATCGTATTCCATTAGCTATATATAGCGTCTGGTGCATTATAGCGATTTTGCTCTGCAAGGATGGCTTGTACCAGATGAACATATGGACGCTAGTAGAGATATTGGGGATGATAGCTCTCCCGCTGTTAGTCCGTCCGTTTTTCATTCTGCTTAGAATAATATTTAGGAAAAATAGTTTTAAAACCAAAGACATGTCTGACAATCACACAGTATGTGTTTTCCTGAGCGCACTCGCAGATACTTCCTCAAAGAAGGCGATAAAAAAACACTTCAAGCAATTACTCGAAAAGCTGCCCCCCTTATTACGCCAGAAGAAACGTATCTACATGAAATCCCATCTTCTGACTGAAGCCAGGACACAAAAGCTGATTTGCTCTCTGCGCCGAAAAGGGCTGGATGTAACAGCGGAACGAAGGGAATCCGCCATGAATAGCGTCATGTTCCGCATCCTCATCGTCAGCAGAATCTTATCTCAGTGGAAAGTGCCTCACATAAATCCCCGCTGTGGTATTGTCATTCTGACCCTGAAAAACGATTCTGGAAACAGGGAATAACAGTTATAAGAGCACCACGATTTCCGACAGGAAAACATACATGAAAATCAACGTAGATGACCCTGGCAAAAAGAGCTTCGCTCTCATTACGCCTCACGTGCGTTAATTCCCGACACACCCCGTGACCCGTCTTCGCAGCCTGTACCACCCTTTCTGCCGTTCCCGGGATTCTTTCTGTCACTACTCGCTTGTGCCGTTTTTTCGCAACCGGTACGTGCAGTTACGACGGTACAGCTGCTTCTTTTCCCGTTCCGAAAGGAGTCTTTGATGCCACAGCAACATCCCGGACGACTACAGGTACTGGTCGTCGACACGCACTGCAAACGCAAGCTGTTTTCAACGAAAACACAGACAGATCCCGATGAGCTTGCCCGACGCTTCTGCACGCCGGATAACTGCCTTGTGGTGGTACTATGCAACAACCGATTTCTGTTCCGCCTGGAACGTGCACCCGGTAGCCACTGCCGCTGGCGCAAGGGTAGCCGCTCCCGCCATCAGCACCTGCAGGACTGGCTGTCGTAAAAACAACAAAAACAAAAGACCTCGTCAAAACAGGAGGGGACCATGTCGTTTTTATTTAAATTAACCATCGCGATTTTGATTGTCTTTGCAATCCTTTTTCCGATTTTAATTTCATCAGATAACAAACTGTCCGCACTTTTTTGGAAGATACCAAAAGATTTCTGGGTTTTCCTGATTATCATGTACGGGGCAATCATCACGGTGGTGTTCATAGAAAGCAGTGAACAGGCACGCATCCGCCGCCAACAATATTTGCAACAGTACAAAATGCCAAATGAGATACATGAAAATGTGGTGATAGAAAACAGTATTATTTCAAGAGAAACAACAGATGACGAATCTGACATTAACACCCTGTACCTTGATTCATTTAAAAGTAAAAACAACTGCAAATCTTTTGAAACCAATTCAAATTTACTGGATAAAAATGGTAAGCCTGTGGAAATAATGGTGTGTGATGTTCAGGAACTGCATTTTTTCGTTCCAAAGAATTAAACAGTTAATCCCCCTTACTCTGTTATCTTAGTCGCCAGCATCAACTAACATGAAAAATAATAACGTACCATTATATCTATGGTTACTTTGGTGTACGTTTTGCCTGTACATCACTACCCCGTGGCAATACTTCCGTTATCTATACACTGACCACATATCACTATCTTATATATTATATTTCTGTATAGTGGTTATTATCTGCTTTTCCCCACTACTTTTCAGATGCGTGCTTCTTATCGTAAGGTCTGTATCTAAATACAACTTCACATTCTTTGCGAAAAAAAATGGCAGTAAAGAATCAAGCATACATCTTAGCCCCTATGCCGATACACGTTGCCCGGAGTCAATGAGGAAACACTGGGATGTGTTACTTTCTCTGATATCAAAAGCAATTAATAATGATGAAACCATTGTTATGCATTCACATCTCTTTACTCCTGCAAGAATAAATAAACTTATAAAGAGACTGGAATCTTATGGTTTGAATTTCTCTGTTATTACATGCCCACGGAAAACAAGTCTGTATGAAAGATTATCAATTCCTTTTGTATATCTCTTATTTCAGTGGTCTCTCCCGCATTTGCATTCGGACGGAATGACAGTCGTCATTCGTCCTCTCCAGCCGCCTCACACCAATTAACAAACACGTATATACGAACACGGAGTCTCCGTTATGAAAAAAAACTATCTGACACTTATACTGCCGTCATTATTGTCCGGCTGTGCCGGAATTTCCGGCAGCAATAACGTGGCACCATCAGATACGCCTGCTCTGGTTTTTGTTGACGGACAAATCAGTGAGAGTGCTGGCGTTCTGGCACTTACGCAACAACGTCTTTCTCCACCTAAAATAACTCCCCCCCCGAGAGTCAGCGTGCCAGAGACAGTAAAAACAGCACATCCAGTCAGCGAATCCCGACCGTTACCTTCACCAACAATAAGTCAGAATTTCTCCCGGTTAATCATTACAGGCAAGCCTGGTAGCGCCCCTGTAACACTATCGCCGACGGCCCGTAACCGGACCGTCAGTCAGTGGATAAAAACATTACTACCGGAAGGATGGAAATTCAGACAAGAGAATGCAGCCACGCCCAAGCTGAATACCAAACTGGTTTCATGGTCTGCCAATGATCAGTGGACCCGTTCTCTGAATCGGTTGCTGGAAGAACAACACCTATGGGGCCATCTGGACTGGGATAATAAAACGTTGACCGTCACAACATCAGCTGCTGCACCGGCACAGGACACGGCAACCACTATCTCGCCAGCAGCCATGGTAACCACATCCACTTCCCCTGAATCTCCAACAACAGCAAATAGCCAGAACAAACCACGAAATCCATTCAGAGGAAACAGCGTATCTTCGTCAACCCCCGCCGCCACCCCGACTCCAACCGGCTCCACAGTCAAGTCTATCCCGCTCATGACCGGAACGCCTGTTAAACCGGTATCTCAGGGTAAAGAGTGGCGTGCGCCGGCAGGCACCACATTAAGAGAGAACATTATCAAGTGGGCAGAAGAAACAAAATGCGAAAGCATGGCATCAACGCACTGGATGGTCATATGGCCACTTTCTGTAACCGATTACCGTCTGGATGCGCCTTTAATGTTCCGGGGATCATTTGAATCAGCCATGGAGCAGGTATTTGAGTTATATCGGACTGCGCAAAAACCTTTATACGCACAGGCTTCTCGCATGCAGTGCATCATTACAGTTTCTGATACAAGGGATGGTCGCTAATGGGATGGCTGGTCATGGCCGTCGGCCTGACCATTCTGATTATCACTGGTAGCTACCAGAATCAGAAGATGTCTGAAACCACAAACGCCCAGCAATATGCAAGTGCGTCTGTATGGGCAAGTCAGATACTGATGATTGCTAACAGAATCAATGATATCAGATACGTATCAGGCCAGCAGGACGGAGTAATTTCCTCAGATAAACTGGCTCTCCCTGTCACTCCGGACTCCCGAATTAAACATCAGTTACAACAGGGGCGTCTGTGGGTATGGATGCCTGAACAACCAGGTCTTGTTGAAACTTTGCGTTCAAAAAGTCGTGGTTCTGCACTAATAGGGATCTTCCAAAACGGGCAACTCACCTGGCTATCAGGAACTGCAACCGGTCTGACACCCCCGGCAGGCATTACTGCTGGTTCTGTCGTCTACGTTAACTAATCTGGATATATTCATGAAAAAATCACACCAGCGTTCAATGAAGCTGGCGGTGCTCCCCTGCATGATCGCCGTCGCTCTTTCCATCTCCGGATGTACTTTCAGCGAAATCAACAAAATGCAGAAAAAAGCACAGGAAGACTCAGCACATGCACGGGAAAAGGTATCAGCCCTTTCGGCCCGTAAATCGCAGGCTCTTACCTGGCTCGATAATCAATGGATAAACCCTGTTCCGGTCGCTCAGGTATCAAGAGAGAAAAAACAAACAGCTCCGGCCTGCTACATCACGCAGGCAAGAAAAGGAGAGATCACTCTGCAGGAACTGGGGCAACGTATTACTGCCGTATGCGGCATCCCTGTGATCATCACGCCTGACGCAGCCAATTCAACTCTTGAAGGAGGCGCTACCCGCCAGATGACAGGAACACTACCAGCACCAGATGAAAATGGGCGTCTACCGTTAAGCAGCCTGGGCAGCACAACAATGACTACCTCCACTCAGCCATTAACGCTGAATAACCTCATGTGGCAGGGAGATATCAATGGTCTTCTGGATCTGATGGCCAGCCGGAGTGGTCTGTACTGGCGCATGGATAATGGTCGGATTGTATTCTATCTGACTGAAACCAGAACGTATCCACTTCATATGCTGAACACCAAAACCAGCAGCAGTTCCAGTGTCAGCTCTGGCTCAACAAGCACAATGGGGGCAACAGGAGGCCAGGATAACTCAGCATCCGGTGATGCAACGTCCTCTCAGAGCACAACCGTTGGTCAGGAATACGATCTGTATGAAGACATCCGGAAAACTATTGAAGCAATGCTGACACCAGAAAAAGGCCGTTACTGGTTATCTGCATCGAGCTCAACGCTGACTGTCACTGATACTCCAGCTGTCCAGGAAGCCGTCGCACGATATGTGGACGAACAAAACAGTATTATGAACCGCCAGGTAGCCCTGAACGTACAGGTTCTGAGCGTCAGCAATACCAGAAACGAACAGTTCGGTCTGGACTGGAACCTTGTTTATAAATCGCTACATTCCGCCGGAGCAACGTTGAACAATGCAAGCGGAGATTTTACAGGCGCTACATCTGCAGGCGTATCAATTCTGGATACGGCAACAGGGAATGCCGCCAAATTCAGCGGTTCCAGTCTTCTGATTAAAGCGCTGAGTGAACAGGGCGATGTCAGTGTTGTGACTTCACAAGAAAGCACTGTCACAAACCTGACGCCGGTACCTATCCAGATGGCAGATCAGACGGTTTACGTCGCCCAGTCAGCAACAACAACGACTACGGATGTAGGAGCAACAACAACATTAACGCCGGGCATGATCACCACCGGATTCAATATGACCCTGCTGCCTTTAATTCAGAAAACGGGCAATCTCCAGTTGCAGATGAATTTTAATCTGTCAGATCCCCCAACAATCCGTAGCTTTACGTCAAAAGACGGAAACAGTTACATCGAAATGCCGTATACCAAACTGCGTTCACTGAGCCAGAAGGTCAATCTGAAAGAAGGGCAATCACTTGTCGTTACTGGTTTCGATCAGAACAATACGACGACAAGTAAAGCCGGTACGTTTACGCCAGCAAATCCATTATTTGGTGGTTCACAAACCGGGAAAAATGAACGCAGCACGCTTGTAATCATCATTACCCCGACTTTCCCGTCAGGAGGCAACAATGGCTGATGAAGATATCAACCCGGTTGTACTTCTCGCAGATCCTAAAGTAAATCATCGCGTGTGGGCAGCCTGTCTTAAATGGAGTCCTGTCGTAAAAAAACAGCGAGTCCCTTCTCATCAGAAACACAAGCCCCATGTAAAATCCAGACGGCTTACCTCTCTGAAAGTGACTGTAGGCAGCAGAAGTTCCCGTGGGAAGATCAGCCGCATTACCGGCACAGGAATACTGGCCAGGCCGGAGCGCAATCATTATTTTTCCCTTGCTCTGGCTTTCTGCTCATGGGTGAGAAATGGATACGGCGTCTTCCGGTACAGCGATAAGGAGCTTTTATTCCTTGTGCATCAGCGGCTTCGGCATATGCGATCGCAAATT
>ERZ779889.476-NODE-476-length-50365-cov-16.952892_pt1 | contig 50365 bp, 38 predicted proteins | sample MGYA00511030_ERZ779889 | MGnify/ENA primary metagenome ERZ779889 (study PRJEB29588, sample SAMEA2160616) | human gut metagenome | biome: human gut; feature: human-associated habitat; material: faeces | place: Denmark | collected 2008/2010 ... | reverse complement strand
TTAACATTCCATTTGTCCCAATTTAACAAATGCACCGTGATTTCGGCTTGTGCCGGTTTATGCGGTTTATGTAATTTTCATCAGACCGTAGCCGAAGTTAAGATGCGGTGGGGTAAAAGCGAAAACCGCCGGGCTATCTGAGATAACCCGACGGTTTTCAAAGTGTCCGAAATGAGACTCGAACTCACACGATCTAATGATCACTACCCCCTCAAAGTAGCGCGTCTACCAATTCCGCCATCCGGACAAGTTTGTCTGTCAAACCACGTTATGTGTTGGTGATAATGATTGAGCGAAAAACGGGACTCGAACCCGCGACCCCAACCTTGGCAAGGTTGTGCTCTACCAACTGAGCTATTTTCGCGATTGCGGTGCAAAGGTATGACGATTTTTTGTTCCCTCCAAATATTCCGGAGTATTTTAACTGATTTTAACAATCATTTTATCACCCGAAAGCCGCATAAACAGGGCTATTCGCCTGAGTGTGCACACGTTGGAGCCGCTGGAACCTCCACCCTCTTTTTCTGCCAGAAAAAGGCGAGACATACCTCGCCGGGCGGTTTCCCACGGAAAAAATTTTCGCTACCTTTGCAGTGTTCAATCATACCGCATCACTATCACGATGGAAAAACCTCAGGAAAACTTCAACGACATGCGCATAGACGTCGACGCCGTGTTGCAACGGCGCGCGAAGCGTTACTATAAATACATACCGGGATGGCTGGTGAAATGGCTTGAGCGAACCATCTGTCAGGATGAGATGAACGAGCTTCTGAGGCGGAACAGCCGGCTCGATGGGGTTGATTTCTGCGAGGGAGTGATACGCGATCTCGGAATCACATACGAAATAAGCGGTAACTTCCCGAGCGACGCCGACAGCAGGCCGGTGATCGTGTCGAACCATCCGCTGGGAGCGCTCGACGGGCTTGTGCTCGCCATAGCGGTGAGCCGTGCATACGGGCGCAAGGACGTGAAATTCGTCGTAAACGACCTGCTTCAGGCCGTGAAGCCGTTGCGGTCGATATTCCTGCCGGTCAACAAGTTCGGCCGACAGTCGCGGAGCGCAGCGGAGGAAGTCGAGAAGGCATTTGCCTCAGACTGTCCGATAATAATGTTCCCGGCCGGACTGGTGTCGCGGCGGGGAGCCGACGGAAAGATCGCCGACCTGCGGTGGCACAAAATGGCGGTTCAGAAAGCAATATCTTCGGGGCGGAATATAATTCCCGTTCATTTCGGTGGGCGTAATTCAGGTTTTTTTTATAAATTTGCGCATTTAAGAACAGTATTGGGTATAAAGTTCAATATTGAGATGATATTTCTGCCACGCGAAATCTTCAGATGCAAGGGCGCCCACTTCGGCATACGGATAGGCGAACCGGTCGGGGCAGAGTCGCTCAGAGGAGGAACCGACGCCCAAAGCCAGGCAGACGCGCTTCGCGAGGCGGTATATGCGCTTGCCGACAACTAAACAACATACCGAACCATCATGAATCAAAGAGTTATTGACCCGGTAGAAACAGAGCAGATAGAGCGTGAACTCACGCCCGAGCGGCTTCTGCGCACCACCAACAAGGGCAATAATCAGATATACGTGGTAGACGCCCACCACTGCCCCGCGGTAATGCGCGAGATAGGGCGGCTGAGGGAAATAGCCTTCAGAGCCTCGGGAGGAGGCACCGGAAAGGCCTGCGACATAGACGAGTTCGACGTAATGTCGCCGCCATGCCGGCAACTTCTTGTGTGGGATCCGGACTCGAAGCTCATCTTAGGCGGATACCGCTACATAACGGGCCGCGACATGCGCACGGATGCCAGCGGGAAACCGCGCATAGCGATAAGCCACATGTTTGAGTTCTCGCAGGATTTCATCGACAACTATCTGCCCTACACCATCGAACTGGGCCGGTCGTTCGTAAGGCTCGAATATCAGTCGAGCCGGGCAGGAGCCAAGGCGCTCTTCGCTCTCGACAATCTCTGGGACGGACTCGGAGCGCTGACAGTAGTGCATCCCGAGATAAAATACCTTTTCGGAAAGGTGACGATGTATCCGAGCTATTCGGCCGAGTGCCGGAGCATGATTCTGTATTTTCTCCACAAGCATTTTCCCGACCGCGAACGGCTTGTGTGGCCCACAAAGCCGCTCGACATAGAAATCGACACCGAAAGATTCAGGAGGGTGTTTACGGGAGCGACGTTTAAGGACGACTACAAGATACTCAACCACGAGGTGAGGCGCTACGGTGTGAACATTCCGCCGCTGGTAAACGCCTACATGAGCCTGTCGCCCACGATGAAAATGTTTGGCACGGCGATAAACGACGAGTTCGGCGACGTTGAGGAGAGCGGCATACTCCTTGCGGTCGACGAGATATTCGAGGAAAAAAAGCAGCGCCACATAGGCACTTACCTCGAGGGGCGCTTCCCTATTCCTGAAGAGTAAAACAATCAGATCAACCATCAGTCAACCTATATAATTCAACCTTAGAAATGAAAAAAGAGAGAATTCTTGTTACCGGAGGCACCGGCTACATCGGCTCACACACTGTAGTGGAACTCCAGAATGCCGGATATCCGGTGGTAATCATCGACAATCTTTCCAACAGCAGCCGCGACGTGGTGGACGGCATAGAGCGTATCACCGGCCAGCGTCCCGACCTCGTGGAGGGGGACTGCACCGACATCAAAACCCTTGAGAAACTGTTTGCCGACTATCCCGACATCAAAGGAATCATCAACTTTGCCGCGAGCAAGGCTGTAGGCGAGTCGATGCAGAAGCCGATCCTGTATTACCGCAACAACCTCAATACGCTTCTGAACCTGCTCGACCTGATGGGACCGAACGGAGTGAAGGGCATAGTATTCTCGTCGTCGTGCACCGTTTACGGCGAACCTGACGAAAACCCCGTGACCGAAAAAGCGCCCATCAAAAAGGCAACATCGCCCTACGGCAACACAAAGCAGATTTCTGAAGAGATCATCACCGACGTAATCAACGCCGGCGCGCCCTTCAAGAGCGTTATACTCCGCTATTTCAACCCCGTAGGCGCTCATCCGAGCGCAGAAATCGGCGAGCTGCCCAACGGTGTGCCGCAGAACCTCATACCCTATCTTACGCAGACAGCAATGGGAATACGCAAGGAGCTGAGTGTGTTTGGCGACGACTACGACACTCCCGACGGCTCGTGCATCCGCGACTACATCAATGTTGTAGATCTCGCCAAAGCCCACGTAATCGCCGTTGAGCGCATGCTCGAGGACAAGAGCGACAAGAAGATTGAAATCTTCAACCTCGGCACCGGCAACGGAGTTTCGGTTCTGGAACTCATCCGTGTGTTTGAGGAGTCGACCGGAGTGAAGGTTCCCCACAAGATAACGGGGCGCCGCGCGGGCGACATCGAGAAAGTATGGGCCGATCCAGCTTTCGCCAACGAGGTGCTCGGTTGGAAAGCCACCTCGACCCTGGCCGACACCATGCGCTCGGCATGGGCCTGGCAGGTGAAACTCCGCGAACGCGGAATCATGTAAGAAACCTAACCCGGATTTATGGAATCCCCGTGCGGGGATTCCATAAATCCTATCATCAGAGACTCTCTTTCCCGACAGACAAAATGTTGAACATTTCCCGCTGATGCCACGTTATTAAAATACACTTAACATCTATGCTTGAGAGCAAGCGTAATAATAGTTTCAATTATTTATATCATCAATCACCTAATTACCCCTATAGAAATGAAAAAGGTTCTTTTTATGGCTGCAGCATTAGCAGCAGGCATCATGACAGTAAATGCGCAAGACTTAGTCGAGCGCACGAATCTCAAATCGAACTGGTCGATCGGTGTTGACGGAGGTGTCACCACCCCGATGACCGGACATGCCTTCTTCGGCAGCATGCGTGGCGTTGCCGGCATACATGTAGGCAAACAGATCACACCCCTTTTCGGTGCAGGAATCGAAAGCGCGTTCGGGTTCAACACATCGTCGTGGAACAGCTATCCCCGCAGCTACACGATGGTCGACAACTCCTACGTGGGAGTTTACGGTACGCTGAACCTCATGGAACTTTTCGGCGGTTTCCGCTGCGAGCCCCGTAAATTCACCATCGACGCCGTGCTGGGCGCAGGCTGGGGCCATGAGTACTGGGCAAAGAGCGAGGGCGAAGACTGGAACTACTTTGCAACCAAGGCCGGTCTTAACTTCAACTACAACGTGACGCCCAAACTCACCCTGGCATTCAAGCCGTCGGTTACCTGGAACATGAGCGATGCCGGCGTTTCGCAGACCTCGGCTGCCTACAATGTAAAGAAAGCCGTGTTCACCGCCCTTATCGGCGTTACCTACAACTTCGGCCCCGGCTTCAACTGCGCTACCCTCCCCGCGGATCTCACAGCCGACGTGATAGCCCTCAACGAGAAAGTCAATGCTCTCCGCGCCGAACGTGACGCCGCTCTTGCCGACCTCGCAGTCTCGACCCAGAACAACGCCGATCTCGCTGCCGCTCTCGCAGCATGCCAGGCCAAACCCGCTCCCGCACCCGAGACCAATCTCAACAGCGTGCGCTTCGTGTTCTTCCGCAATGCTTCTTCTGCCATCACAGCCGACCAGATGCCCAACGTGGAAATGATCGCCGCTTACATGAAGAATCACAAGGACGCTAAAGTTGAAGTGAAGGGCTATGCATCGCCCACCGGATCAGAGGAATTCAACATCAAGCTTGCCGCCGCACGTGCTGAGGCCGTGAAGACCACTCTCGTGAAGAAATACGGCATAGCAGCCGACCGCATCGTAGCCAAAGGCGAAGGTATCGGCCACATGTTTACCGAAGAATCCTGGAACCGTGTATCGATCTGCACTCTCGAGGAATAATACCCCGGATCTGATATAGAGACAGAATAATCACAGGCTGCACTGAAATGATTTTCGGTGCAGCCTTTTTTATGCGGCCCGGCGATCCGGAGCTGCGATAACTGCAGTTTTCGGGTCAATGTAAAAAATCGGTTGTTAAAAAAAGCGGCATAGCCGCAGACTGCGCTGCGATGCAGCGCTATTGGCGGCTCTGCCGCTGAATTTTGTTTTTCAACTGCCTTTTGCAGCCGACCAGTAGTTTTTTGACTCTTCAACCGTCTTTTGCTGCTGACCCCATCTTTCTGCGATAGACGGCTCTCAGTCAGACTCCCGCACCGTAGCCTGCAGAAGTCAGGAGATCTGCGCTCCCACTCTGCCTTTGCGGGACGACGGGAATCAGTACCATGTCACGCCATTGCGGATTGAGGAGCGCTTGTCGTATTTGAGGTCGCTGAGAAGGGAGGATTTCACGGATATGTGGAAATTGTAGCTCTTATACGGGCCTACTGGCACGAAACTTGCGCGCATGGTGAAGCAGTGGAGGTCGCGCGATATGTTGCAGTTCATGTAGGCGAGCTTGTGGGTATCGAAGTTGTAGCTGGCGGAGAACCCGAAATTCCAGTTCGGCGTGGGGCGGATGTTGCCGGAGAAGCTGAGATTCTGGGTTATACGGCCTTTGTATTCCATCTTCTGTTTGTCGAAAGCGCCATAACCGTAATTCACCGAATAGTTGAATGTCAGGCTCCAGGGCACTTCCCATTTCATGTAGCCGTCGGCGCCGAGTTCCATCTCGTCTTTTTCCTTCCGGGCTCCGGAGCGGCGGCTCTGATAGTCGGAAGTGTCGTCGGCAAACTCCTGATCTTCGGACTGGGAGCGTTTGTTTTTATTGCTGTCCTTGTCGCCTCCGCGCTTGAAAGTGGCGTTGTTGAAAGTGTAGCTGAACGAGGTTCCGGTACTCGAAAGGCGTCCGAGACCCTTGCCGGCCTGCAGGCGGGTGCGGTTAACACGGACGGGATTGCCTGAGGCGTTGAGCTGGTAAGTATAGACGTCCCAGGTGGCGGAGAGGTTGAGGTTAAAGTTCTTCATAAGCCTCAGGAGCAGCGAAGTCTGGATGTTTGACCAGTTCATGGAGTCGGCGGCGAAGTTGTAGCTCTGGCTTACGGTGAAATTCTCGATGAGCGAGATTTTCTTTTCGCCGATAGAGTCGTTGTCGGACTTCACCTTCATCTCAACGTTGTTGGCGAGCGAAACGCTCACCGAGCCGTTGCGTCCCTGCCCCGGCACTCCGAAAAGGCCGTTGGGGAAGTAGGAGTAGGTGCGCGTCTGCATATTGCCCTGGGCATCGGGGTAATCATAGTGGCCGTAATAGCCGAAGAAACTTGAGCCGAAGTCGGGGGCGGCGTTGAAAGAGATGGTGGGCGTCAGCACGTGGCGTATCATCTTTACCTTATCGCCGAGGAACGGCAGGGGCTGGAAGAAGCCGTAGATTTTAGTATCGAGCGAAAGTGAAGTGGAGAAATCGTATACGTTATAGAAACTGTAGGTGGTGTCGCAAACCTCCGCCGAGGCGTTGGGATCCCACTGGCGGCGAATTTTCGACGTGTACATACGGTCGGTGAAGTTAATCGAGGGTGTAAGGTTTATATATTTGAAGATATTGAAGGTGGCGGAGATGGGAATAGAGTGGCGCATGCCGTTTCGCCAGTCCTTTATGAGACTTTTCTTGAAAAACTCATCCTGCTTGGCGGTGAGGGAGTTGTTGAACTGACCCGAGTAGCTGATTTTGATTTTTTCGTACCACTTCTCGTCGCCTACAGCGCGCTTGCGCTTGAACGGTGCAAGCTGCGACATGGTCAGCGTGAAGTTGGGGAACGACACGGAAAGAGTAGAATCCTGGGTGCGCTGCGCGATGTTGGCGGTTGTTGAGAGCGACCATTTGGAGTTCGGGAAGCGGTAGGTCATGTTGATGGTCGAACTCTTGGTGTTCTCGGTAAAGGCGTTGCTGTAATAGGAGTTGAGGTCGTTGCGGGTGTAGCCGCTGGTGGTGAAGTTGACGCTTGCCGAGAGCGACATGTTGGGGTTCGCCTTCGAGTCCTGCGAGTGGCTCCAGAGAATCTGGAAGTTGGTCATCTTCGAATAGTCGGGCATTCCTTTTTCACCGTATATCGTCTTAAGGTAGGAGAGGTTGAATGAGCCTGAATAGCGGTAGCGCCTCACGTACGCGCTCTGGGCCTGGAGACCCCAGGAACCCTTCGTGTAGATTTCGCCTGTAAGGGCGAGATCCATGTTGTCGGATATGGCGAAATAATAGCCTCCGTTGCTCAGATAGAAACCGCGCTGGTAGTCATCGCCGAAAGTGGGGAATATCACGCCCGAGGAGTATTTTTCGGAGAAAGGGAAGTAGCCGAACGGCACGGCCAGCGGCAGCGGCAGGCCGGCAAGCACCATGTAGGCGGGACCGGACACCACATCTTTGCCAGAACGCATCTTTCCTTTGGTGAGCTGCAGCCAGAAGTGTGGGTTTTCGTGATTGTCGCAGGTGGTGTAGCGGCCGTTCTCTATATAATATGTATTGCCGTCGATTTTCTTAGTGCGGCCGCCGGTAAGATAACCTTCTCCCTGCTGGGTTATCACGTCGGTGATGTATCCGTAGCCAGTCTTGAAGTTGTAGCTCATAGCCTTGGCCTCGTAATTGGTGCCGTTGTCGTCGAACACGGGGGTACCCTGGAGTTCGCCTACGGAATCGAGCGAGCCAACTGCATAGACAGTGTTGTCTTTCATGTCCATCTTGATTTCGTCGGCATCAAGCTTGATGGCTCCATAAGTAACCTTGCTTTCGCCGTACATGAAGGCGGTGTCGCGCTTCACGAGAATGAGCGAGTCGCGGGCGGAAAAGTCGACCTGATTGTCAATGTCGACCTTGTCGCGCACGATTCTGACGCCTGTCTGCGGAGCCTCGATGCGCCGGCGGCTCAGCCGTCGGCGGTTTTCGCTCACGGGAGCTACCGGGCGGTGGCGGCCGAGAGAATCAGCGGGAAGGGAGTCGGCAAGGAGCGAATCTGTTTCCAGGGAGATGACTGAATCCGGCAGAGTTACGGCTGAATCCACAACCTCAGCCGGAGCTGAGTCGACAACAGCCGGCAGAAGCGGCGCAACTGCCCCAACCGACTCTGCGGGAGCGGAATCGGCGGGTAGGGCTACTTCGGGAATTTCGGCTGCCTGCCGCGACAGGGGGCGCGAGAATGCGGCGATGGAAATCGCGCAACACAGCACCAAAAAGACAATATATGTTTGAGATCGGCTCAAATTAGGTTTCGATAGTGAGAAAAACGATGCAAAGATACGAGTATTTTCCGAAATACGCTATCGGAATATGTCTGAATTTAGGTTTCGGTCTGTTACGGCTGTCGATTTGGTGCATACCTGCCACAAAATAGCGTAAAACCGGCAGATTTTACCTTATTCTATATTTAATTTTGCATATAAATAAACCAATCATTTACAGACTTATGATATTTCATAGATTCATAGCCGTATTTTTGCTCCTTGACGCCGTGTTTACTGCCTCTGCATGGGACTTCGACAAAGTAATCTCTACCGACAATTCTTCGCTCGTTCTCTCAGGCAACTATGGAGAAGCTCCCCGCTTCACCCACTATGGAACCAAAATAGATTCCGCACAGGTTGGCATGGTTCACGAAATCTGGGCCGGTATGAACCGTGCCGCCTACCCTGCTTTCGGAAACGAGACCGGCTCATTGTCCGCCATTCAGCTTGTTCACCCCGACGGCAACCCGACATTAGTTTTAGCCACGAAGTCGGTGGCATCAGAGCCCGTTGACGGAGGCTCGCTGACCACTCTGACATTGGCCGACACAAAATACCCGATTACAGTAAATCTATGCTATCGGACAATCGACAAGGCTGATATAATCGAAGAATGGTCTGAAATCACCAATAATGGCAAAAAACCGGTGCGTCTCAGGCGCATGGACTCAGGATTTCTGCCTGTAAGACGCGGCGACGTATGGGTAACCCACCTCCACGGCGCATGGACAGCCGAAAGCCAGGTAATATCCGAACCTCTCACCTCAGGAACTAAGCTTATAACGAGTCTCGACGGTGCCCGCAACGGTCATTCCTACCAGCCCTCGATAATGCTGTCGCTCGACGGCAAGCCCGAGGAGACGCGCGGCCGGGTGATAGGCGCAACCATCTGCTGGAGCGGGAACTATGAAATGCGCATAGACACAGACAATGAATACTGCCATAACCTTATGGCAGGCATATCAACCGAGGCCACAGAATATAAACTGATGCCGGGTGAGACCTTTGTCACCCCCAAACTCGCACTGACATATTCCTCAGAAGGGCTAAGCGGTGCAAGCCGCAATTTCCACCGTTGGGCTCGCCTCGGGGCAATACACGGAGGCGATAAGATCCGCGACATCCTCCTCAACAGCTGGGAGGGAGTGTATCTCGACGTGGAAAGCAATAAGATGAATGAGATGATGCATGATTTTGCATCGCTCGGAGGGGAACTTTTCGTTATGGATGACGGGTGGTTCGGCTCCAAATATCCCCGTATACATGACGACTCGGCCCTCGGAGACTGGGTTACCGACACCAACAAACTCCCCGGCGGAATCGAAGGACTTATTGAATCGGCTCGGAGCAACGGCATAAAATTCGGACTATGGATTGAGCCGGAAAGCGTCAATACCCTAAGCGAACTTTACGAAAAGCATCCCGACTGGGTACTGAGAGCCGAAAACCGCGAACTGCGTCTTACCCGTGGAGGCACGCAACTGCTGCTCGATCTGTCGAATCCTGATGTCCAGGATTTCATAGTTTCGGTAGTAGACAATCTTATGACCAAATACCCTGAAATTGCCTACATAAAATGGGATGCCAATACAGGCATAATGAACTTTGGTTCGCAATATCTGCCCGCCGACAGGCAATTGCAGGTCACAATAGATTACCACAAAGGTCTTGAGAAAATACTCCGACGTATCAGAGAAAAACACCCCGACCTCGTAATGCAGGCATGCGGAGGTGGCGGCGGCAGGGTAAACTACGGCGTGCTCCCCTATTTCGATGAAGTATGGGTAAGCGACAATACCGATGCCCTGCAACGAATCTTCATGCAATGGGGCACATCAATGTTTTATCCGTCAATGTCGATGGCTCAGCATGTAAGCGCGTCGCCAAACCATCAGACAGGTCGCCGGACTCCCCTCAAATTCCGCTTCGACGTAGCTATGAGCGGACGCCTCGGAATGGAGATGCAGCCCTCGGCAATGTCGGAGCCGGAGAAGAATTTCGCAAAAAGGGCAATTGCCGATTATAAAAAGATACGGCCGATAGTGCAATTCGGCGACCAGTACCGCCTGATATCGCCTTACGACAACAAGGGGGTAGCCTCGCTTATGTACGTGTCGCCCGACAAGCGCTCGGCAGTATTTTTCGCCTACAAGCTCACTCACATGCGCAACCAGACCATACCGCGCTTCCGCATGGCGGGCATCAACCCCGTGAAAACATACCGCATAACCGAACTTTCACTCCCCGACGGCGAGAACCCGAGCTACCTGAACGGAAAGACTGTCAGCGGCAGATACCTGATGGATATAGGCTTTGAAATTCCTCTCGACAGTGAATACGCGAGCCGCGTATATGAAGTATCCGAAATCTGACATTCCTCAGGCAGTAATCGCTTCAGATAAACGGGCTGACATATTCTCGGCAGCCGTAAGCCCCGGCCAAGCGGCAAAGTGTAGACTATAGGGTGAAATAACCTAAAAATAGCTGAAACTTTCTGCATAGTGCCGGGGGAGTTTGGCCGTGTGATAAAAATGTAGTAAATTTGCATGGTTTTCTCGATAGAACGTTGAGGAGCCGGTAACATTTCTTGAATATTATCCCCAATCTATCGTATGCGACAAACGAAGCGAGCCTATCTGATTCTTGAGGATGGCACCACCTTTGAGGGAAAGTCATTCGGCTACGAGACTTCCACAGCCGGTGAAGTTGTGTTCAACACCGCAATGACGGGCTACCCCGAAAGTCTTACCGACCCGTCGTACAAGGGTCAGATTCTGGTTACGACTTATCCGATTCTCGGCAATTACGGAGTACCCCCGCGCAAGGACAAGGACAACGTCAGTGAATATTATGAAAGCGATATGATTCATGCCCGTGCTATCGTGGCGCAGGACTATTCGCACCAGCACAGCCACTGGCAGGCAGACCGCTCGCTCGCCGACTGGCTCAAAGAGGAAAAAATCCCCGGAATTTACGGAATCGACACACGCGCTCTCACCAAACATCTGCGCGAGTGCGGCTCCATGCTCGGCAAAATCACAATCGAGGGCGAGCCCGAGGCTGATTTCTACGACCCCAACAAGGAAAATCTGCTCGCTCAGGTGAGCTGCAAGGAGGTTGAGATTCACGGCGAAGGCGAAAAGACGGTGGTGCTCGTTGACTGCGGCGTTAAGCACAACATAATCCGCTGCCTTACCCGCCGCGGCGTCAAAGTAATCCGTGTGCCGTGGAACTACGACTTCAACACTCTCGAATACGACGGTCTGTTCATCTCCAATGGCCCGGGCAATCCCGATTTCGCCACCGAAACGGTTGAAAACATACGCAAGGCTATGGAGACAGGCAAACCGATCTGCGGCATCTGCATGGGCAACCAGCTTCTGGCTAAAGCCGCCGGGGCAAAAACGTATAAACTGAAATACGGCCACCGCAGCCACAATCAGCCGGTGCGCCGTGTGGGTACCGACCAGTGCTTCGTCACCTCGCAGAACCACGGTTTCGCCGTAGACAATTCCACCCTTCCCGCCGACTGGGAACCGCTGTTCGTCAATATGAACGACGGGACAAACGAGGGTATCCGCCACAAGAGCAAGCCCTACTTCTCCGCCCAGTTCCACCCCGAGGCAAGCTCGGGTCCGAAAGACACGGAATTCCTCTTCGACGAGTTCATCAAAATGCTTTAACCTTCCTGATTCATAAGATATGCGTAACGAAAAAATCAAGAAAGTGCTGCTGCTCGGCAGCGGTGCGCTGAAAATCGGCGAAGCCGGTGAGTTTGACTATTCCGGTTCTCAGGCCCTCAAGGCCATGAAAGAGGAGGGTATCACAACCGTTCTTATAAATCCGAACATCGCGACCGTACAGACCTCCGACGGATTTGCCGACAAGATATATTTCCTCCCCGTCACTCCTTATTTCGTGGAGAAAGTCATAGCCAAGGAGCGCCCCGACGGCATCCTGCTGGCTTTCGGCGGCCAGACCGCACTCAACTGCGGCGTGGAGCTCTACCAGTCGGGAATTCTCGAAAAATACAACGTTGAGGTGCTCGGCACCCCTGTTCAGGCCATCATGGACACGGAAGACCGCGAACTCTTCGTGAAGAAACTCGATGAAATCAACGTAAAAACCATAAAGAGCGAAGCCGTGGAGTCGACCTCCGAGGCTATCGAGGCTGCAAAGCGCCTCGGCTACCCCGTGATCGTGCGCGCCGCATACGCCCTCGGCGGTCTCGGAAGCGGTTTCTGCGACGACGAGCAGCAGCTTGTGCAGCTCGTGGAAAAAGCACTCTCATTCTCTCCCCAGGTGCTGATTGAAAAATCGCTCAAGGGCTGGAAAGAGGTGGAATACGAAGTTGTACGTGACTGCTACGACAACTGCATCACCGTCTGCAACATGGAGAACTTCGACCCGCTCGGCATCCACACTGGAGAGTCGATCGTTGTGGCTCCCTCGCAGACCCTCTCCAACGAAGATTACCACTATCTGCGCAAGCTCGCCATAAAAATCATACGCCACATCGGCATCGTGGGCGAGTGTAACGTGCAGTATGCCTTCGACCCCAAATCGATGGAATACCGCGTGATCGAGGTCAACGCCCGTCTGAGCCGCTCGTCGGCTCTCGCCTCGAAGGCCACCGGCTATCCGCTGGCGTTTGTGGCCGCCAAGCTCGGTCTCGGCTACGGTCTGTTCGACCTCAAAAACTCCGTGACGAAGGAGACTTCGGCATTCTTCGAGCCGGCGCTCGACTATATAGTCTGCAAGATTCCCCGCTGGGATCTCGGCAAGTTCCACGGCGTGCGCCGCGAAATCGGCTCGTCGATGAAATCCGTAGGAGAGGTCATGGCAATCGGCCGCACCTTTGAAGAGGTCATTCAGAAGGGTCTCCGCATGATCGGCCAGGGAATGCACGGTTTCGTGGGCAACCGCGAGATCAAGATCGACGACATCGACCACGCACTCTCGGAGCCTACCGACAAGCGTATCTTCGTGATAGCCGCAGCTCTGCAGCGAGGCTATACCGCAGAGCGCATCCACGAGCTCACTAAAATCGACCTCTGGTTTCTCTACAAGCTCCAGAACATCTTCAACACTGCCAACGAACTTGCCGAATACAATTCGCTGCGCGACATTCCCGCCGCGCTCCTGCGCCAGGCGAAGGAGCAGGGGTTCAGCGACTTCCAGGTGGCCCGTGAGGTATTGAAAGAAAAGATGGCCGACTCGGCGGAATCGGCCAACCTCGAGGTGCGCGCAATCCGCAAGGAACTCGGCATCACTCCGGTGGTGAAACAGATCGACACCCTCGCCGCCGAATATCCCGCCCAGACAAACTACCTTTACCTCACCTACAACGGCTCGGAAAACGACGTGAAGTATCTCCACGACCACCGCTCAATCGTTGTACTCGGATCCGGCGCATACCGCATCGGCAGTTCCGTAGAATTCGACTGGTGCTCGGTCAACGCCCTTCTAACCGTAAAGAAAAACGGCTGGCGCTCGGTTATGATAAACTACAATCCAGAAACCGTGTCGACCGACTACGACATGTGCGACCGCCTATACTTCGACGAGCTGACATTTGAACGAGTAATGGATATACTCGACCTCGAGCAGCCTCACGGCACCATCCTCTCCGTAGGAGGTCAGATTCCCAACAACCTCGCCACACGACTCGACGAGCAGGGAATCAACATTCTCGGCACAACGGCAAAGAGCATCGACAACGCCGAAGACCGCAACAAGTTCTCCGCAATGCTCGAGCGCCTCGGCATAGACCAGCCCCGCTGGCGGGCGCTGACCTCGCTCGACGACATCAACTCCTTTATCGAAGAAGTGGGTTATCCGGTGCTCGTACGCCCGAGCTACGTGCTCTCGGGCGCCGCGATGAACGTCTGCCACAACGACGAGGAACTTCACCGCTTCCTGCGTCTTGCCGCCAATGTATCGAAAAAACATCCTGTAGTGGTTTCGCAGTTCATCTCCTCTGCCAAGGAAATCGAGATGGACGCCGTGGCGAAAGACGGTGAGATCGTCTGCTACGCAATCTCCGAACATATAGAATACGCCGGCGTACACTCCGGCGACGCCACCATCTGCTTCCCCCCGCAGAAACTCTACGTCGAGACCATGCGCCGCATCCGCAAGATCTCGCGCCAGATAGCGAAAGCGCTCGAGATTTCCGGCCCGTTCAACATCCAGTTCCTCGCCAAGAACAACGACATCAAAGTCATAGAGTGCAACCTGCGTGCATCGCGCAGCTTCCCCTTCGTATCAAAAGTACTGAAAATCAACTTTATCGACCTCGCAACGCAGGTAATGCTCGGTTTGCCGGTAGAAAAGCCGTCGAAGAGCGCGTTCGACCTCGACTACGTGGGTATCAAGGCGTCGCAGTTCAGCTTCTCGCGTCTGCAGGGTGCTGACCCGGTGCTCGGCGTCGACATGTCGTCGACCGGCGAGGTCGGCTGCATAGGCACCGACACTTCCGAAGCCCTCATGAAGGCTATGATTTCCGTGGGGCAGCGCATCCCGCGCAAGAGCGTGCTGCTTTCCACCGGCGGCCCGAAGTCGAAAGCCGCGATGCTCGACGCCGCCCATGAGCTCAACAACAAAGGCTACCGCATCTACGCTACCGGAGGTACCCATGCGTTCCTCAACGACAACGGCATCCCGGCCATCCGCGTTTACTGGCCCTCCCAGCCCGACATGCAGCCCCAGGCGCTCCAGCTCCTCCACGACAAGGCCGTCGACATGGTGGTGAACATCCCGAAGAACTACACGCAGGCCGAACTGACCAACGGCTATAAGATACGCCGCGCAGCCATCGATCTCAACATTCCTCTGCTCACCAACGACCGTCTGGCATCGGCCTACATCGACGCATTCACCTCCCACCCGCTCGATTCGATTGAAATCAAGTCGTGGGACGAATACTGATCCGTCAACGCATAAAAAATCTGCCGCGAAAATGAGACTTTTCGCGGCAGATTTTTTTATGCGGATTCAGGTTATTCCTTCTCTTCCGAAGCGGCAAACTCCATAAGATACGACTTGATGAAACCGTCGAGGTCACCGTCCATCACACCGCCCACGTCGGACGTCTGATAGCCGGTGCGGTGATCCTTCACGCGGCGGTCGTCGAACACGTAGCTGCGGATTTGCGATCCCCACTCGATTTTCATCTTTCCGGCCTCGATTTTCGCCTGCTCCTGCATACGGTGCTGAAGTTCTTTGTCGTATAGGATTGAGCGGAGCTGACGCATGGCGTTTTCCTTGTTCTTCGGCTGGTCGCGCGTCTCGGTGTTCTCAATAAGGATTTCCTCCTTCTCTCCGGTGTAGGGGTCGGTGAACTGGTAGCGCAGACGCACACCCGACTCCACCTTGTTGACGTTCTGACCGCCTGCGCCGCCCGAACGGAAGGTGTCCCACGAGAGGAGCGCCGGATCCACGTTCACCTCAATGGTGTCGTCGACAAGCGGCGTCACGAACACTGACGCAAACGACGTCATGCGCTTGCCCTGGGCATTGTAGGGCGACACACGCACCAGACGATGCACACCGTTCTCGCTCTTGAGGTAACCGTAGGCGAAATCGCCCTCCACGTTGATCGTACACGATTTGATGCCAGCCTCGTCGCCTTCGAGAAGGTTGGCGATGGAAGTCTTGTAACCGTGATCCTCACACCAGCGCAGATACATGCGCATCAGCATCGAAGCCCAGTCCTGACTCTCTGTACCGCCTGCGCCGGAGTTGATTTTTAACACAACGCCGAGCTTATCTTCCTCGCGACGGAGCATGTTGCGCAGCTCGAGTTTCTCGATTTTCGCGATTGCATCGGCATAGAGCGCGTCGAGTTCCGACTCCTCCACGAGACCTTCTTTGAGGAAGTCCCAGGCGAGCTGAAGCTCGTCGACGGTTTTCTCCACGTCGGTATAGCCGTCGATCCAGCTCTGCAGATCCTTGATTTTCTTCATCTGAACCTGCGCTTCCTTCGGATGTTCCCAGAAGTCGGGCACGTGGGTGCGCAACTCCTCTTCTTCTACCTGGATTTTCTTGCTGTCGATGTCAAAGATACCTCCTCAACGCCAGCTTGCGTTCAAAAGTCTCTTTTAATTGTTCCTGAGTAATCATATTATATAATGTGTTGTTTGTTTCCGGATACAAAGTTAACCAAAATCGCCGAAACCTCCAATTTACCGAGATGAATCGTGCGACTCCATATACTCATCCCATACAACAGTAGCAATGTATTTGCTACTTCGACATTGTAAATCTGCTACGCCCTCTTCTACTAATTCTGATGTTTCTGACCGATAATATATGTCAGCCGCCTCCTGTAATGATAATCCATACAGGTTGCACAGACTTTTTATTATATTCGCGCTTTTATTGGCCTGAAAAGCTAATTCGGTTTCTTCTGTCATAATTGCTTACTTTCAGTATGTTTTAAACATTCGTCAAGCATCTTTTGTGAACGGATGCAATACTGAATGTTAGGTTTCTCATATCTGAGCATACCTAAAGCTTCATTTTCCGATAATTCGCCTTCAAAATATCTGTCAAGAGTCTGTATCACCCTATCATTGGGCATATCTTACTGCCTGTCCGTGGATAGAAGTCAGATAGAACCCTTTGCCGAAATCAAGATAGTCACGTGAATGCATTACATCCGGACTTGATACAGCCACATCAGACGAATGATAAAGTTTCATTCAGGCAGCACTCCTTTCTCCCTCATATAGCCGGTGAGGTCTTCCACGAGATACCGGGAGCTGAAGGTATGCAACACATCATACGATGGTACGATATAGCCGTAAAGTATACCCGATTCCTTTAGCCGCAGGTAAACTTCCCGCTGGCTGATTTTCAGCACATGGGAAAGTTTGCTGATGCAGTACGTCACAAATTCGAGAGTTTTTGTATCCATATATTATTGGATAAAATTTCGTGAATAATACAAATTTAGGAACTTTTTGCGATATAGCTTTATGCAAATGTTCAAAAAAGCTGTGCTGCCACATTTAAGTTTCTCGCATTGCGCTCAATAGCCCACCGATGCGTCTTCCCATCTCGACTTGGGGATTGTGACGCCGTCGCCGGCTGCCTGACGGCGGATTTTCCGCATTTCAGCCTGAGCCTCGCGAAGCGCCCTCTTCTGCTGGATATAGTTTCCTGCCGAAGTTCTTCCGCCCGCGCTTCCGTGTTTTTTACCCGACGACGAAGTCGCCGAATATCCCAAATTGGTAAGCGAGTTGTAATGCCGCTCCGCAAGTCGTTCCCAGTTGTTGTAGTTCGACTGATAGTTGCCTCCTCCGGCAGAAATGGCACCGCTGAAGGAATTCTCGCCGTAGGACTGCGGGGTATATGTTGGCGTTCCGCCGAAAGCATTGGCCAGGGCGTTGGCGAAATTGCCGAGCGCATCGAGAAAAGATATTGTCGAGTTGGCATTCCCGTAATATTCCTGATTGTTTTCAGCGTTACTGCGGGCGGCTTCAGCCTCTTTTTCCGACTGTATATCCGCAAGGATTTTTGTGCGCAGGGTCTTTGCTTCCTCCCAGTCGGGCCAGGTTTCGAGCGCAAGGTCTATAGCCGTAAGGGCCTCGTCGAGGCGCCGCATCTGAGCCAGGCAGACGGTGTATTTATAGAAGGCGTCCTTATTCTCCGGCTTCAGCATCATAAGCCGGTAGCAGATGTCGGCAGCCTGAGAATATTTCTTTTCATCAAAGAGTTTCTTGCCTTTTTCGATAAGCCAAATATAGTTATAGTCGTTAATATTGTTTTCCGTCTGATTATAGGTAAAACCTTCGTGCCCGAGGGGATTATAGATACATCCCCTCACGCCTCCAGTCCTGTCGTATGCGTTTATCACTCCGTCAGAAAATTTAACGCCTATACTTATATCATCCGGGTAATGATACTCCTTTCCGTTTTTATCTATAATAAATTTCGTGCTTCCATTCGTTACAACCGCCACGCCTTCATTAAAATCTTCCAGAAAATCAAAAGGTCCGGACTCTTTGCCGGTCACGGCATTTTTAAAGTACCATTTACCGCCCCTCATAAATTTAATAACATCATCCGAGTCCGACGGATACATGACGTCTTTCTCTACCGTATTATCTTTCGCGTTATAGAGAAGATGACCGGTAGTACCGTAATATCCTCCGGTAAGAGGATACCAGGAATTGCCGTTTATCTTCGTAATTTCCTTTCCGTTATAATCAAAACATCTATAGGCAGCATTGTTGGAGTAGTCACCCTTAGGATATGTCTCGATCAAATCCTTCATTACATAGACTGACCGGGACGGCGTAAAATCCGCTGCATTGAGGATTATCTTTCCGTCCTGGTTCAAAACCACAGCCAGACTCTTGTCCTCCGGGCTGATACTGTCGTATAAAACCACGATATCCTTGATCCAGCTTCTCTGATAATCATGATCGGTAAAATATCTGGCAGGAGTGATTACGGCTTTTGTTTTGCTGTCGCGGATTCCGAGCTTCCCGGTTGAAGGGTCTTCAAACACCTCAGTCCCTTTCGAGCTTATCTTATACTTGTCGGGGTCAATAAGTTCGCCGTCAAGCGAAAACAGCCATTCCTTCTTATTATCATAAACCGCGGTAAACCGGTTACCGTACCTGATTACATTTGCATCAGGATAATAGCTGAAATCCAGCACGTTCATCACACCCTTAGGTCCGTTATCCTTGCTGCTGAACTGCAGAAAAGGATAGGCGTTGTAGAAATCTATAAAGTCAAAATCAAAACCGGTCAGAAATTTGTAGCCGTCAGACAGTGCTGACTTATCGGTTTCTTTGTCGGTCACCTTATAATAGCCGGGCAGTTTTTCAAACATTCTTATCTCATAATTGCCGGGCTGGAGGGTATATTCACCTTTGGTGTCTATGATTCCCTTCCGGTCGTTTTCGTCAGTGACGACAGTGGTTCCGCGGTGAAATTCGCCGACCTGTTTGAATTTCGGAGCTATGGCGACTTTGCCGTTAGTATTGATAAATCCATAAAGTCTCGTCCCTTTCGAATCATGGAATTCAGCCAGACCTTCTGAAAAAGTTCCACAGTTTACGCCAAAAAGCGCCCAGTCGGGATCTATAACGGCGTTACCCGACAAAGAAGAGAGAGCCAGCATGCTTAATGCAAGGCATTTGATTATATTCATACAAATTTTCATTAGATTTCGGTTAATAAGTAAGTTTTACAAAGATAAAGATTTTTTCATTATTCCCCGCCTTTTCCAAATTATTAAAAAATAGGAAAACTCCCGCCGAGGGCTTTAGCTTTACATTGCTTTAAAATAAAAAATCCCGGCGTAAGGCAGGTCGCTCTTCGCCGGGTAGATTCAACTTTCTGTTATCAAAACATCCTCAGGACCGGGAAGGTTCACCGAGGACGGGGATTTTATGTTTTTTAGCATAAATCTGCAAAACGTGAATTTTTTTTAAAATTTAAGTTCGCGGGTAATTGTTAACCCGCGAAAAGCGTTTAAATTGTAACTTTGCATATTTAAAACGTCAACAAAGCAACTATATCAGCAATGAATTCATTTCTAAGCCGGATCCCTCCGGTAACAAAGAATCTTATCATAATCAATTTCCTCGTATGGATAGCCATGATGGTGCTTCCGTCGCGCCTCGGCATGAGCCTCGAGACTTTCGGAGGACTGCACTACCTGACGGCGTCCGACTTCAATCCGGCGCAGTTCATAACCTATATGTTCATGCACTCAACCGGCAGTTTTGCCCACATATTTTTCAACATGTTCATGCTGCTCATGTTCGGCGCCACTCTCGAACGGGCGCTCGGTTCGGCAAGATTTCTGTTTTACTACATCTCGTGTGGTGTCGGAGCTGCCATAATCCAGGAGATTACATGGGCGCTGTCGTGGGAAACAATCCTGACCAGGATGATTGCCATGCAGAACAACATGGACTTCCCGGAGGCGCGCGCCGCAATAGAGGAGGCGCTCATGACCCCTCAGGGCGAGGCGATAATAAAGAGCTACCTGAATGTGTTTGTAACCATCGGCGCGTCGGGAGCGGTCTACGGCCTGCTGCTGGCGTTCGGCATGATGTTTCCCAACGCTCCGATGTATTTCTTCTTCATACCGGTTGCCATCAAGGCCAAGTGGATGACGCTCGGCATGGGCGCGATCGAGCTTCTCATAGGGCTCAGCGAATCGGTCGGACGAAGCGACGGCGTGGCTCATTTCGCCCATCTCGGGGGAATGATTTTCGGTTTCTTCATAATTCTTTACTGGAAAAAGAAAGGTACATTCGATGGCAACAGCTGGTACAATTAGGAATCTCCGGCAGAAATTCAGCGCGGCGTCGATGCTGATGAAAATCATTGTGGTGAACATCGCCTTTTTCCTGGTGATGCGCATCGCCGCGAGCGTGCTGATTCTGTCGGGCAACGAGCCTTTGGTCGAACAGATGCTCAATCTGGTTCAGATGCCGAGCGCTCCGGGATTGCTTCTGACTCATCCGTGGACAGTCATCACCTATATGTTCGCGCAATACGACGTATTGCATCTGCTGTTCAACATGCTCTGGCTCTACTGGTTCGGCATAGTCTTCAATTTCGTGTCGACTTCCAGACAGTTGCTTGCCCTCTATATTTACGGCGGCATAGCCGGGGCACTGCTATTTATGGTCGCCTACAACGTTCTGCCCTTTTTCACGGGCCATATCGGCTATCTGATAGGCTCATCGGCGGGAGTGATCGCCATAGTCACCGCCACGGCGATTCTTATGCCCGACTACCGTTTCAACCTGCTGTTTTTAGGCCCGGTGTCGTTGAAATGGGTGGCAATCGTCACAATCGGGCTTGATCTCATTGGCATAACCGGTGCGAATGCCGGAGGCCACATCGCCCACCTCGGAGGTGCCGTTGCGGGCGCATGGTACGGTTTGTCGATGAGGCGCGGCACCGACATCACCGCGCCCCTCAACGGGCTGATCGACCGCATTGTGAATCTCGTGCGCCGCCTGACTTCGCTGAAGATTCCGAAACGCCGGCGCCAGGAGCGCGAACGCCGGCCGCAGGAACCCCGCGAGACACAGCCGTCGCCCCGGCCGCGCACGTCGGCCGAAGATCAGGAAATACTCGATTCCATTCTCGACAAAATTAAAAAATCAGGCTATACATCGCTTACACCCGAGGAGCGCAAACGTCTGTTCGACGTCAGCAAACGAATTTCATAATGACAGAAACCCCGAATAAAATAGTAAGAGGTCTGCAGAGTTTCGGTCGTGGAGCTGCCGTAGGGGCGACCGGTCTGGTTGCCGGGGCAACCGTTTTCAGTGCCTACGGCGGCTATTTCGCCCCGGCTGTGATGCCGGTTGCCGCCATGGCGCTCATGGTGCTCCCGATCGCACTCATTACCGGGGTCTTTATGCTGGTTGTAGACCTGATTTTCTGGCGCAAGGCGAGCGTGCTCATTGCGGCGGCGTGGCTTGTTTCGCTTCCCGAGCTTCTGGTTTTCTTTCCTCTCAACGCCGGATCGCCTGATCTCACTGAACAGGAGCGGGATTCGTCGTTTACGGTACTCACCTATAATATAATCCACTTCTGGAACACCCGGAGCGAGGAGCGCGACTACGACCTCAACCCGACCATAGAGTATATACTCGGCACCGATGCCGATATCGTGAACATTCAGGAGCTTGAACCGGCCGACATCAACCCGAATGCCTGGCGCGCAAAGAACGAGAAGGTGAGACAGAGCCAGATCGACAGACTGTTCGAACGTTACCCTTACCGCTACGTGGGGTCTTATGCCGCTGCATTGTTCTCAAAGTTCCCGATCAGGCACGAAAAACTCCCGGTGCAGGTCGACTCGATGCCCAACATCAACTATTTCAAAATCAACATCCGCGGCCATGAAGTAAATTTCTACAACGTTCATCTGAAATCGCTCAACCTCACCGACGGCGACAAGCAGTTTTACCTCGACCTCTATCATAAACCTGCAAGTGAGCGCGAACTGAAAGAAGAAATCAAAAAGGCAAAAAGTACCCTCGGCTCAAAGATAAAACGGGCCCTGGTGGCGCGGGCGCGCGAAGCGCGGATACTGCGGCAGTGCATCGACAGCGTAAGCGGGCCAGTGATAGTGGCCGGAGACTTCAACGACGTGCCGGGCTGCTACGCCGTGCGCACCATAATGGACGGCGACCTTCACGACGCCTACGCGGAGGCCGCATTCGGCCCCACCATAACCTATCACGAAAACCGTTTCTATTTCCGCATAGACCAGATACTTTACCGCGGGCCGGAAATAGTAGGAATAAAGCGTGGCAACTGCCCGTACAGCGACCACTACCCTCTCCTGGCCACATTCACATGGAAACAATAGACCAACATTTTCACTCTCTATATGAAAAAATTTCTAATCACCGCGGCAGCGGGAGCCATGCTTCTCCCGGCCGCACTGACAATTCCACAGCACATGAACGCAGCTGAAAGACAGAATCCGTTTCTGGTGCCGTATGCGACCCAGTTCGAAATTCCTCCGTTTGAAGAGATCCGATACGAGGACTACATCCCGGCAGCAAAGGAAGGCATCAGCCGCCTGAAAGCCGAAACCGCAAAGATAGCCGGCCAGAAAGCGGAACCCACCTTCGACAACACCATCCTCGCCATGGAAAAATCGGGCGAACTGATAAACAAGGTGATGCTCGTGTTCGCCTCGCTCGACGAGACCGACAACACTCCTCAAATGACCGAGATAGCCGAGGTTATATATCCGCTTTACTCGCAGGCAACCGACGAGATCGCCATGAACGACAAGCTCTTCAAGCGAGTGAAGAAACTCTACGAAAACCGTGCCGCCCTCGGCCTCAAGCCCTATCAGGTAAAGGCAATCGAGGATTCCTACAAGCACTTCACCCGCAGCGGCGCCCTCCTCGACGACGCCAAAAAGAAACAACTGTCGGAAATCAACACAAAACTCACCGACTTATATCTGAAATACAACAAGAACCTGCTCGCCGCCACCAACGAGTGTGAGATCGTGGTCGACAATGCCGACCAGCTCGCCGGACTACCTGCTGCGCTCGTGGAGACCGCCGCTACAGAGGCCAAAAACCGCGGCAAGGAAGGAAAATGGGTTTTCACGCTCCACGCACCGAGCCGTCTGCCCGTGCTGCAGTACGCCGACAACCGCGACCTGCGCCGCCGCATGTATGAAGCCTACACCTCGCTTGCCTCGAGCGGTGAGAACAGCAACTATCCCATCATCAACCAGATAGTAAAACTCCGCGCTGAAAAGGCCCATCTTTTAGGGTTTAAGAACTTCGCCGACTATGCCACCGCCAACGTGATGGCCAAGACAACGGAAAACGCAGAGAACCTTCTGATGCAGATATGGAAACCCGCCGTGAAGCGTGTCCACGAAGAGGTAGCAGAGATGCAGAAGTATGCCGACAGCGAAGGAGCCGGCATAAAAATCGAACCCTGGGATTATTACTATTATGCCGAAAAGGTACGTCGGCAGAAATTCGCGCTCGACGAGAATGAGGTGCGCGCCTACTTCCCGCTCGAAAACGTGCGCAAGGGTATCTTCACCCTTGCCGAGAAACTCTACGGCGTTACCTTTACCGAGCTTCCCGATGCACCGAAATACAACCCGGAGGTGAAGGTTTATGAGGTAAAAGACAAAAACGGCGAGCACGTGGCAGTGTTCATGACCGACTATTTTCCCCGCGCATCAAAGCGTCAGGGTGCATGGATGAGCGAATTCAAAGGTTCATACGTGGATCCCGACGGCACCGTCGGACGTCCTATTATATATAATGTGGGAAATTTCACCCGTCCGACCGCCGACACCCCCGCTCTGCTAACCCTCGACGAGGTTGAGACCATGTTCCATGAATTCGGCCATGGCCTCCACGGGATGCTCAGCCGCGCCAGCCTGCGCAGCCAGAGCGGCACCAACGTTGACCGTGATTTCGTGGAGCTCCCCTCGCAGATAAACGAGCACTGGGCAATGGAACCTGAACTGCTCAAAGAATATGCTTTCCACTACAAGACCGGCGAAGTGATTCCCGACACTCTCATACGCAAGCTCGAAGCTGCCTCGACCCACAATCAGGGTTTCATGACCACCGAACTTGCGGGTGCCTCGCTTCTCGACCTTGAATGGGGCAAACTGAACCCTGAGGGCGATATCGACGTAGAGGCGTTTGAAAAAAGCGTGGCTGAAAAACTCGGCATGCCTGCCGAAGTACAGTTCCGTTACCGTTCGCCATACTTCAAGCATATCTTCGGCAGCGACGGGTATGCTTCGGGTTACTATACCTACCTCTGGGCCGAAGTGCTCGACTCCGACGGCTACGAACTATTCAAGGAAAAAGGAGTGTTTGACCCCGCCACTGCAAAATCGTTCCTCGAAAACGTGCTTCAGATGGGCGGCAGCGCCGACCCGATGGAACTTTACGTGAAATTCCGCGGCCACGAACCGAAAGTCGACGCCCTTCTGCGCAACCGCGGTCTCGCACCCGAAAAAGAGGTAAAACCGCAGGGCGACATTAAGTCCGTAGGAGGCAAATAACATTCGTTAAGTTTATTTATTTGAAAAATCATTATTAAAACTTAAATTGGGCGTTATTAATTTTTGATTCAGAAAAAAAGCATTACCTTTGTTTGTGCATAAGCAACTTTTGCAAACATTGAATCAATTGAATTAATAGACATACTCTTTAGAGCACTAAACACCGCTCTAAAAAGTGAGCATAACGCAACAAATAAGTGAATCATAGGTTTTAATCCGATTGTCCGTGAGGCCGGTCGGATTTTTTTTGTATTTTTGCAAAACCAACAAACCACGGAAATGAATCAGGAATCATCAAAAGACATAGAATGCCCCTGGTGCGGCGCGCGGATACCGGCCGACAGCATCGACTGCACCGTCTGCGGGAAGCCCTTACCTGAAATCAGCGTCAGAGACAACGGCAGCATGTCGTTCCTCTTCGACCGCAACAGGATTACCTCCGTTGTCCTCGCCGCTGGCATGATTGTCAGCGCCGGCACGGCACTCGGCTCGTTTGAAGCGGGATGCGAGGCTGAAGGGAGTCATGCGGTTCTGTGCTTTCTGTCGGCACTCTGTATGGCGGTTGCCACGGTAGGATTCGGAGCTTTGCTATCATGGAAGAAATGGGGTCTGATTCCTGCGCTGGCAGGGGGTGTCGTCACCGGCGCGCTCCTTTCGGTGGCGGCCGGACAGATAGTACCTCTGATTGTGGTTGCCGCGGGGGCAGCACTCGTCTACGGCTCCACACGTCTCACCGACGACAACGGCTGGAGCTTTCTGCAGACACTCGACTGCATGAGCCGCTCAGATAAAATGGATTCCCGGAAATGAACGATTACAACATCATAGTGGCGGCGGGCACCGGCTCTCGTTTCGGCGCCGGCATGCCCAAACAATTCTGCCCTCTCGGAGGGCGCCCGCTGCTGATGACCACCATCGAGCGCCTGCGCTTTGCCGACCCTTCGGCTGAGATCATCCTCGTGCTGTCAGAGTCAATGATTCCGCTATGGCTCGACATGTGCACCGCCGCCGGGTTCACGTCGCCTGAAATCATCGCCAGGGGAGGAAGCAGCAGGGCAGAAAGCGTAAGAAATGCCCTGCGGCTCATCGACGCTGCCACGACCGGGAGAATAGGCGTTCACGACGGTGCCCGTCCCGTGGTTGAAAAAAAGGTAATCGAACGGCTCAGCGAAGCCATCGCCGACGGAGCCGACGGAGCTATTCCCGCCACGGCAGTAACCGACTCGCTGCGCCGCATTTTTCCCGACGGAACCAGCGAAGCCACCGACCGCTCACAATTCCGCGCCGTACAGACTCCCCAGTTTTTCAACGGAGCCAAACTGCTGCGGGCATACCGCGAGCACTTCTCCCCCACCGCCACCGACGATGCCTCGCTCATGGAAACGGCCGGATTCACAGATCTCCGTCTCGTTGAGGGCTCGCCCCGCAACATCAAGGTCACCAATCCCGGCGACATGGAAATCGCCGCCCTATACCTCAAAATCAAGGAATGAACAGCCTGAGAGGTCTTGATCTGAAATATCTGAAGGGCATCGGCCCTAAACGCGCCGAACTGCTCGATAAGAACTTAGGTCTGAAAACCTACTTCGACTTGCTCCACCATTTCCCGACGAGCTACATAGACCGTTCCTCCGTTTACCGCATAGGCGATTTCAGCGGTGAAATGCCCACTGTTCAGGTAAAAGGCCGGTTCATCTCGCTCACCGAACAGGGAGAGGGAGCCAAGCTCCGGCTCGTAGGACTGTTTACCGACGGGAGCGGCACCATGGAAGTTGTGTGGTTCAGGCGTGTGAAAGCAATAAAGCAGGCATACCACACCGGCACGGAATACATAGTATTCGGAAAGCCAACCATGTTCAACCTCCGCTGGAGCATGGTTCATCCGGAGGTCGACACTCCTCAGAACGTGGCGGTTGCCGACGGATTCCGCGGCGTTTACCCGCTCACGGAGCAACTGCGCAACCGCGGCATAACAGCGCGTTTCATCGCGCAGGCGGTGAAGCAGGTACTGTCGTCGGTAAAGCGGTTTAACGAAACCCTCCCCGCCGACATAATAGCCCGCTACCGCCTCATGGGGCTTTACGATGCCATACGCGCCATCCACATGCCGGCCGGCAACGAGGAGCTCCAGCGCGCGCGCCTCCGGCTGAAATTCGAGGAACTCTTCTATCTTCAGCTCAACATCCAGCGCTACGCACGGCGCCGCAACGAGGCCACGGCAGGATTCCGCTTCAAGCGCATAGGACGGTATTTCAATACCTTCTACCACGATTTCCTGCCTTTCGAACTTACAGGCGCCCAGAAGAGAGTAATACGGGAAATCCGGGCCGACATGGGCTCGGGAAGGCAGATGAACCGCCTGCTGCAAGGCGACGTAGGATCCGGCAAGACACTCGTGGCGCTGCTTTGCATGCTCATTGCGCTCGACAACGACACTCAGGCCTGCATAATGGCACCGACCGAAATCCTCGCCACGCAGCATTTCGAAACTCTCAGCGGCATGGTAGCAGCCATGGGCGTGAACGTACGGCTCCTTACAGGCTCAACCCCCAGAAAGCAGCGTGAAATCATTCATCAGGAACTCGAAAACGGCTCGCTCCACATTCTCGTAGGCACCCACGCCGTAATCGAGGACAACGTGAAATTCCGCAATCTCGGACTGGTGATAATCGACGAGCAGCACCGCTTCGGAGTGGCGCAGCGCGCACGCCTCTGGAAGAAAAACGTGATAGCCCCCCACGTGCTGGTGATGACCGCCACGCCGATACCGCGCACGCTCGCCATGACCGTCTACGGCGACCTGAGCGTGTCGGTAATCGACGAACTCCCGCCGGGACGAAAGCCGGTGGTGACACTTCTGCGCTACGACGAAGACCGCTTCTCGACCTATCAGGGTATCGGACGCCAGCTCCGGGCCGGACGTCAGGTGTATATCGTGTACCCGCTCGTACACGAGAACGAAAAGCTCGAACTCCGCTCGCTCGAAGAGGGTTATGAATCAATCCGGGAAACCTTCCGCGACTACACCGTGGCATTCGTCCACGGTCAGATGAAACCTGCCGAAAAAGACTACCAAATGGGACTTTTCGCCTCTGGGAAAGCCAGGATACTCGTGGCAACGACCGTGATTGAGGTAGGCGTCAACGTTCCCAACGCCACTACTATGCTCATAGAAAACAGCGAGCGTTTCGGCCTCTCGCAGCTCCATCAGCTCCGCGGCCGCGTAGGGCGCGGCAGCGGTCAGAGCTACTGCATACTTATGACCAAGCGCAAAATCGCGAAAGAAACCCGCAAACGGCTCGAGCTTATGACATCGACCACCGACGGCTTCGCCATAGCAGAGGCTGATCTTCACATGCGCGGACCCGGCGACATCGAGGGAACCATGCAGAGCGGTGTGGCCATTGATCTCCACATAGCCAACCTCGCCACCGACGGACAAATCATTCAGTTGGCGCGCGATTCCGCCGACTATATTCTCGATACCGACCCGACTTTCACATTGCCCGAACACCGGGTTATTGAAAGTCAGCTCCGCATACTCTCTCCCAAACTCATAGACTGGAGCCGAATATCCTGACAAATCACTAAAATACAGCACGTTATCCAATATGTTAACGACGGTTAACGGAGCATTGTTGTGCAACATCGGTTTCATCGTATACTTTTTGACAAAATGCAACCCACGGCAGGCGACCGGCTACCAAATTGCGGCATCAGACGGCGATCTGTGCCACATTTCTCAAAATAATGTTAAATTCCGGATTTTTATTGCAGATTTTGTTTGTCAAATGGCAAAAAGCCTGTACTTTTGTAATGTGTTTTTCATGGTATTAGATTTAAGGTTAACTAAGATTGGTTGTCGGGAAGACAATCAATTTTTTTTGCTACCTGCCCAAACCCCTGTTCCGACATAAAGAAAAAGACCGCCGGACAGCGTCTGTCCGGCAGTCTGCAGTTATCGAAGTGAATCAATTTTTCAGAAATTATATCCGAGTGTGAACGACACGCGGTTGAGGCGGAACTTCTCGCCAGGCATGTTCTTTGAAATATCAATCATGCCGACACCGCCGGCAACGTCGAAATGAAATTGACGGTAGTTCACGCCCACGCCGAATTTCCAGTCCATATCGAAACGCTTGAACGTGCCGCCCGAACCGTAAACCGACTCAGAGCCCGACTCGCCGTTCACGTTGAGATGATATTTGCCCGAAGTGCCGATGTTCATTTCCGGGCCGGTAAACACTGCCACGTTCAAATCAGGTGTAAAATCAAAATGATAGCCTGCGACAACCGGAATTCTGACGCCGAGAAAGCGCAGCGACGCATCAATGTCGGCGTCGGGATACTCGCTTTCCAGCCCCTTGGTGTCGACACCTACCGTATTGTAGAAAATGCCTATTCCGGGTTCAATATAGAAATTTTTATAGAGCGGAACGTTGACGATGCCGCCTATGCTGAAACCTGCGCTGTTGTCGAAGCCCGAAGGTGTGGCCGAGGAGATGTCGAGGCCGGCGCGCACGCCGATATAGATTTCATTTTCCGGATTGTCGAGCAGAATGTCGGATTGCGCAAAGGCACCGGCCGATACGAGTGCCATTGCAGCTGCTGCCAAAATCTTTTTCATAAACATATCAATAGTCGAGTTAAACATTTCAGAACTTGTATAATAATATAACCACGCGAACCATCATAAAGTTTAAAAAATGTCAACTCCCCTATAACCAAAGATTTTAGAGAATTTTAATTGCAATTATGGAAAGATTTCCTTAATTTTGCGTGTTGAATAACCGAACTAACATATAACTTCTAAATATCAATCATCAATGACCATCGATCAGTTCAACTTTGCCGGCAAAAAGGCAATTGTGAGAGTGGACTTCAATGTACCCCTCGATGAAAACGGTAACATTACCGACGATACCCGTATCCGCGGCGCTCTTCCCACCCTGAAGAAGATTCTCGCCGACGGCGGCAGCCTCATCATCATGAGCCACATGGGCAAACCCAAAGGTAAGGTCAACCCCAAAATGTCGCTCGGTCAGATTAAAGACGCAGTTGCCACGGCTCTCGGAACCGAAGTCGAGTTCGCCGACGACTGCATGAAAGCCGACGAAATGGCAAAGAATCTCAAGCCCGGTCAGGTGCTCCTGCTCGAAAACCTCCGTTTCTATCCCGAGGAGGAAGGCAAACCCGTGGGAATCGACAAAGCCGACCCCGGTTACGACGCTGCCAAGAAGGAAATGAAAGAACGTCAGAAAGAATTTGCAAAACATCTTGCAAGCTATGCCGACGTTTATGTTAACGACGCATTCGGCACCGCTCACCGCCGCCACGCATCTACAGCCGTGATCGCCGACTTCTTCGACGCCGACCATAAGATGCTCGGCTACCTCATGGAAAAGGAAGTGAAAGCCGTCGACAATATCCTCAAGGACATCAAGCGCCCCTTCACCGCCATCATGGGCGGCTCGAAAGTATCGACCAAAATCGGCATTATCGAAAACCTTCTCGACAAAGTCGACAACCTCATCCTCTGCGGCGGCATGACCTACACCTTCGCAAAGGCTCAGGGCGGCAACATCGGCAATTCGCTCTGCGAACCCGACAAGCTCGACCTCGCTCTCGACATCATGAAGAAAGCCAAAGAGAAAGGCGTGAACCTCGTGCTCGGCACTGACTGCATTGCCGGCGACGACTTCAAAAACGACTGCAACACCCGTGTATGCTCCGTAATGAACATACCCGACGGATGGGAAGGCCTCGACATAGGCCCCGCTTCCATAGCCGATTTCTGCAACGCCATCCTCCCCGCCAAGACCATCCTTTGGAACGGTCCCGCCGGCGTGTTTGAGATGGATAACTTCGCTACCGGCTCGAAAATCATCGCCGAAGCCATCGTTGAAGCTACCAACAACGGCGCATTCTCGCTCGTTGGCGGCGGCGACTCAGTTGCCTGCATCAACAAATTCGGCTTCGCCGACGCCGTTTCCTACGTATCCACAGGCGGCGGTGCGCTTCTCGAAGCAATCGAAGGCAAAGTTCTTCCCGGAGTTGCTGCCGTGAAAGGCTGATCCCCTCCGATAGTCAAGACCACTTAAAGCGCTTCCGGGCCATAGCCGCCCGGAAGCGTTTTTTTCTGCAAAATTTGCTTATTTCGCGAGTTAGCAGTAACTTTGCACCCGAATTTTACAGACGTTATGCAGAAACTCAGAAACATAGCCATCATCGCGCACGTCGATCACGGCAAAACCACACTCGTTGACAAGATGCTCCTCGCCGGAAAACTTTTCCGCGACAACCAAGCCACAGGCGAACTTATACTCGACAACAACGACCTTGAGCGCGAACGAGGCATAACCATTCTGTCGAAAAACGTATCCATAAACTACGGAGGCTACAAAATCAACATCATCGACACTCCCGGACACGCCGATTTCGGCGGCGAGGTGGAGCGAGTGCTCAATATGGCCGACGGCTGCCTGCTGCTCGTCGACGCTTTCGAGGGTCCGATGCCCCAGACTCGCTTCGTGCTCCAGAAAGCCATACAGATGGGACTCAAGCCGGTAGTGGTAATCAACAAAGTCGACAAACCTAACTGCCGCCCCGACGAGGTACAGGAAATGGTGTTTGACCTCATGTGCAACCTCGACGCCACAGAAGAACAGCTCGACTTCCCCACCGTCTACGGCTCGGCCAAGCAGGGCTGGATGAGCGACGACTGGAAGAAACCGACCGACAATATCAACGCCGTTCTCGACGCAATCATAAAATACATTCCCGAGCCGGAAACCCTCGAGGGCGATGCCCAGATGCTCATCACCTCGCTCGACTTCTCCAACTATGTAGGCCGCATCGCCATAGGCCGCGTGCACCGCGGCGAACTCCGCGAGGGCATGGAAATAGCCCTCTGTAAGAAAGACGGCTCGACCGTGCGCCAGCGCATCAAGGAGCTCCACGTTTTCGAAGGCATGGGCCGCAAGAAAGTGGAAAGCGTGAAGAGCGGCGACATCTGCGCGCTCGTCGGCATAGAAGGGTTTGAAATCGGCGACACCGTTGCCGACATCAACAACCCCGAACCACTCCCCCGCATTGCCATCGACGAGCCTACCATGTCGATGACCTTCACCATCAACGACTCCCCTTTCTTCGGACGCGACGGCAAATACGTCACCTCCCGCCACATAGCCGAGCGACTCACAAAAGAACTCGACCGCAACCTCGCTCTCCGCGTGACGAAAGCCGATCACGAGGACGTATGGACAGTCTACGGCCGCGGTGTGCTTCACCTCTCCGTCCTGATCGAGACCATGCGCCGCGAGGGCTTCGAGCTTCAGGTAGGCCAGCCCCAGGTAATCGTAAAAGAAATCGACGGCGTCAAGTGCGAGCCGGTTGAGCTGCTCACCATCAACGTTCCCGAGGAATACTCGTCGAAAATCATCGACATGGTGACACGCCGCAAGGGCGAGATGGTGTCGATGACTACCCAGAACGACCGCATAATGCTCGAATTCCTCATACCTTCCCGCGGCATCATAGGTCTGCGCAACAACGTGCTTACCGGAAGCGCGGGCGAGGCCATAATGGCCCACCGTTTCCACGAATATCAGCCCTGGAAGGGCGACATAGAGCGCCGTACCAACGGCTCGCTCATAGCAATGGAGGCCGGAACCGCCTACGCTTACGCCATTGACAAACTTCAGGATCGCGGCCGCTTCTTCATTTTCCCCCAGGAAGAGGTCTACGCCGGTCAGGTCGTGGGCGAAAACGCCAAGGACAACGACATAGTGGTAAACGTGACCAAGTCGAAAAAACTCACCAACATGCGCGCTTCCGGCGCCGACGACAAGGCCCGCATCATTCCTCCGGTCGTTTTCTCGCTCGAGGAAGCGCTCGAATATATAAAAGAGGATGAATACGTGGAGGTTACCCCCCACCATCTGCGTCTGCGCAAGATAATACTCGACGAACTCGAGCGCAAGCGCGCCAACAAATAAGCAACACCAAACTCCAACAACAACTCCAGACTTACACAAAGTTCATTGACGTCATCTTCAGGCGCGGCGGATTTTTTCGCCGCGCCTGCAAGTTTTTTTACGCCGCAGGTGTAATGTTTCGGAGGAAAGCACGTCTATATAATGTATGGATCTCAAAGAGTTTGAAACGATGGCGCCCCCGCTGCGCGACCGCATCGTAGCAATGGTAAGGAAAATGTCGGCCGAATCAGGAGCCGACCTTGCCGACGATGTGGCGCAAGATACCCTCATGCGGCTGTGGACCATACGCGACAGACTCGGCTCCTACACCTCCGTCGAGGCGCTCGCAATGGTGATTGCCCGCAACCGCGCCATCGACCTTCTCAAACGCGCATCGGCAGGGCGCACCTGCCAGCTCGGCGACATAGACGTGACCGACGCCTCGCCCCCGCCCGACCAGAAGCTTATCAGCTCCGAAGATGAATCGCGTGCGCTGTCGCTCATCGGCAGCCTCCCCTCCGTGCAACAGGCGGTGCTGAAAATGCGTCACATCGACGGACTCGAAATCGCCGACATAGCCGCCATACTCTGCACCAACCCGAATGCCGTAAGAGTGGCGCTCTCACGCGCCCGACATACTATACGAAAACAATTTTCAGAACTATGAACAGCAAAGAAATATCTCATATCCGACAGTTGGTCGACCGCTTCATGGACGCCTCAACAACCCTCGCCGAGGAGAAGGAGCTTTACGGCTTCTTCGCCACCGCAGGCGAGAAGTTGCCCGACGACCTCGAGGCGCTGCGCCCCATGTTTGCGTGGTACCGCGCCGGACTCGACGATACGGCCGTTCCGGCTCTCGCCGCCGGAGAAAAGCCGCGGGTGGCTCTGCCGCCGCTTAGGCTGTGGCAATGGATTGCTGCCGCCGCCTGCGTGGCAATCCTCTTCGCCATAGGATTCTCCCTTCCCTCCACGGTAGCGGAAACCACTGAAATCAACTACGTCTATATCAACGGCCATAAAATCACCGACCCCGAAATCGTCCACACCGAAACACTGCGCCTGCAGGAAATGATGCGTATGGCCGAAGAATCTTTCAGCGCCAGCCAGAACTCCGCCTTAAGCGCCGGCCGCCCAAGTCTGAGCGACGAAATCGACCTCAATAATCCCGCCGTGCGAGCCGTGCTCGAAGCCAACAATATTTCACTCTAATAACTCCACACCGCCATGAACCCCCTTAAAATCATACTCGCGTCGATATTCTTCCTGCTCACGGCTCCGGCCGTTCTGAGCCAGACTGCCATAGCCAGCGTTGTGAAACAGATAGAGAAAGCTGCCGGCAACAACAACATAGTCGTAAGCGCCAGCGTATCCGAAAGCCGCTCCAACGGCAAACTCACCGGCTACCAGAAAATCTTCGTTATCAAAAGCAACAAATACGCCTCAGATTTCATCAAAGCCATTGAAAAAGAGCGCACAAAGGCCACCAAATACGAGAGCAAAAACTTCGGCGGCAGCGTTTATTACAACGCCGAATTCAACGTGGGAAGCCGCAAAAAACCCGTGTGGGAATACTACTCGATAGCCCAGAACGGCCCCTCCACGTGGCTCATATCCGTGGGCCGCTCCGACTACCGCACCCAGCGGTCGATGTCGTGTGCCGCCGACAATATCTTTACAACTGACTACGGAATATGAAACACGAAAAACTACAGGATAAATGCCGCGGCTCTATCGTGGGCGGTGCTGTGGGCGACGCACTCGGCTACGAGGTGGAATTCATGACCCTCTCCGCGATACGCAGGGAATTCGGGAAAAAAGGCATTACACGCTACGCGCTCCACAACGGCGTGGCGCAATTCTCCGACGACACGCAGATGACCCTCTTCACTCTCGAAGGACTGATGAACGGTGTAATCGGCACCAACTCCGGAAAAATAACCGGCATTCTGCCGTATATCGAGAAAGCGTATGTCAACTGGTACCGCACCCAGACAGAAAAGCCTGCCGCTCTGCCCTCGAGCTGGATGAGCTGCCTCAGAGAGCTATGGGCACGACGCGCTCCAGGACACACCTGCATGGGCGCACTCGAAAACATCGCCAATGGATTCAGCGTGGAAAACAATTCGAAGGGCTGCGGAGGCGTGATGCGCGTTGCTCCGATAGGAATCTTCGGCGCCGTACACCACAACCTATATAATTATGCCGACGCCGCCCGTCTCGCGGGGCTTGCGGCGGAAATCACCCATAAACACATAGCAAGCACTTTTGCCTCGGCTCTGCTCGCTACAACAGTCATGAACTGTATTGAAAGCGAGACGGTAGACCGCGGGCAGTTCATCTTCATCGTTACCGGCGGACTGATAATGATGAAGGAATATTTCCCCGGCCATAACAGTGAACTGAAAAAATTCGACTCCATGATACGCATGGCTCTTGATCTTGCCAAAAGCGACGTGGATGAAAAAGAAGCAATACGGCAGCTCGGCGAAGGATGGACCGGCGACGAAGCCATAGCCATAGCCATATTCGCTGTCATGCGCCATATCGGCAATTTTGAAAATTGCATTGCTTGCGCGGTAAACCACGACGGAGACAGCGACTCTACCGGCGCTATCGCCGGCAACATCATAGGTGCCATTCTCGGATACTCGGCCATCCCCGCTTATTATCTCGACGATCTTGAAATCGAACCGGTGCTCGTTTCGGCGGCCGACGACCTCTGCGCCGACATAGAAGTCCCCGAGGTCAACCTCCGCTTAAGGCATCGTTACGCCGACCACCTGCCGGCTGAGGTCGACAGAAAATACCTGTAGCCGACTCTGCACCAAACTCTGCCGTTGCCGACCTTTCAAAGTTTACCTGAAAAAGTTTGTTTATTCCATTGAAAATTACTACCTTTGCAGTCCGATTATGTCCAAATTAATATTTTCCGACTGCAAGGTGCCGGGGCTTTTGGCCGAGCCGAAGCATTGAGCCGTCAACAGTAACTATCTATTAATTAAACATCTAACGTGGATACTTTAAGCTACAAAACCCTCACTCCCAACGCTCAGACAGTTGACCGCAAGTGGGTGGTAATCGATGCGACCGATCAGGTACTCGGCCGTCTCTGCGCGGTAATCGCCCTGATTCTGCGCGGTAAAAACAAACCCTCATTCTCGCCTAATGTAGAATGCGGCGACAACGTTATTGTCATCAACGCCGACAAAGTCCGCCTCACCGGCAAAAAATGGACCGACCGCGAATACATCCGCTTCACCGGATATCCCGGCGGCCAGCGCTTCTTCTCGCCCGAGACCCTCATGAAGAAATCGGAGAACAAGCACATCAAACCCGGCTACCATCCCCTTTTCATCAAGGTTGTCAAGGGCATGCTCCCCAAAAACCGCCTCGGCCGTCGTCTGATTGAAAACATGCATGTGTATAACGGCGCAGAGCACCCCCACGCTGCTCAGAATCCTGTTGTTGTCGATATTAAAAAAATAAAATAATTGAAGAATGGAATCAGTTAATGCAGTAGGCCGCCGTAAAGCAGCCGTAGCCCGCGTAATTCTCAAAGAAGGCAAAGGCGAGATCACTATCAACAAGCGGGCTCTTGACGTATACTTCCCTTCGTCAATCCTCCAATATATTGTTAAGCAGCCCCTCAACACTCTGGATGCAGCCGAAAAGTACGACATCCACGTAAACCTCAACGGCGGCGGCTACAAAGGTCAGGCCGAAGCTCTTCGCCTCGCCATCGCCCGCGCTCTCGTCAAAATCAACCCCGACGACAAGGCTGCTCTCCGCGCCCAGGGCTTCATGACCCGCGACCCCCGCGCTGTCGAGCGTAAGAAACCGGGACGTCCGAAAGCACGCAAGCGCTTCCAGTTCTCGAAACGTTAATATTTTTTCGCTTCCGTTCCTGCCGGCCGCATGAGCCGGATCCGGCACACCTCCGGAAGTCTGTGTTTAGTATCTAAATCATCGAGATGGACACGTTCCCTACTCCCTGATTGTATTTTCAAAAGAACGTAAACAACCTTACAAAAAAATGTCAACTCCTACATTTGACCAACTCCTCGAAGCAGGCTGCCATTTCGGCCACATGAAAAGAAAATGGAATCCTGCTATGGCGCCCTACATCTTCATGGAGCGCAACGGTATCCACATCATCGACCTCTATAAGACAGCTGCCAAGCTCGACGAAGCTGCCGCAGCTCTCCGCAGCGTTGCCAAAGGCGGCAAGAAGATACTCTTCGTTGCCACCAAAAAGCAGGCCAAGGAAATAATCGCCGACAAGGCTCAGAGCGTAAACATGCCCTACGTGGTTGAACGCTGGCCCGGCGGTATGCTCACCAACTTCCCCACTATCCGCAAGGCTGTGAAGAAAATGGCCTCCATCGACAAGATGACCAAAGACGGCACTTTCGATAACCTTTCGAAGCGTGAGAAACTTCAGATCACCCGTCAGCGCGCAAAACTCGAGAAAACTCTCGGTTCAATCGCCGACCTCAACCGCCTTCCCTCGGCTCTCTTCGTTGTCGACGTTCACAAAGAGCACATCGCAGTTGCAGAAGCAAACCGTCTCGGTATCCCCGTGTTCGGTATCGTCGACACCAACTCCGATCCCTCCAACGTTGATTTCGTAATCCCCGCCAACGACGACGCAAGCAAGAGCATCGAGCTCATCCTCGACACCATTTGCTCCGCAATCAGCGAAGGTCTCGAAGAGCGCAAAGTAGAGAAAGCCGACGCTAACGCCGACACCGAAAAAGGCGAAGCTCCCAAGCGCGAACGCCGCCGCGTAGCCCGCAAGAGCGAACCCGAAGCTGAAGCTGAAACTGCTGAAGCTCCCGAAGCAGAAAACGCTACCGAGGAATAATCATCCCCTATTTTCTAACCGACTAAAACTGAATTAAATATGGCAGTTACAATGGCAGAAATCACCAAGCTCCGCAACCTTACCAGCGCGGGCCTGATGGACTGCAAAAAAGCTCTTGCAGAGACCAACGGCGACATCGACGCTGCCGTTGAGATCCTTCGCAAGAAAGGACAGGCGGTAGCCGCCAAGCGCGAAGACCGTCAGGCTTCCGAAGGTTGCGTGCTCGCTAAGAACGACGGCGGCTTTGCTGCTATCGTCGCTCTCAACTGCGAGACCGACTTCGTTGCCAAAAACGCCGGATTCGTCGCTCTCACACAGCAGATTCTCGACGCAGCCGTAGCCAACCGCATCAAAACAGCCGACGAGCTCAAGGCCTTCCAGATCGACGGCCGCTCTATCGCCGACCTCATCGTTGAGGAAATCGGCAAAACCGGCGAAAAAATGGAAATCGGCGCTTACGAAATGCTCGAGGCTCCCTCTACCGTTGCCTACACCCACTTCGGCAACAAGCTCGCCACCATCGTAGGATTCAACCAGCCCGACGTAGACAACCAGGTTGCCCGCACAGTGGCAATGCAGGTTGCTTCTATGAACCCCATCGCTGTAAACCGCGAAAGCGTTCCCGCTTCGATCGTAGAGACAGAGTATAAGGTAGCCGTCGAGAAGACTAAGGAAGAGCAGGTTCGCAAAGCTGTTGAGGCAGCTCTCAAGAAAGCCGGCATCAACCCCAACCTCGTCGACAGCGAAGCCCACATCGAATCCAACATCGCAAAAGGCTGGCTCACCCAGGAAGAGGCCGACAAAGCCCGCAAGATCGCAGCCGAAACCGCAGCCGCCAAGGCCGCTAACCTCCCCGAGGCTATGATTCAGAACATCGCCAACGGCCGCGTCAACAAGTTCTACAAAGAATCCTGCCTCATGGAGCAGGAATCGATTATGGACGGAAACGTGACCATCGGTCAGTTCCTCGAAAACACTTCCAAGGGTCTCGTTGCTGTTGATTTCAAACGTGTCAACCTCAACAAGGACTGATTCCGCAGAAAAAGTCATAACAAGCAATATTAAAAAAAGACTGAGTCCATAAAATGGACTCAGTCTTTTTTTATCCGGTTCAAGTCAGCTCACTCCGCCATCGCCTCGGCGAGCATTCTGTTCGCCTCGAAAACATCGGCCCGGTAAGCATTATACAAAAGACCTTTCGGGTTTACGGCATTATCCTTCATCGCTGCGAGTACGTTGCCGAAGTCTCCGCAGATGGAAAGATCCACGCATCCTGTTTCATACAGAGCTTTCAATTCCCCGGTGAGCTCGGTTGCTCCGATTACGACAAGCTGGGCCGTCAGAAGTCCGGCGCACACCCCGTCGCATCGGTCGGTACGTGCTATCCTCGAAATCATGCCGGTTATGATTTTCCGGAAAGCATCTATAATCTCGCCGCGCCGCGCGGGCTCGTATACGGCTGTCATTCCCAACACAGAGTAAATCATTCCCCGCATACAGGCATCGTGGCCCTTTTCATCGAGAAACGCAATAAGTTTTCCTATGCACTCCCTTCCGCAGCTGTATAATGCCGGCGTAATAAAAGCCTCGGCAAAATCGCCGAAATGATATTCTATAAATTCCGGACTCTGCTTCATGGTTTCGAGCACAGCGTCGAGCGCTGCCGGTGAGTGAAGACGGCGCAGGAGCATGAATGAAAGTATCATACCCGCGCTTTCATACACCTCGGCGCTGTTCTCCGCTATCGGCTTCCAGGTGTCTGTAATCGTGTTTATTATAAGCCGGCGCAGGTCTTCAGCAGCCTCTTCGCGCGGAAGCGAAATGAATTCAGTAATCCGCGCGGATGGCAGTCCGGCTGTATTGGCGGGGTCCGTGAGCGCAGCAACCATTGACGGGAAGTGAAAACGTGTGAATTTCCGGGTTCTGGTGTGTTTGCACGCAAACAGCTCGCGCGGGTGCCTTGCAGTCTCCGCCGTCATTTCGTTATACGACGTGTTGAACACATTCGAGTTCTTGAAATCCTCCTTATGTTGACCGAATTCATATTCTATCATAGGAATATCGTCGGAATCCGGTTCGAGTACGTAACGGGCCGACGCGAACGCCGACGCCGGACACACGCCCCGATCTTCAGCAAATCCGAGGGCACCATAAATCATATTGTGCGCCTCGGCATAAGGAATTTCAGCAAATCCGCACTCCTTGACCATACGTTCGAACCTCGTAGGCGGCATGCAGACAACCGCTTCGGCGTCGGGAATTCCCGTGAAGCCGAAATCAACGGTATAGAGCCCGGCGGTAATGTTGCCGTTGGGATGAATGCGCGTAACTATCAGGTTACGTTTGAATTTTTCAGGATCGAATTCAGAAGCATAGCACTTGCCCAACGGAAGTTTTCTCACTTTGTCGCGGAGAAACTGTGCGTCGGAAAGCTTAGTCTCAGTCTTTTTCTTTGCCATACAGCAAAATGTCAGTCTCTTTTCTTGAAATAATCGTTATGGATTTTGATTACGAAAATAATTGCGCTGGCTACTGTTGTGATGAGGTTGGTTATTATGAGAGGCCAGTTGCTGAGCATGAATCCCTGAACAACAAACAGAATGCTGCCAAGTCCTAAAAGAAGGAAAGTGGGCAGCGCTATGCCGTCGGTGTCGCGGGTACGGATTGTGTAGATCGCCTGAGGGAGATATCCGCATACCATGCATATTGCAGCGGCGTAACCTATTATGTTTAGAACTATTTCGTACATATTCTTTTCTATTTAAAACGCATACGGGATTTAATTGGTTCTTACAATTTCCTTGAAGAACCTCACCGACGTGCGGTATAGAGGAAAAGAGAGGGTGAGGATTGCGCCGTCGTCACTGAACTGGGCGTGGATATCGTGCCTGATCGGAAGGAAGGATGCGTCGTTCCACTCAAGGTCATAGTGACCTGCAAAGCGTGTGGGGGTGAGCCGGCCTTTCTTCATGCCCGCGTGCCATGACCCGGGAAATTTCTCCGCACCTTCCACATATAATATATCGTAAGCGCCGCGGCAGTCGGGGTCGGCTACAACTGCCAGACGGTAGCGGCCTCCTACGGTGGCATACTGCGGATCGTTTTCCCTGTCGAGATACGACCAGTAACCCTCCACGGGATTGCCGGTGCCGCTCAGATAATCGGCGATAGTTTCAGCCGTCCATCGTGTTGCGGCGAGCGATGCCGGATCGGATTCGAGCCGGGCGGAAAGAGAACTTACAGCTACAGGCACCGACGCCACAAAAGCGGGTGCCAGGGTACCGGAATAAGCGAAAGAACCGATTTCCACCGGGCGGCGGTTGCCTCCGGAAAGCGTCACCGTACGCCTCCGGCTGTCAATGTCGGCCATAAGAGTATTTTCGCCGCCGGAAACGAGCGAAAAATCCTTTTCAAAGCTCCGGGTAAGAATCACACTGTCGCCGAGCCATACGGCCACGGTAAGAGTGTGGCTGTCGAACGGCGACCCGAATCCTTCAGCAGAATGAGCCAGACCGGCCGTATAGCTTCTTCCGAGAGAATCAACAGCTATGCGCAGTCCCCATTCAGGTGCGGACGGGGCTTTCTCCTCTTTTATCTTCTTTACCGCCGCACGGGCATCAATAGAAATTTTGTCATATCGCATGAAATCGGCGACGAGAGGCGTAACGGCAGCGTCAGGCCTCACAGAGTCGGTAAAATACCGATAGTCGACGGCATTTGCCCAAAGCACGCAACCGGTAAATATAGCGAAAACCAGACTTCTCATTGCATCATTCCGATTACTTTCGAAGTAAATTCCCGACTGCCGAGCGACGCCGGCAGCCAATGTATGGGGAACCCGCGTTTTTCCATACCCCGGAACCATGTCATCTGGCGTTTTGCAAACTGGTGAATGGCAATTTCGAGCTGACTCACCATCTCTTCATAAGCAAGTTCTCCAATCACGTACTTAGTCACGAATTTATACTCCAGACCATAATAAATCAGATCCTCGGGAGGAATTCCGCTGTCGAGCAGCTTTCGCACTTCGTCGACCATCCCATCTTCAAGGCGCTGACGCAGACGGACTGAAATGCGTTCACGGCGGGTCTCGCGGTCAACGTCAACGCCAATCACCAGCGCTCCTTCTATCGGATTAGGCCGTGCGGCAGTGGCTGCTTCCGGATGGTCGCGGTAATACGTCTGGATTTCGATTGCCCTTACAGCCCTCTTTTCAGTATCGACGTCGGTTACATTGTGGAGGGTTTTCATTTCCTCAAGAATTTCAGTCAGCTCGGCAAGTGACTTCCCGGCAAGTGCGGTACGGAGTTCAGGATTTTCGGGAACAGGCGGCAACTGCAGTCCTTTAAGAACGCTCTCCACATAAAGACCCGTGCCGCCGCAAAGTACGGGCATCCGGCCGCGCGTCTCGATATCGGCGCGCGCCTCTGCGAAATCGCGCATATACTCAAAAAGATTGTATTTGTAACCGGCAGGGCATATATCCACAAGATGAACCGGAATCTCGCCGTACTCGCAGAGATCTTTACCGGTTCCTATATCCATGCCGCGGTAAATCTGCCGGGAATCGGCGCTTATAATCTCGCCTCCTACAGCCCGGGCTATGTCAACAGCCCTCCGGGTCTTGCCCGACGCAGTGGGCCCGGTAACCACTATAAGTGAAGTCCGCGCGGTCATGGTTCAGCGATATTTGGATCCGGTGATGTATTTGGACCACCAGCGTCGCAGTTTGAAAAACGGTTTGTCCTCATTGATGCGCGCCACGTAAAGCCAATGAGGGTCGTTGAAATCAACATCCCAGTCCTGTATGCCGTCAATACGGAAATTCGGGCTGTAGTTCTTTATCTTATAAAGGCGCTTACCCTCGCGGGAGTAAGTTTTCCACATCATGGTTATGGTATACAGCCGGTCGATTTCAGCCGACAGCATAGGCGAAAGTTCGCCGGCAGCAATCAGGCGCTGTATCTGAGGGATCGTATACCATTCCCCCTTGAGCGATGATTTTTCCATAAGCGCCGGATCCGTAAGCGTGACGATAAAATGATAGAGTCTGCAAATTCCGGTAATGTCGCGGCTTTCGTACATTGTACGGATTCTGAAATCTTTCCCGGAGACTTCCGTAAGATTCTCGAACATTTTCGTGGCCTCGCTGAGAGTAACGTTACCGCCCGACGAAAGTATAACGGTGGTAGGAGTGTCGATCATCGACTCAACGGGATTGTCGGGAAACTCGTCGCTGCGCCCCAGGAAAATAGAGTCGTTCGTCATGACGAGAAACCGCACATCGGTGATGGTCCGGCTGACCGTCTCACTCCGGCTTGAGGTACCGTAATAATACCCCCATAGACCTAAATAGCGGGTGCCCATATAAATAACCGACAGACCCCAGATTATGACCGGAAGCCAGTGGTAGAAGAAGTGGTCGTTGCCGTTGAGGTTTACATTTATGTAAAACAGTACATAATAGATCCATGACTCAAGCGCTATCACCAGGGATAGTCCAAAGAAATATTTGAGCTGATAGCGGCTTTCCTGTGTGAGGATACGGCCTATATATCCGCGCTCAATGACAGTGCCGTAGCGGATTATGCAATCCTGACATATTCCGCAATTCTTTTCGCGGATCATAGCCACCAGACTCACCACCACCGCCACGGGTCCGAGCACAAGGACAGTAATATAGGGGTGGATGAGGTTTATTAATTCGTCGTCGAACATCCGGCTGGCGAAACCCCGGAAATAAAACACATCGATGATCAGCATCAATATGCCGGAGTAAAAAAGCACTTTCATAACCATCCAAGGTATCAGCCGGCACTGTCCTTTTCCGTTTGACTGGGAGCTGAGCCTTATCCAAACCGACATAATTGCGGCCAGGGCAAGCGCTACTATCGGGAGCCAGAGCTTGGATATGAACAGCGACAATATCACTAACAGCACCAGAGCGCCGGATGAGAGAGTCCAGTTGTACCAAAGTGAGAAAATACCCTTTTCGGTGGCTATTTTCTGTTGATTTTCGTCCATATTACTTTGCGAGGTGGCGGTTGAAGTAGTCGAGCGCCCTTGCATAGACCATAAGGCGGGCGTCGCAGTAGTTGATTGAGTGGTTCATGTTGGGGAACAGCATCATGTCGCATACACGGTAGTTGCTCTCGAGAGCCGAAACATACTGCATCGTGTTGAAGAGATGCACATTGTCGTCGGCGGTTCCGTGGATTATCAGCAGCGGGCAGTTCATGCCTGACACGTGGCTCAGCGGCGATGCTTCATCATAACCGTCTTCGTTTTCCCCGGGAGTAAGCATATAGCGTTCGGTATATACGGTGTCGTAGTAGCGCCAGCTCGTTACTGGGGCAATCGCAACGGCGGCCGCGAACTTTGGCCTGCCGGTGGAAACAGCCATAAGGGTTTCGTAGCCGCCGTAACTCCATCCGGTTATTCCTATGCGTGAGGGGTCGGCATATGGCTGCGAAGCTATGTAATCGGCGGCTGCCTGAAGGTCGAGAGTCTCGTAGTGGCCGAGATTTTTGTAGACTACGGTTTCGAACTCGCGTCCACGGCCACCGGTGCCGCGGGGGTCGACACATACGACCACGTAACCTTTCATCGCATAATAATAAGTCCACTCCATGCGCCAGCGGTTTAGCACCTCCTGGGAACCGGGACCGCTGTACTGATAGAGTATGACGGGATATTTCTTCGACTCGCTGAATCCGGCAGGCCTGATGATATAGGCATTGAGTCTTACCCCGCCTTCGCCGGGCACGGTGATGAATTCCTTGGCCGGAGCGGAAGAATATTTTGCGGCGTATGCCAAGTTGTCCTCAACCACACGCAGTTTCTTGTCTGACGGAGCTGAGTAGAGCGTATAGACCGGAGCTGTCGAGGAATTGCTGTAGCAAAGAAGATAACTGCTCATGTCGGGACTGAACACCGCCGACGAGGTACCTTCGGCCGGGGTAATCATACGGCTTGCTCCTTTCGGATCTATGCGCGAAATCACGCGGTTTATCGCGCCGTTTTCTGTTGTCTGCACGTAGTGGTTGCCGCGGGCATCAGCGCCGTAATAAGCCGTCACGTCAAAATCGCCTTTGGTAATCTGGCGTTCGAGCGCGCCGGCATAGGAGTAACGGTAGGCATGACTGAATCCGGAACGGGAGGAGAGGATAACGAAGCCTGTCTCACTTAACTTTATATTTTCGTAGGTTTCGGGCTCAATCCATGCTTTGCTTTCCTCCACGAGCAGCGACTTGGCCACCCCGGAGCGGGGGTTGAGAGCGAATAGCTCCATGCGGTTCTGGGCGCGGTTGAGGGTCGTTACAATAACCCGGTCGGGGCTGTAGGCATACTCCAGCCGCGGTATATATTCCGCGGGCACGCCCGGGAGGGTAATGTCTTTCGTCTTGCGGTTGTCCACGTCGTAGCTGTGAACCGACACTGCTGAGTTCGGCTGACCCGCAACGGGGTATTTGTAAGTAAACTGACCGGGATAAAGCGCATATTGCGTCATAGGGTCGCAGGTGCCTTCATAGAGAGGGAAAGAGTAGAGAGGAACGTCTGACTCATTGTATTTGAGATAGCAGAGGGTCATGTTGTCGGGAGCCCAGGTCATGGAGCAGGAGGTGGTGAATTCCTCTTCGTAGGTCCAGTCCGGTACGCCGTTAATGACGGAATTCAGAGCACCGTCGCGGGTCACGTCGACCTCGGTATTGAAATCGATTTTCTTCAGGTGGATATTATTGTCGTCGCCTACGAAAGCCACCATTCTGCCGTCGGGCGAAAAAAGAGGAGAACGCTGCACGGAAAATTTTGCGCTCAGCGGCATGAGTATGCGGCTGTGGAAATCGTAAGTATAGTACTGCGCCTTGAACGAGCGGCGGTAAATCATGATCTTTCCGGTGTAGACGAGCAGTTTTGACCCATCGGGGCTTAGCTGGAAGCCCTCGACGGAGGATATTTTGTTTTCGCGGGTAGTGGCGACGTCGAACACGGTCTCGATTTCGTTGCCCGACTTGAGGTCGTGGCGGACAATTTTCTTACCGTCGTCCGTCAGGGAGAGATAAGACTGTCCGTCGGGCATGAAATTCGGAGCGCTTACTTCGGCGGGAGCATTGGACGGATATACATATGGAGCCATATCCTTATATTGCTCTACCGACTGGGCAAAAGCCGATGCAGTTATTATGCCGGATGCAAGAATCAGTAATGCAGATTTGGTCATTTCGTTACAATGTTCAAAATAAGAGATTGTTCAGAAGAGCGAAAGCTGGGCATCGTCTGTGTTTACGGGAGTATGGGGCGGCTCATGATAGCCGAAATCCGAGTCGGTTTTCCGAGGCGAGGCGAGCCAGTCGGTATTGTCAAGGTTTTCGTCAACACGATTTTTCGGACGGCGTCCGCGGCGCGATTTCTGTTGCGGAAGCTGCGGTTCGGCTTCCGCCGCTACGCGGCTGCCGGAGGAAGCGAGCTGCTGCTGAAGTTCCTTTATCTCGCGACGGAGCCGGCTCTCGGAATTAGCCTGATTGTAGAGATTATTTTCGATGGTGCGGCGGAGGGAATCGTTTTCGGAGGAGAGTTTTTCAATTCGCTCCCGGTCGCTTTCGCGCTCTCCGGCTGCACTTTCAGCCTCGGATTTCACGGTCTTAAGTGCTTCCTGCAGTTCGGCTATTCGCTCGTCCTTGCGTTTCTTCACTTCTTCAAATTCCTCAAGGCGGCTCTGAATCTCGTTCACAACGGCGAGATCCTCGTTTGCCTTTTCGAGTTCCTGACGGGCTTCGGCTGCTTTCGAACGGAGGTCGTTGATCATGGCGTCGGACATTTTAACCTTCATCTCGAGCTGCTCGCGCAATGTAGTCTGCCGCTCTACCTCTTTTTTAAGAGCCTCAATTTCTTCGGAGCGGTCGGGCTGCGGTTCGGCCTCGGGCTGCGCGGAAAGAGTCCCGATGCGTGCGGCTTGTTCGGCAACCGTTGCCTTCAGCTTCTCAATTTCAGATTCCTGAGCCTCTATCTGCCTGCGCAGTCCGGCACCGTCAGGCCCCTGACGCCGGGTAAGAATCCGCTCTTTTTCATCCTGGAGGGAAGACACCTGCTGCTCGAGATCGTTTACACGGTCACATAGCGCGCGTTTCTGACGGTCGGCGCTGAGCTGTATGCGCTTCATCTCCTGCTTGAGGGTCTCCGCCCTGCCTGACTCACGCTTCATAGTCTCAAGCGACGCCGTAAGTTCCTCCACCTGCCGGGAGAGTTTATCGGCATCGGCGCCGGCAGCGCCGGCAACGGCATTCTCGAGACGGCGGCGGAGCGACTCGTCGAGAGAGTTGTATATGTACTTGCGCTGCTGCTCCGTAGAGATGCAGTCCTTCACGAAATCGGGCAACGTCTCGTTGAAGAGGGCAATTACGGCGTCGAAGATATCGCCGGGGAGGCTCGGATCGCCGCCGGCTGCCGGGGCAGGGCGATTTACTTCAGCCTGAACCGCGACAGTACTCTCGCGCCGTTCGGCTGCGGATACGGAAGCATCCGCTGTTTCGGCCGCTTCGCCGCGGTGGTTGCCCGCAGCATAGGTCGGGAGCGAAGAATCGTATTCCTCCTCAAATTCATCTTCCTCGTCGGCCGAGAAGCCAAACGCTTTCTTTACGCTATTCCAGAATGCCATAAGACTTGTAAATGTTTTAAAGTTCAGGTTTCACTACCACGCCGGTGCCTTTCAGGCCGTTTATGCCGATTACGAGAGGTTGGCTGAAACGTACGATTCTCACATTTTCGCTCTCATACTCGGCGGGACAGCTGTTGAGGAAATCAAAGTCGCAGATCGCCTCCGATCCAGCTGCCTCGGTGTCGATAGTGAAGTATCCCACGCCGAACGACGTGAGGTTCTGGAAGAAATGGGTGCCCTGGCTCGGTTCTATACGGTAGTTCTTGAGCGAGGATTCCACTATCAGTTTCGCCGATGAAATATGAGGCCATTTCACCGGCACACCGAGAGCAGGATCACTCGAACCCCAGCGACCGGGGCCGATGAGCACATAATATTCTCCCTGAGCTGTAAAGTTACGATTTATTTTTTCAATTTCGCGTGCAATCGCTGAATTATTTGATGAAGAAAATCTTTCGGGGCGCACGTATACTATAGTTTTTACATTTTCTACGGTGCCGTTGCCGAGAGATTTGTCGCTTTTGAGCAGCAGTTTGTCGTCGGGAGTCGCCATTATATGGTCGTCGACCGATTCCTTCCGGTCTACAATCGGACGGATCTGGAGCCAATACAGCCGACCCGTGACATCCTGAGCCTTCTGCGCGGGATTTATCATTCCAGCAAACTCAATCTCCACGGGGCGACTCATTTCCCGGGCGCCGGTGGTGAGCATGAAATCGAGCGCCTCAGCCACGGGCAATACGTGGTGTTTCAATATGTTATTGAACGTAACCACACGCCGGCCCTCGCCGCCCTCATAATCCCGGAGCACGTTGTCGCGGAAATCGTAGGTCGAGACCATATAGCGGAGCGCCCCTTTCTCGGCCATATCCTGAACCCGGAGGCGGGCTATGTTGAAACTGTCGTCGGTGGTCATTTCGGCGGCATTCTTCATGTCGAGGGCACACATGCGGGTCTGAGTGTCGCGCAGGGCAAGTTCCATTTCTGATGTCTGGAGAACCTTGTCGGGGTGACGCGGAGAGAAACGGAGACCGAGGCCGCCGTCAACGATATATTTTCCGAGTCCCACGGCAATTTCGGCCACGCCGTCGTCGGGCTGCTCGTCGTTTATCGGGTAATAGTTGAGCGAGCGCCCCACTCCGGAGAAGGACGGGAAATAGTATCCGTCGGTTTCACTGCCCACCACCTCCTGGATAATCACCGCCATCTTCTCCTGGTCGATAACGTTCGACGTGGCGGTCATATAAGCCTTTGAGTCGGAATAGAATACCGATGCATACACACCTTTTATGGCTGCCGTAAGCGATTCGAGCATCTTCTCGCGGTCGGCAACTTTCGGCACCATATAAGTGGAATAAATACCGGCAAACGGCTGATAGTGCGAGTCCTCGAGCAGACTCGACGAGCGGACGGCAAGCGGTCCGTCGACCACGTCGAAGAGCGCAAGCAGATCTTCCTTTATGCTCTTGGGGAGCTTGGCCCGCTGGAAATGTTCGAGAATCTCCTCGTCGGGGGTGTCGCTGAGCGCCACCGGGTAGAGCTTGTTGGTAAGCATGAACTCGTCGAAAATATCGGTACAGAGCACCACAGTGCGCGGAATCATAATGCTCAGCCCCCCGAAGTGGTCGCACACGGGATTTTTCTTTATTATCGAGTCGATGAAAGCGAGACCTCTGCCTTTGCCTCCGAGCGAACCTTGCCCTATACGGGCGAAATTGGAGTAATGGTCGAACCGATCCTTCCGGAACACAGCCACCACGCCGCGGTTTTTCATCTTGCGGTACTTCACTATGAGGTCGAAGAAAAGCTGACGGACGGCCGGAGCGTCGTCGATCGACTTGAACCGGTGGCGTTTTATTACTTCGGCAATGGGGAACAGGGCTCGGGAATAGAACCAGCGTGAAATGTCGTTGAACGACGCATGCCAGTATAGCGCTTCCGCCGGAATATCGAAGATGCTGTTCTGCATATCTTTCAGAGAGCGGATCCGCTTGATTTCCTCTCCGGTGTCGGGGTTACGCACCACGAAATCGCCGAAACCGAAGTTGTTCATTATCGCCTCGCCCAGGTCTACGGGGAATTTCTTGGAATTTTTATCGAGGAAAGTTCCCCCGAGTTCCTTTACGTCGTGGGAATTCTCTACTTCCGACGACTCTATTATCATCGGGAGATACGGGTCACGTTTTCTGAGTTCGCGGGCGAGTTTTATGCCCGCCTTAGGATCTTTCACTCCTTCGTGCTTGAACGAAACGTCGCTTATAACCCCGAGAATGTGCTCGCTGTATTTGTCGTAAAGCGCCATAGCCTCCTCGTAGTCGCGGGCAAGCATCACTTTCGGACGTCCGCGCATACGGAGCATCTGTTCATGCTCGTTGAGCGCCTCGGTAGAAAACTCGCGCGACTGCTTGAGCAGGAATTTGTAGACCAACGGAAGCACCGACGAATAGAATCTCACTGAGTCTTCCACGAGAAGAATCATCTGAACACCGACGCCGTTGATGTCTTTCTCAGCGTTCATCTTGTCTTCAAGCAACTTGATTACCGCGAGCAGCAGGTCGACGTTGCCGAGCCAGCTGAACACGTAGTCGACAGCCGAAAAATCTTCTTTGGCCAAACGGCGCGAAACCTCTTTAGAGAAGGGAGTCAGCACGATGATGGGAATGTCGGGGTGCACAGCCTTAATCTCGCGGGCGCCTGAGAAAGTTTCGGAAATATCGTTGCCCGGCATGGTGATGATGAGGTCGAAATTCTTATGCGACATGGCAGAGAGAGCCTCGGCGGTGTCGCGCACCTGCGTCACGCGGGGCGGCGACGACAGATTGAGCGCCACATATTCAAAATACAGCTGCTCCTCCACGCGGCCGTCCTCCTCCATCATAAAGGCGTCGTAGGGGGAGGCAATGAGAAGTACGTTGAAAATACGCCTCTGCATGAGGTCCTGAAAGGCGGTATCCTTAAGGTATAGCTGGCTTAGAGCATCTTCGTTCATCGCGGTGAAGTGGTTGATTGGTTTCTGTAACCACAAAGATAGCGATTATTTGCGAGAAACCGGCTCCAAAAAGCCAGAAATAGGGTTCCGCCTCACGGCTCTTTCATTTAAAACCACGGATAGCGAATCTAATGAATCCGGAGGCAAC
>ERZ779889.475-NODE-475-length-50418-cov-4.924210_pt1 | contig 50418 bp, 36 predicted proteins | sample MGYA00511030_ERZ779889 | MGnify/ENA primary metagenome ERZ779889 (study PRJEB29588, sample SAMEA2160616) | human gut metagenome | biome: human gut; feature: human-associated habitat; material: faeces | place: Denmark | collected 2008/2010 ... | reverse complement strand
CCGCCGCTGTTGTAATCTCTAAGAGAAAATAATAACGTTTATCGAAGGATAAATCAATCGGTGCAAAAATCCTCATGCCCGAACGGCGTGGGGATTTTGCGTTGAAAACCGCGGAAAATTTTTCTTTGTCAAAACGCTGATATTTCAAAAAATAATTTGTATTTTTTATATGAATTTTCGGTTTAGAGATTGACATAACGGATAAAAAGTGCTATGATATTAGCAGTTTAATGCTAACCTATTTAAACTATAATATTTTGGAGGTAAAAACTATGAAAAAGATTTTAGCGATTGTACTTGCAGTAGTTATGCTTCTGCCTGTATTCGCGGTAAATGTCTTTGCGGAAGATTTAGTTGCGTATGACAACCCTGATGGCACAACATTTAAAGATTGTGTTAATCCGTGGGACTTCTTTGGCATGGGCAATCTTTGGGGTCGTGAAGCTGCAAGAATTCTGGATTCTGTTAGCGTAGATCAGTTAAAGGCTATGCTTAAAGAGGGTGGATACAACTTCACCTATGTCTGCGGCGACAAGACCGGCTGGTCAGGCACACCTAAGGCTGTTTTAAATGGCGATTTTGAGAATGGTGTAGCATTTTCAGTTAAGAGCGCTGGCTCTGACAAGTACGAATGCACTGTTAAGCTTGATGATGTTGTAGCAAAGTGGGAATCACTTGGCAAAACTATCGATGAAGTTACTAACTTTGTAGTTCAGTGTGACCTTGGTAACATAAAGCTTTATTCGGCTAAGTTTGCTAAAGGCGAGGCTGAATCCGAGGCTGTTGTTCTTGTTGAAAACAAGGAATTAAAGAGCTGGGAAGTAGTTCTTGAAGGCACTGCCATTGATACCTTGAAGTCCGCAATGTCTAAGGAAGGTGCTGTCTTCGAAGCAAGCTACACCACCAATGGCAATAAGGGCTGGGGCTATCAGCTTATGTTCGAGACAAACAGCATTACCGAAGGCTTGACTGCTGACGGCAACAAGAACACCAAGACAATAACTTCCGCTGATATTACCAAGAAGCTTGGTTCAGCAGAAAACATAAAACTTTTCCGTTCTAACTATGGCGTTAAGAATGTAACATACAATTCAATCAAGGTTGTTAAGGACAATCAGGTATTGGTTGAATTGGGCGAGCGCGCACCCAAGAGCTGGGGCGAAATCTGCACAGCGGAAGAACTTACTCAGATTAAGAAGGCTCTTTCTGAAGAGGGTACTACCCTTGCTGTTGAGTATACCACCGAAGGCGAAGGCTGGGGCGCTCAGTTCATAATTGAAACCTCCGGCACTACTATTGGTCTTGAAAAGAATTCTAAAGACAAGGTTCTGAAGATGACTGCTGCTGAGTTTGCAGCTGCGTGCGGTGGCGATGTCAATTACCTTGCAAGACTTAGAAGCAACTGTGATGGCGGTTCTGGTGATACTATAACCTACAACTACATAAAGGTTACTGTACCCGCTTCAGGCAAGAAGAAATCTACCGGCAACCTCGCATTCATTTACGTAACTGATGAATACCATGCAGTTCTTATCGGCGGCAGATTCTTGGCTATGCCTCATACCGAAATCCTCGGCTACTGCCCGATGTGCCATGCTTTCATCGAGACTGAAGAAGCTGGCGATAAGTCCGTATTCGTTCTTGAAACCACCGGCGGACAGGATTATGATGGCAATCAGGTTACCGTTGCTGACGGCGTAGTTCTCGTTGACGCTGAGGGCAAGGGCAATGCAAGAATTGCAACCAACTGGGTAGCTGGCGGCGAAGCTTGGAATGGCATCGTAAAGGCTCTTCCCACTGAAGGCGCTTGGCTCAAGATTACATATACCGGCAAGCTGAACAACATCATCTTCCAGACTGAAAAGACCTCTGCTCCCGAAGCTTTTGAAACCACAGTTCCCGCTGTTGTTGAAGAAGGCGAGCAGAACGTTGCTTGGTTCAACTGCGCTGATATAGTTGCAAACAGCCCTGTAGCTCTCTCCGGCGATTTCGGCGGCTGGGCAAACTTCATGCTCAACTTTGAGGGCGACACCACTGTTTACGGCTTCGAGATCGTAGTTCCCGAAGTAGTTCCTACTGCTGAGTAATCAGTAACACAAACAAATAATCAAAGAGCTGTCCTTTTGGGCAGCTCTTTTTTGCTGATGCACCGGTTCTCCGCGTCATTAAAACCAAGCCTCAGAATATCCTGCTTTTGTGCTGTGCAGTGACTCTATACATTTTGTACAGTAGAATAAAATTAATTTGTGGAATTTCAAAAATTTTGACAGTAATTTCGATTATTTATGTTGGCTTTTTTATATCTTTATGCTATACTACTTTTGTAATTAGGGTTACTAATTAATGACGGTTCACTTCATATTGATAATTATGTTGTTTTGTGTTGTAAGTTGCTCACCATCGGCATAGTGCAAGATGCTTGGGGTCGTCATTTTTATTTGCGTGACAAATAAATATATTAGCTCATACTGAATCCCGCAGGAGGCGCGTATGACCGAACGTGAATTAAAAAAGCTCAGCCGCGCTGATCTCTTGCAGCTTCTTCTGGATGAGCGCCGTGAAAATGAGCACTTGCAGCAAAAACTCAAGGAAGCTGACGAAAAGCTCAATGAAAGAACGATTGCGCTGGAAGAGGCGGGTTCTATCGCACAGGCGGTAATGCAGCTGAATGGAGTGTTTAAAGCTGCTGAGGCTGCGGCGTCACAATATGTGGAAAATGTTCAAAGGCTGTCCTCGGAAAAGGAAGCCAAGTGCTGGCAGATGGAGATCGATGCCAAAGCCCGCGCGCAGAGTATCATTGATGAAGCACAGGATTACAGCCGCAAGGTTCACTCCGAAACGGATAAGTACCAGACACTGCTGACAGAAAAGCTCAAGGCTATGCTAAGGGAGCATGAAAGTCCGGGTATTGTGTCCGCCCTGCACGGAGAGGAGCATAAAGCGTGAAAAGCGTAAAATCCGCGCGTAAAACCCGCGATATGCCGTCAGTTAAGCAGCTCGAAGCAGAGCTTGGCAGGGTGAAGTACAGAAGCCGCTACAGAACGGTTCTTCGCAGTACTGTCTACACATTGATAACAGTCGCCGCAATCGCGATTCTTGTCGCTACTCTGTGGCTGCCGGTTTTGCAGATCTACGGCAACTCCATGACCCCGTCGCTTATGGATGGGGAGATTATTTTCAGTATTAAAACCTCGGATTTCGAGCCTGGCGACATTGCGGCGTTCTATTATAATAATAAGATACTTGTAAAGCGCATAATATGCGGTCCCGGTGATTGGATAAATATAGAAGAGGACGGAACGGTTTACGTCAACGATGTAATGCTGGATGAGCCGTATGTCTTTGAAAAATCGCTCGGTGACTGTAATATTGAAATGCCTTTTCAGGTCCCAGACGGCAGGTTCTTTGTTATGGGAGATCACCGATCCACATCGGTCGATTCAAGAAATACCGCTGTCGGATGCGTTTCGCAGGAACAGATAGTTGGAAAAATAATGTTTCGCGTTTGGCCTTTCAGCCGGATGGGAGTCGTAAAGTAATATAAAATCTTATGAAAGGGGAGCTTGGATTGCATAATAACGGTTTGCAGGACGTAACTGCGGCAGTCGCAAAGAATCACCGCAAAAGCATATGGAAAAGAATAGTAAGCGTGCTGGCGTGCATAGTAGTATTCTGCACGACATATGCGCTGATTCTCCCCGCCCTTACATTGGAAAGAGACGCGGAATGCGGCCTGGAGGAGCATATCCACACCGAAGCCTGCTATATTAAGGATGATTCAAACTCTGCGGAAGTCCTTGTATGCACAGCTGAAACGCTTGGTCTGCACCAGCATACTGACGCCTGCATCGGCATGGACGGTGAGTATATCTGCGGCTACAGCGACTTTGTGATACATTCCCACAACGAATATTGCTATGATGAGAACGGAGTGCTTGTCTGCACTCTGCCTGAGATATTCCCGCATACTCATACCGATAGCTGCTATCTTATGTTTGAAGATGCCGCTTCGGAGCTTCCCGGCGGTTTTGATGCCAGCTTAGATAACGGTCTTGACAGCATTTCCGGTCATGTCCACACTGATGAGTGCTATGTGAATGAGCTTGGTGAGCTTATCTGCACCTTGCCCACTGAAACCGCTCATGTACATACCGATGAATGCTATCTTACGACCAATGAGCTTTGCTGCCCGCTGACTGAGGGCGAAGGTCATATCCACGGCGAAGGCTGCTTCGATGAAACAGGTGCGCTTGTTTGCACAGTTCCTGAGAGTGCGGGTCACACCCACACGCCGGAATGCTATTTGACCAGCTCTACGCTTATCTGCACGCTTGCTGAGGGCGAGGAGGTTCACGTCCATACTGATGAGTGCTATGCTCAGAATAGGGTCCTTGTATGCGGAATCCCGGAGGAGTCGTCCTTTGTTGACGGTGATTCTTCTTTGACATTCCCTGAGGGCGATGCTGTTGACAGCTATGCGACTGAGGGATTGCCAGGCGAACCATCTTTTGAAAACAATATAACAACAGAACCATTTATTATAGATGATACCGCCGAAAACGGCGACAGGGGAGAGCCCATTTGCGGCATGACCGAGATTATTCCGCACCGCCATGACGATAGCTGTTTTGACGCAAACGGAATGCTTATCTGCGGCATGACCGAGGTGCTTGAGCATATCCACACACAGGATTGCATGGGCAGGCTGGACGATTCCGACGAGCTTACCTGCACTATTGCCGAGGGCGATGGTGCGCATTTCCACACCGTTGAGGGCGGCTGCTTCGACGAAGAGGGAACGCTTATTTGCGAGATCCCGGAGTCGGAGGGTCATGTTCACAGCACTATTTGCTACGGAAATTGGATTCTGGTTTGCGGGATGGAGGAGCATACCCACACTGATGAGTGCTATTCTTCGGATGAGCCCGACGCTGACCCCGAGCGCGAGGTTTACTGCGGCAAGGAGGCGCACACCCATGCTGGCGAATGTATCAATGAGAACGGCGTGGTTGTATGTACGATTGAGGAGCATAAGCATGGGGAGGAGTGCTATGTCAACCCCTATGCCGATTTGGAGACGTTCTGCGGCAAGGTTGAGCATATCCATGCTGATGAATGCTTTGATGAGAACGGTTTGCTTGTTTGTGTGATTGAAGAGCATATCCATACTGAAGAGTGTTATATAAATGAATCTTTGGCACAGGACGATGTTACGGCGCGAATTTACACCTATACTGATCAAACGAATGGTGTTAGTATGCTAATGGTAGCAAATTTGGGGATTATGCCAAATGCTGATGCATCTTCTGTTGATTTCACAAAATATATTACTAGTGCTACTCTTATGTATTTAAAGGATGGCAAGTGGACACCTGTACCAGCTGGTTACAAAGTTAAAAATGGTGAAGAAGTTGGATTTAGTATTGATTATACATTAGATCAAGGTGCATTGGGCGGTTCGAGCACAATTACATATAAATTGCCGGAAGCAATACAGGTAATAGAAGCGCAAACTGGTGACGTTTTGGATAATTCAGACAACCCAGTCGGTACATATACAATAGGTACTGATGGATTGATTACTATTATAATCGACCCTAAAGTTGTAGAAGATAATAATAAAGGTGAAACAAGCGGCTATATCAGAGCAAAAGGTAAGATAGATAGTTCAAAGGCAGACACTGGCGATGATATTGTATTCAATGGTGATGTTACACTTGATACATCAATTACCATTTTGCCGCCTGATAACTCTGACGTTTCTGTAGTTAAATCCGGTCCTGGCAGTATTAATGATGATGGTACCATAACTTATACTGTCACCGTCAGCAGTACAAACGGCACTACTGATAGTGTAACGCTTGAAGATGTTATAACTACAAACCCGGGGCAGAATATGACCCTCAGCAATGTAACGATAGACGGAACAGCTGTAGAAACCCCGGCTTTAGAAAGCGGCAGGTTTACGCTTGATCTTGGTGTATTGCCGAAAGATTCAACTAAAACAATTACATATACCTACACAATGCCAGAAGGCTGGAAGAATTCAACTGTAGATATATCTGTCAATAACGAGGTTAAGGCAACTACCAAGAAAAATGATGATTCTACAATAGAATCCAACAAAGGTACTGTATCTGTTACCCACAAGCAAACCTATCTCGACAAGAGCGGAAGCCCGAGCGATGATGGCGAAACAATTACCTGGACTGTCACTATAAACGAAGGCAATCATAATATCGGCGGATGGTCGTTTGCGGATAAGCTGAACGGTGTTGATTTGCCAGACACCGCATTCCCATTGGTGCTGAAGGCTTCAGGCGGAGATAAGATTGTAATTAAAGACATGAGCGAATTGCAGAATTTCCAATTCCCTAATGATTGCAATGCATCTTATACTATAGAATATTTTACCCCCGCAACACCTGCGCCTGGTACGAGTGTTGTATCAAATGATTTCAAGCTTGACGACCACGACCCCAATACCACCGACCCTGAGATAAAGGTTGATATTCCGGTTGACAAAACATTCCAACCTGTTTCGAAAGAGGCTTTGTCAGTTTCGCCTGACCCGAACAACCCAGATACGGCTCTAGTAAAATGGAAGGTTAAGATTTCGGCTACAGATGGTTTGCTTAAAGCGCCGTGGAAATATTCTGATACTTGGAATAATGCTTATGGTGGAAATCAGTATGTTACGGAATCGCAGTATGATAGCATTGTTAATGCTATTGAATCAGCTCTTGCTCAGACCGGAATACAAAATTATGAAATTAAAAAGATAACACCAGGCTATAATGATGACATTCTGGGCTTTGAAATTATCTTTAATGAAGATTTACCGGCGGGTAAAGTGATTGAATTTTCCTATGACACTACTGGTGTTATAAAAGGTGATCCAGCAACAAAGACATTTATTAATTATGGCCAATACAACAATTCTGAAAAAATCGAAGCGTCAATACAATATACCGCTTTGATTGAAAAGCATGATAGTGGCAAATGGAATGAGAGTACGACATATTACGACTATCAAGAAAAAGATGGCATATTAAAGTGGACTTTGGTTATTAAGCCTACCGAATGTAAAACTAATTACACGGTAACAGAAATACTGCCGGAAGGATTGGAATACAGTAATGTCTACTTAAAAGAGCAGAATGGTGGCTGGGGAACGATTGATAATCTTCAAAATCCCGGTGATGTTCACAAACCGCCTGATTGGGCGCAGTCACAAGGGCATAATTGGAATATATCAACCACCAGAGATAATAATATATTAAACATTATTATCCCTAAGGATTTTGTTGATTACGAGTATAAAAATGCCAAGCCTATTGAAATCCACATAGAAGCCAAAATCAAAGACGATTTCGCATTCACAAAAGACCCGACAAACAACGTTTTCACCGGCACATTCAAAAACGAAGTAATTTTGAAAGACGGTGACACTCTGCTCGACGAAAAGTTCCAAACCCAGATAGTTACAAAAACACCGCTGCGCAAAAACGACAATACCGACAAGAATAAGTCGGAAACCACGCATAATTACGAGCAGTTGCAAAATCAGGAAATGCAGTGGGAAATCCTTATAACCCCGCCTGACGACTTCGCGGATGGTACCTTTGTGATTACCGAGATGCTGCCGCACGGCGTTACATTGACAAAGTGCCAGCTTGTTCCGAACCGCAGCTTCAGCAGCAATGATATGGTTGCAGATGGCAGTTACACGTTCAGCAACGGATCAAATAACTATGCGGTTACAAAAGAACAGAACGAGCTGCCAGAAGGTCAGAAGATAAAAATTTCAATACCAAAGGAATTTATTGATGAGCACGTAACCTTCAAACTATATGTCAATGCTAAAATCAACGATGACTGTAAGTTTACTCAGGATGGTGCGAACAATCTGGTTGCAAGCTTTAAGAATGAGGTTTCTATAAACGGCGGTATATCTGTAAACCAGACGCAGAAAATCAACAAAAAGCCGACGCAGAATCTTACAAAAACAGTTGGTGCGGCTGATAAGAATAATGTAGTACCGTATGAGCTTAAGATAAATCCAGACGGACTGGACATAGTTCCATCGCTTGATGAGCTTACATTGACTGATACCCTGGTATTTCCAAGTGAAACGGGTGCAACGGCTAACCTTGTCGGCAATTCGTTAAAGGTTTATAAGGTTAATGAAGACGGCACGGAAACCCTTCTTGATATTCCGTATACACTCGTGTATTCGCAGGATACGAGGTGGAGTTGGCAACAAATAGAAGTCTATACCATTACAATGAAGGTTCCTGATTCAACACCGTTGAGGGTTGAGTATAAGTACGTAATTAAAAATGGAAAGGTAAATCAACAAATTTCACTTTCTAATACTGCTAAGCTTGAGGGCGACGGTCAAAAACCTGAAGGCGAGAAAAAGGATACAAACTTCAATATTTCAGACAGCGCAGCCGGATTAAGTGTAGGTTCCTTCTCACTTGAAAAGGTTGACTCTGAGAATACCGGCAAGCACCTTAGCGGCGCTGAATTTGCGCTTTATAAATGGAATAAGGAAAGTAATAAATACGAGAAAGTTAGCACGGATAAGGATGGCAAAGAATTAAAGTTTATATCCGATGAAAATGGACTGGTTAACTTTGGCGACTTGGAAGTAAAAACAGCATACTATTGCAAGGAAATTGTTCCACCTAAGGGTTATACTCTTTCCAATGAAATCAAATACTTCTACATCCGCGAAAATGTGAGTGATAAAGTTGAATTTGCACCGCCTGACTTCGGCGGTACAGGATATCCCAAGGGAATTACGATCCGCTTCCAAAACGTATCCTCCACCACCTCAATAAAGCTCCACAAAGTGTGGGTCGACAAGCAAAACAAACCCTATACCCCAAAGGTAGATAGCGTACAATTGAATCTCATTTGCAAGGCATATGAAAAGGCAAATCCTAATGTATGGGTAGCAGATGTTCAGCTTGTCGGCACATCAACAGGTGGTGGTGACTTCGCAAACCCAGTCACAATCACAGCCAAGGAGGGCTGGGTAACAACTATAGAAGGCCTTGATAAATACGGCACAATAGAAGTTGATGGCCAAAAGGTCGAAGTAATCTACAAATACTCGGTTGTGGAAATCAACAACAACCCAGACATCGAGGTTACATACAGCGACAACCAATCCGGCATAACCACCGGCACCATCACCATCACCAACACCGTCGACACCGCCCCCAAGCATGAGCTTCCTTCAACCGGCGGCGGCGGAGCAGCCCCAATAACCGCATTAGGCGGCGGGGTAATTGGAATTTCGTTATTACTTGCGCTTGTAAAAAGGGCGCAGGATAAAAAAACGCGGGAAAGCGGATAGATTTCTGTTTCCCGACGGCAATAAACGCAAACCAAAAAACTATATATGTAAGGAGAAAAGAATTATGAAAAAAGCAAAAAGATTAGTCAGCTTACTGTTGGCGTTCGTAATGCTTCTGTCTCTCACGGTTGTAGTGGGAGCGGCGACAGTTGAGCCACCTGTAGAACCTGACAGAAATGTAATGCAAGGTCCATATGACGGTGGTAAAATAACAATATCTAACGCAGTGGTTGGCGAAGATTATACGTTATACCAGATACTGTATTTAGCAAACTTTAGTGATGAGGGTATAACGACACCTACTGATGGTTCAAACCCCGAAGGCGGCAAGTACTCATATATGCTAACCGAAGCATGGAAAGATTTCCTTGATTATTCCATTACAATTAAGAATTCTGATAACACAGAAACGGTGACTACAATCGGAAAATACTATCTTAAACTAGACGCAGAGACAAATACAGTAACGTGGGCAATAGAAGGAACGGATTCATATGGCGATGTTAAGGCTGCTCAGTTTGCATTATTTGCTTTGCAATTTGCAAAAGAAAAAAAATAAAACCAGTAGCTAAGATAGCGTGCACTGGCGATTCAAGTGAAACTACTAAATCAATATCTTTCGATGATTTGAAACTTGGCTATTATCTTGTAGATACAACACTTGGTTCTCTTTGTAGCTTGGATACTACAAATAAAGTTATAACTATGATTGATAAAAACTCTGTACCTACTAACTTAAAGGCTGTAGAGGAAGATTCAACTGGTGCGTTTATGCAGAAGAATGCGGAAAGTGCACATGATTATGTTGCGAGCAATGATGCTGATATTGGCCAGACTGTAAATTTTAGAAGCACTGTAACTATTAACCAAGGCGTTGAAAATTTGATGTTTCACGATATAATGTCAAATGGATTAACATTTAACTCGGATTCCGTATCAATTACTTATAAAACGGCGAGTGGTACCGCAAATGAATTGGATAAAAAATATTACAGTGTTGTCACATCAATAACTGAAAAATGTGAAGAATCACAAGATCAAAATTGTACTTTCCACATTGTATTCACAGATGAATTTATTAAAAAAACAAACGAAATTGCAAATGAAAAGATAATTGTAATTACGTACAATGCAACACTCAATGCAAATGCAGTTATAGGCAACGATGGTAACCCCAATACAAGCAAGGTGAGCTATGGTGAAAAGCCCAGTTATACTCCTGGCAGTACAACATTGACAAAAACGTGGGAAGTACCATTCTATAAATCTACTGGTGAAGGAAATGCAAAAACAGGTCTTTCTGGTGCTGTTTTCAAATTAAGGTCAAACAAGCAGGATACATCAAAAGCTGCAACGAAAGATGAAGCTGGTGATACAATCATGCTTGTTGAAAAAAAGGATTCTGACGGTAAATCCTATAGTCCAGTTAAGTATAGACTTGCGATTTACACAACTGATGCAAGTGGTAATAAAACATATGAATCAGGTGCTGTAGACACAATTACTACTGATGAAACTGGTAAATTTACAATATGTGGGCTTGACTCATCTAGCTATTGGATGGAAGAAGTAGAAGCACCTGAAGGATATAATAAGTTAAAAGATCCTGTACTTGTTAAAATAGAATATAACAGCCAAACTGGTGTGGTTACTATTAAGAAACAAAATACTCCAACTAGTGAAATAGAAATAAAGAACAATTATGGCACCGAGCTCCCCGCCACCGGTGGCATCGGTACAACAATCTTCTACGTAGCAGGTTCAATCCTCCTCATTGGCGCAGCTGTACTTCTCATAGTTAAAAAGCGCATGAGCGACGAAAAATAATCATTCCGTAGCTATATTTAGATTTTTGCATAGGAAGAAGACTTGGCGAAAAGCCAAGTCTTCTTCCAAAGCTTATGAAAAAGCACAAAACCTGTAAATAATTTTCTGCTTTTTCACAAACTTTTGTCCATTTTAATTCGAGGTATTCCTCAATGAAGAAAAAACGCAATTCCGCTCAGTCCACTCCCAAGAAAAGGCACAATACCACACCAAAAGCTCAAAGGAAAAATCATAACACTACACCTTTGCTCTTCCTCGCTTTTCTTGCCGGTCTGGCTCTGGTGCTTTATCCTTCCGTCAGCGATTATTGGAATTCCTTCCACCAGACAAGGGCGATCGCCGTCTATTCCGAAGAAGTTGCCAATATGGATGATAATAAATATGACGAGCTTTTTGAAGCCGCCTACGCCTATAATCAGTCCCTCATTCAAAAAAAGGATAGATATACCATGTCCGACGAGGAACGCGCCGAGTATGAATCTCTTCTCGATGTCTCCGGCAACGGCATCCTCGGCTATATCGAAATCCCCATCATCGGCTGCTCGCTCCCCATCTATCACGGAACCGATGCAGCTGTGCTCCAAATAGCTGTCGGTCATATCGAGGGCACCTCCCTCCCGGTCGGCGGCGCTGGCTGTCATTCCGTCCTTTCAGGGCACCGCGGTCTGCCCTCGGCCAAACTCTTCACCGACCTTGACCGCCTCACCTTTGGTGACACCTTCATAATCCAGGTTCTCAACCAGACCTATACCTATGAGGTCGACCAGATTCTTATTGTCCTTCCTTATGAGATGGATTCGCTCGCCATCGACCCCGCTAAGGATTACTGCACCCTTGTAACCTGCACCCCCTATGGCATAAACTCTCACCGGCTTTTGGTTCGCGGTCATCGTATCGAAAATGAGGAGATAGCCCAAACCGTCCGCGTCACCGCCGATGCCCTGCAAATCGACCCTATAGTGGTAGCCCCGGTCGTCGCCATGCCAATGCTGCTGGTGCTGTTCATCGTGCTGATGATTCCTAAAAAAACAGTAACTATAAACGGAGGTAATTCAGATGAAGAATTTTAAGCGATTCACCGCTTCGCTCCTGGCGCTTTTCATAGCTTTTCTTCTTTTGCCGTCCACACTGTCAGCGTCCGGCGTTATAGATACCGACAGCGCCTGTGGGCTGACCATCAACTATGCCGACGGTGAAACCTCCTTATCAGGCGCATCCTTCTCTATATATAAGATAGCCGATGTCAGCGCCTATGGCGAGTTCACCCCCACCCCCGATTTTTCGGGCTTCAATGTTGATATCAAGGGCAAAAATGACGAAGCCTGGCGTAACTTAGCCACCACTTTGGAGGGATATGTTCTCCGCGATTCAATAGCGCCGACCGATAAAGGCGTAACCGATTCGCACGGCGTCCTCAGCTTCCCGACAGGCGAATCAAAGCTCGAAACCGGACTTTACCTTGTCCTCGGCTCGCGCCATACCCAGAATAATTTGATTTATGACTGCTCGCCGTTCATAGTAATGCTTCCCACAACTCAAAGCGGCGCATGGGCGTATTCCCAAACGGTGGATCCCAAGTTCACATCCACCCCTGTTCCTCCCACGCCTTCCTATGATATCACCCGTAAGGTTTTGAAAATCTGGAAGGATGATGGGCACGAGAATCGCCGCCCGCAGTCAGTAACTGTCACCCTTCTCCGCGATGGCATGATTTATGATACCGTCGCCCTGAGCGATGCTAATAACTGGCGCTATGAATGGAATAATCTTGATGGCAGATCCAGCTGGACAGTGGTCGAGGAGATCCTCACCGACTATGCAGTTGAAATCTACCGTGAGGGTATCACCTTCGTAATAACAAATACCTATGTCCCCGATATCCCCGATGATCCGCCCTCCGACTCCGGTGATGATGACCCCCTCCCGCCGGATGAAATAGAGATCCCGCCCGAGGAGCCAACCCCCGAAGAGCCCACCTTACCTCAGACCGGACAGCTCTGGTGGCCCGTGCCGGTATTAGCCTGTGCAGGACTGACCTGTATAGCGCTCGGCGTAATCCGCCGCAGGAGCTAAGCCATGTCCAATAAGAAGGGCATCATCCCGATAGTGCTCGGTTCACTGCTGATTTTAGGCGCAGTCAGCCTTTCCAGCTATAATCTGTATGACGAGCACCGCGCCCAAACCTCAGCAAATAACGCAGTAAGCCTTTTGGAAGATTTCATTCCCGCCCCGCCGGAGCAAATATCTCCCGCCGACCCCGCCCAGTCCGGGCTCGCGACTGAAATAGAGATTCCGGATTATATTCTGAACCCCAATATGTCCATGCCCAAGCAGGAGGTTCAGGGGATAGATTATATAGCAACTCTGAAAATCCCGGCATTGGAGCTCGACCTGCCCATAATCAGCGACTGGAGCTATCCGAATTTGAAGCTCGCCCCCTGCCGTTATTCCGGCACAGCGTATCTTGACAATTTGGTGATAGCCGCGCATAACTATAAATCCCACTTCGGCAACCTTAAAAGCCTGATTCCGGGCGATATGGTCATCCTTACAGATATGGACGGCAACGAGTTCCGCTACGAAGTCGCAGCCATAGAAACTCTCCAGCCCACCGCCATTGAGGATATGACCTCCGGCGACTATGCCCTAACCCTTTTCACCTGCACCCTTAGCGGCTCAGCAAGAGTAACAGTTCGGTGTGATAGGGTAGAATAGCTTAAAAGAAAAAAACTGCGGTTCACGCGTGTGAGCCGCAGTTATATTTTTGCCTTTTTGATTGGATAAGCCTCAATTTCAATCAATTGCCGTTTCATCACCCCGATGCATATATTTCCAAATCGCTGCTGCCAGTTCTTATAATTAGACATTCTTTTCTTACTATTTATCATTTACTTAAGCGCACATTTCGTGTTATAATCATTTATAAGAATATGATATACAAATCTTCTCAATGTCAAAGCTGAAATCGGCTAAACAACGTGTGCCATAATGTGCCTTGTAAAAGCTTTTGAAACAGCAATGACAAAACTCGGCAATATCACTACTTTATAAGGAGGAAATAAATATGAAAAGATTGTTATCACTTTCACTTGCCCTGCTTCTTATAATATCCCTTGTGGGATGCGGCAAAAGCAAAAGACGCCAGCCAGTTCAGCTAACACTTTCAACCGAGGATTCTGAGGCTATTCTTGCAGCTGCCGGAATTAAACTTCCCGACGCTGAAACAGCCGCCGGAGCAAACAGCGTTGTCAAGTATTTCGGATGGGGCGACCCATTCCAGAACTACAGCGATGATGAAATAGTCAACACCGGTTACTGGACATTTCAGGAAAAATACAGCAGCAGAATCGAGTTCGTTGAAACTACATATTTTAATCAATCCGACGATTTGGCTCAGCTAATACTCGCCTCCACTCCACCGGATACTATGACCGGCGGATGGTCCTTCCCAATGGGCGCGGTTAAAGGCGTAATACAGCCTGTAGATCAGTGGATTGACCTTGACGACCCGCTTTGGGCGCAAATGAAACCGCTTGCAGATAAATTCTCTATCAATGGCCGTCATTATCAGATATGCATTCAGACCGCTCCTTCAAACGTTGTTGTCTATAATCGCAGAGTTATAGACGAGTGGGGCTTTGACGATCCAGCAACTCTTTACTACAACGACGAGTGGACATGGAAAAAGTTTTATGATATGTGTCTTGATTTCTCCGATGCTGATGACGACCGCTTTGCACTCGACGGCTACGCTTATGAGGGAATGTTCGTTGAATCCTCGGGTCAGCAGTATCTTATGAGTGACGAAAACGGTAGATACTATTCTAATTTAGATGCTCCTCAGATTGAGCGCGGTCAGAATTATCTTTACGACCTTATTAAAAACGACTGCAGCTATAGCCGCGGCGGATGGAGCCTTAGAGGTGATTTCGGCGCAGGCATGAAGGAAGGACTCTGTCTGTTCTATGTCATCGGTGAAAGCTTCTTCACAGCCCCTGTTGAGGAAGTGAATAATCTTTGGGGCGATATTGCAGCGGGGGAAGTTATGTTTGCGCCTCTTCCAAGAGATGAAAACGGCGACGGAATTTATTATATGCCGTCAAGCTTTATTGACATTAAGGGCTCCCTGGTTATAATCAAGGACGCTCCTAACCCCGAAGGCGCCGCTCTGCTGGCTACCTGCCTTCGCTTTAAGGCAATCGACCCTACTGTCATTGCAATCGATGAACAGCAGCTGAGAGATGTTTACCTTTGGAACGATGATATGATAGAGATGTCCAAGGAATGCAAAAGGCTCGCTGACGAAAACTTTCTCATGGGTTCCGCCAATAATATACCGGCAAATCTTCAGAACGTTTGCGACAATCTTGGAAGAAGCATCGTTCGCGGCGGATCAAGTCCTTCAACATGGGCGCAGCTCAGGGAAAATAACAGAGAAGCATTTGAATATGCAATAGAGGAACTGAATGCACAAATTGAAGAATTTGCCGAATCCCTTGACGGATAATGTGAAAAAATAATTAAGAACACAAAAATCAATCCCATAGACTAAAAGGTCTGTGGGATTGATTTTTGCCCGATTTTCAGTTTTGCTTTAGGCTAAATCAGTATTACATCCATTTGCTCAACTCTTCACTATTGCATTTTCCAACGAAACAGTCTATATCATTAAAGCATTCCGGAGCCAATGCAAATGCTGTCATTCTGAGATGTCCCTCGACAATAACGAAATGCTCATAATCAGCAGTCAGAAATATCGGTCTTGGGAATTTGCCGCCGCATTTTATATATTCTGCCGCCGTGACAAAGCCCGCGTTGCTTTGATTATAAATCTCGATACCGTCACGAATCGTCTGTGCCGCTACCAAGGGTGATTTTGTTCCCTGCGACAACTCATTCCAGTAGTCGTAGTCGATATATCTTATGCTGCTCAAATCATCACTGACAAAGCGGCAGATGCTCCACCGGATTTCATGCGGGAACCTCTCAAACATTTCGCGGTTCTGGTCGTAGCCCCTGAATTCTCCGAGAAGATTTTTTCTTGCTTTGTTTTCTTCGGCGCTGTTAAGGTCTGCGGATAATATTATGCTCTCGTCCAGCGACAGCTCTTTCATAGCTTTATGTATTTGCTCCGAAAACCTCTCGGAACGGTATTCCGCCTTAAGGTATTCCAAAATCATCTCGGCTTCGGAGCTTGCTCTCATAATGTTCATAAAATCCTCCTGTTTTTGGAAGAACTAAAAATATATTGCCCTCCCAAGCTGTTTCAATGTATGTTTATTCATAATCAAAATCCTCCTTTCGTCAGAATTAGCATATTATAATGCCTATATAATTATATCATTGGATTTATTTTTGTCAATGTTGGCAAAGCGCTTCTATCATGATTCTATACTTGATTCTGACCACACTTGGTCGTGACCACACTTGGTCGTGACCACATAAGGTCGTTGAGCGACTGCCATTGTACAGCGGTTTTATGTCCGCTTTTTATGCGGGATGCCCGAGCAGCCCCTATTCACTTTAGACGGAAATTAGTATTATGCCTATCTCTATCAGTCATATCACTAAAACAACTCGATATTTTTAATAAAAAATCTCAACTTTCACTTGCAATTTTGTCTGTTTCATGGTATATTTATATAGTAAATTTATATTCAAATCAATACAAAGGAGTATACATACTATGAGCATGAACGAAAGACCATTAGTAACCACCATGCCGGACGGCGGTAAGTTCTGGGAGCATACTTTTGATATGTTCCATCTTAAAGCTTACGTCCCTGCAACTGATATTGACGGGCAGACCAACAATTACGGCTTCCGCGCACCATTGCTTCTCGTTTTTGAGGAGAAAAGGCAGAGCATGGAGGATGCCATCGAATTTGCAAAAACCACCGGTCTTGCTCGGGTAGCGTCATCATACGACACAAGCGTCCTCTTTGTCTACCCCACCTGTGAGGGCGGCTGGAAAGCTTCCACCGAAGAGCTGTACGCTGCCGTTATCTCAGAAATCAAGATGAATCCGAGCTATGCCGACGGTATCGTTGAAATCCGTAACTTCTTCACCGGCGAGTGCGGCGGCTACTTCGTCCGCGGAGCTATTTTCAGGGCGGATATCTACAGCTTCGGTGAGTCTGCGGATTATGTGGCTAAAAACCTGATTAAGACCATTCATGGCGAATATCTTTGGGGACCCGGCGATATCACCCCGGCTGTCCTGTCAATGCAGGGTCTGAGCGTTGTCCCCAAGCCGGAGCGCAAGGATATTGCGATACTAAGCGTCGGCAATTCCGACGAGGTCAACGCCGCCTTTGAGTGCTGTCAGGAGGTTTATGTCAAGGATACCGCCAACTATGTGCAGGATTTCAACCTATTTGTAAGAAAATTTAAGAGATGGTGCGGAGTTATGGAGATAGAGCCGCGCTTCGACGTCATGAATATGACCGAGGAGCCGGGATGCGCGGTCGTCAAGACATCTCCCGACAACCGCATGATGAAGGACACCACAGAGCACAAGGTCGGATACTTCGCTTACTACAACAACGATATATTTGACAACGGTCCTGCTCCGCTGATGATAGGCTTCCACGGTCACGGCGATTCATCTATGTTCCTGACCTTTGTCTCCGGCTGGTGGCAGGTGGCGCACAAGCACGGCTTCCTGTTCGTATCCCTTGAAAACCATCAGTTTGTCACGGCGGCGGAGGTTGTTCAGGTCATCGAGCATCTTAAGCAGCGTTATAATATAGATGACAAGCGAATCTACGGCTGCGGCTTCTCGATGGGCAGCGGCAAGACATGGAATATGTTCGAGCAGTTCCCGGAAATCTTCGCAGGATTCGCCCCCGCAAGCGCGCTGTTCCCACCAAGAGGCGGCTTCGGCTCATCGGCTGACAGCGTTATCAACGAGACGGTATCGGTTCCGATGTTCTATTCCGGCGGCGAAAACTCATTTCTTTCCGAGCTTGCCTTCCAGGGGGACGGCGCCCTGCAAAGAATCAAATACCTTGCCAAGGTCAACAAGCTTAAGAAGAATTTTGAGGATGTCAGCTACGACAATAAGGACAGTTGGGAGGACCCTGTCTGGGGCATCCCTGGCGACAGGGTCGAGAAGATTTACGACGAGGCAAGGGACAGTACCCTGACTATTCACTATTATGACAGCGAAGACGGCGTTTGCAGAACGGCGCTCGCCAGCATCAGCGGCCAGGTTCACGAGTACAGAAGACATACCGCAGAGAATGCATGGAAGTTTATTTCGCAGTTTACTAAGGAATAATCGCGGATAAGTATTAAACCAAGAATAACGCAGAGAAACGGGAAAAAGGGAAGACGGTCAAGCGAACTGTCTTCCCTTTGCTTTTATATCAGCTATTGTAATACCTATTCAGTATCTCCATAACAGTTTCCTCTGTACCGGCTAAAATTACGCGAACATTCCTGCCATGCTTCTCAAATTTGAAGCTTAAATCTCCTGCGTCAGGGTAACTGTTTATGGTGTTGCAGAAAAACTGCGATATTTCCTCAGCTTCATTGTCCTCAGCACACAGGTCAAGGACGGTACAGATTTTGTTCACTTTTTTTCTGTCATCTGCAATAAAATCATAAATAACAGCATTGCTCTTCGCCTGAATACTTGGCTTTATTGCGGGATTGCTCAGCATTGCGCAAAATTCCTCAGCGGAAAACATCCAAATTCCGTTTATCTTCTCACCGCTGACAAGACCCGATTTCAGATAGTTTCTGATGGTTCGGGCTGTAAGCCCGGTCATTGTGGCAACTTGGTTTATAGTGTAATAATTCTCCATAGTGAAACTCCTTTATGATAATTTTCAAGGTTAAGCTTATCCCTGATTAAAGTATATCATATGGGAGATTGCGATGCAATTTGAAATTCTATGAGTTTTTCATGCTTCGCGGAAAACGGGTTGACGTCTTTGATAAATCGATATGCAATGTTGATATTTGAATCCGCATATGCTATACTACAACTGTAAAATAAAAATATTACATTGTAACATTTCGCGGACATTTGCCTGTTATACTATCACCAAAGCGCAAAGGAGATTTGGACATGAAACGTATCCTGCTCGTCGAGGACGACAACCTCTTGAACAAAACCTTAGCCTACAATCTCACCTCCGACGGTTACGAGGTGACAGGTGTGCAAAACGCCAGAACTGCCGCTGCAAAATTAGCAGGCTCGGAATACGATTTAGTCCTGCTGGATATAAACCTGCCTGACGGCAGCGGCTACGACCTGTGCAAGCTAATTAAGCCGAAGCATCCCGATACCGTGGTAATTTTCCTGACTGCCAACGATCAGGAGAGCGATCAGATACGCGGCTATGAAGTGGGCGCGGTGGACTATATCACAAAGCCTTTTTCCATCGGGGCATTGCAACGGAAAATCAGCGCCATGTTTGCCATGCTGGATCATCACCAGCCCGCAAAGGACATTTACGACGACGGAAAACTGTTCCTTGATTTTTCCGAGCAGGCAGCAAGCCTTAACGGCAAACCATTGACACTTTCCCCTATGGAATTCAAGATGCTGAACCTTTTCCGCAAGAATCCAAAACAGGTGCTCACCCGCGGACAGCTTTTAGAGAAGCTATGGGATGTTGACGAAAACTATGTAGACGAACACACCCTGACAACCACCGTCAGCCGGATACGCAGTAAGATCGAAGCCGACGGCGGCAGATACATCAAGACGATTTACGGCATGGGCTATCAATGGATGGGAGGCGAGGCAAGGTGAATGATGGTAGGCGAGGTGAAATGAATAACGAGGAGCGAAGCGAAATACAGCAGGAACGCCTGTCTGTCAAAAAGCTGTGTCTTAACATCTGCGCCGGGGCGGCGATTTCCATGCTGGCAATTACCGCCATCCTTTATGCGGCTACGAGGGATGCGCTCCTGCTCTTAGTGGGAGCCGTGCTGACGCTCTGCGCCCTTGTTTGGCTTTTCCTGTTGATACTATTCTTCGGCAAGCGGCTGTCTTTATTCACAAACGACCTGTGCATAACGCTGGATAACATGATAAACGGCAGCGAGGAGCCAAAGCAGCTCAGCGATAAGGAAACGCTATTTTCCCGCATCAGCCATCGCCTTTCCCGACTATACGGCATCATGCAGGAAAACAACCGAAAAGTGGACGAGGAACGGCAGGAGCTTCAAAGGCTGATATCGGATATTTCCCATCAGGTGAAAACGCCGGTAAGCAATCTTAGAATGGTGACGGATACGCTGCTGACAAAACCGGTCACAGATCAGGAACGGATAGACTTCTTGCAGGGCATCCGCAGTCAGACCGACAAGCTGGATTTTCTGTTTCAGGCGCTTGTAAAAACCTCCCGGCTGGAAACCGGGGCTATCCGGCTGGAAAAGAAGGATTGTCTGCTGTTTGATACATTGGCGCAGGCCATGAGCGGAATCGTCTACAGCGCAGAGAAAAAGAATATTGCCGTAACGGTAGATTGCCCGGAGGATCTGCACCTATCCCATGACAGCAAATGGACAGCGGAGGCGCTATTCAATCTTTTAGACAATGCAGTGAAATATACCTCGCCCGGCGGCAAGATATGCGTTTCTGTGGAGCAATGGGAAATGCACGTAAAGCTGAGCGTTACCGACACCGGCAAGGGCATTCCGGAGAGTAATCAAGCGTCAATCTTCCAGAGATTCTATCGGGAAGAAGACGTACACGACCAGCCGGGTGTAGGTATCGGGCTGTATCTTGCGCGCGAGATAATCACCCTGCAAGGCGGCTACATCAATGTGACGTCGGAAGTCGGCAAAGGCTCAACATTTTCTGTTTTTCTGCCTGTGCGGTGATAATACCGAATGTCCGTATTCTGTAACGATTCGGGAGATATTTTTGCGGGATTCTTCCGCACTGCGGACATTTCTGTGACATTTGGGTTTTACAATAGCTTCATCAACAGGTGAAAACCTCGAAAGGAGCATTTGAATATGAGCGTTTTACAAGCGATTAATTTAAAGAAATATTACGGCACCGAGCCGAACATCACCCGCGCTTTGGACGGCGTAAGCCTTTGCGTGGAGCAGGGCGAATTTGTCGCCGTGGTTGGAACATCCGGCAGCGGCAAATCCACTCTTTTGAACATGATTGGAGGACTGGATATCCCCACCTCCGGCAGCGTGATTGTCCGCGGGGAGGAGCTGGCGAAAAAGAGTGATGAAGAATTGACGATTTTCCGCCGCCGAAATATCGGATTTGTCTTCCAGAACTATAACCTTGTGCCTATTCTGAATGTCTATGAAAATATCGTCCTACCGGTGGAGCTGGACGGCGATACGCCGGATATGGACTACCTGAAAACCGTTGTAAGCACACTGGGGTTGGAAGAAAAGCTGAACAGTATGCCAAACAACCTCTCCGGCGGTCAGCAGCAAAGAGTTTCTATCGCCCGCGCGCTGATAAGCAAGCCTGCCGTTATCTTAGCGGACGAGCCCACCGGAAATCTTGACAGTAAAACCAGCGGCGACGTTCTCTCCCTTTTGAAGCTGTCCGGCAGGAAGTTCAACCAGACCGTTGTGATGATCACTCACAACGAATCCATCGCCCAGCTTGCCGACCGTATCATCCGCATCGAGGATGGTCGGATTGTGGAATGAGGGGGTGCTAACATGACCTTTCCCTTTGAAAACGATACCGGCTCCACTGTGCGCAAGCTTGTGGGGCGCAGCCTGAAAGCCGGAAAGAACACCATAGCCATTTTGTCCATTGTTTTGGCGGCGGTGATGTTCACGAGCGTGTTCACCATTGCCATGAGCATGAAGTACACCTGGGAAGAAAGCACCATGCGGGGCATCGGGACATATGCCCACGCAGGGCTGAAGCACGTAACCTTGGATGAGTATGAGGAGCTGGCATCAGACAGCCGTTGGACAGAGTGCGGCTACTGTATCTGCGTTGGCTTTGCCGTGGGCGACGCCTTCCTGAAAACGCCCGGTGAGGTTCGCTGGGCGGACGATTTTTACGCTGAAACCGGCTTTTGCTATCCAGACAACGGATATATGCCGGAGGCTGAGAATGAAATCGCCATGAGTCGCCTTTCGCTCACCGCCATGGGTCTTCCACATGAGTTAGGAACGGAAGTTGAATTGACGATCGAGACGCACACTCAGATCATCACCGACACATTTATATTGTGCGGCACATGGGAGGGCGACCCCGCCGCGGGCGCGCAGGAAATATGGCTCAGCCGCGCTTACACGGATAAGGTCGCCCCGGTGGTTCGCGGCAGCTCCAAGGATGTAGATGATTCCAACATCACAGGGTATGTGGCGGGCAGCTTTATGCTTTCCAACGCCTGGAATTTGGAATCCCGGGCGGAGGAGATAGCCGCCGACCATGGCATGGCGGATGATATCCATGTCAACTTTGCCTATACCGGCTCCAGCATTGATCTTTCAGGAATATTAACTGTTTTATCCGCGGCGCTGGTGGTGCTGGCGGCGGGATATCTGCTCATCTACAACGTGTTCTACATCTCGGTCGCTCAGGATGTGCGCTTTTACGGTCAGCTCAAAACTCTGGGCGCTACGCCGAAGCAGCTGCGCAGGGTGGTCTACGGCAAGGCACTGCGGCTGTCCGCCGTTGGAATCCCCTTAGGATTGATTCTGGGCTGGCCTATCGGCTCAGTGCTTGCTCCTTTTGTAGCGGGAAATCTTAACGTTGGGGACACCAAGGCGGCAATCAGCGCAAATCCCATCATTTTTGCGGCGGCGGCAGTTTTTGCGCTGCTGACGGTATTCCTAAGCTGCCGCAAGCCCGCCCATCTGGCAGGAAAGGTATCGCCCATTGAGGCTATGCGATACGTTAACACCCCGGCGAGCAGGAAAAAGGAGCGCCGCACCAAGCACGTCACCGCATTTAGTATGGCAGGACAAAATCTTGTCCGCGAAAAGAAAAAGGTGATAGTCGTCACGTTAAGTCTGGCGTTGAGTATGGTTATATTAAACACCGCTTTCGCCTTTTTCCAAAGCTTCGATTTTGACAAATTCGTATCCGGTCAGCTTCTGACCGATTTTACCGTGTCCGACGCCCCGATTATCAGCACAAACACAAACGTAGACCCCCGGCTGTCCTCAATAAGCAAGCCGCTTCAGGAACAAATTGAATCGCTGGAAGGACTGGAAGCCTCCGGCAGCGTGTATTTACAGTTCTTGACTCAGCCCTACACCGAGGATATGAAACAGCGGATGTATGCGCTTGCCGAGGATCCGGATGTTGCGGACAATCCGCGCTACCAGATGGACATAAGCAGCATGGAGGGCAGCGAATACGCCCGGGATTGGTACATGGTGGGTCTGTACGGTTTAGACGACTTCCCAGCATCCAAGTTAAAGGTTGTGGAGGGCGAGCTGAACATGGAAAAGTGGCTTTCGGGCGAGGGAGTATTTGTCAGCCGTGCCATCGCCTATGGCGGTGCATCCTGGTATCATCCCGGGGATAAGCTGACTATGATTTATGATAACGCCGTGGACTATGCCGTGTATAGCATTGATTTCCGGGGTGACGGCTCGGAAAAGACCTATGAAGTGCTTGCCGTGGTGGAGTTCCCCGAAGCCTTTTCATGCGGACATCTGCTGGATTCCGGCACCTGCTTTTTCTTCCCGGCAAAGGAGTATCTTGCCTATATTGGCGAGGGAAAACTTCTTCCCATGATGACAATCTTTGACGTGGACGATGACCATCTGGATGCTGCCGAACAGTGGGTACAGAACTACACAGAAAACATCGATCCAACGCTGGGCTATCGCTCACGTGGCACTCTGGCAGATACCTATAAGGGTCTTATCGATATGTTCACCATCGTTGGCGGGGCGTTGTGCGCACTGCTGGCGTTGATTGGCGTACTGAATTTCATCAACTCCATGGTTACAAGCGTTCTGACACGGCGTGGAGAGATCGCCATGCTCCAGTCAGTGGGCATGACCGGCAGGCAGGTTCTGAAAATGCTTGTCTTGGAGGGTCTGGGCTACTCGGTTCTGGGGATTCTATCTTCGCTGATACTGGCAGCACTTGTAAATGCCACGGCACTACGCTCTATTACGGCAGGTATGGACTATTTCACCTACCGTTTCACCTTGACCCCTGCGTTGCTGTGCGCCATTCCGCTTTTGGCAGTCACCGCTCTGGTGCCTTGGCTGTGCTATCGGAGAATGGCTAAGGCTTCTATTGTGGAGCGGCTGAGATTGACGGAGTGAGGGTGAATGTGGGATGAAACATCATTAGATAAATTATATCAAAGCGGAGCAGATTTTGTCTGCTCCGCACAGCCTGTCGAAAAAGCCAGCTTTAAGCTGGCTTTTTCGACAGGCTGACCACCCATTCAACGGGTGGGTTGATTTTTCAAAATCTTTACCGCCATATTTAGTTTCTACATGAGACCGGCATGGGAACCGTTGTTATCATCAGATTGACATATGGAAAATAATATGATATCATATTTATATTAGCACTGCCGGGCGGCATGAGGACGCCTGTGCATTATAAAAGCAAAAATACGGAGGTGCAGGCCGATGGAGGGCTCGGAAAATGGTATAAGGATATATGTTGAGATCAAGCATATAAGAAATCTCGTCAAAAGCGTAAAGGCGCACCCGTTCTCGCTCGGCAAAGCTCCGCACACCCTGCGGGAGCTTATCGAAGAATCGGTGCGCACCTGTATCAAGGCCTACAGACTCCGCGCGGACAGCTCCGCTCACCCCTCGCCCCTGACCGATGAGCAGTGGGACGAAATGAAGGAAATCGGCAAATTTGCCTTCGGGGTTCATTATAACGACAGAGCGGTCGACGAAGCTAAGGCGGTTGAAACGGCAATCGAAGCTTTTAGCGACGGTCTTGTGCGGATATTTAAAGGCACTTCCGAGCTTACCGAGCTTGACGGCGGTATAGACATTTCAGACGGCGATACTTTTACGTTCGTCAGGCTGACAATGCTTACGGGATTACTTTGGTAAAGGAGTTTTGGCTATGGCGAATAGATTTGATGAAGACGCAAGAAAAAAGCAGCTTGTGGCGGATTATAATGATAAAATCAAACGTCATTCGGAAGAGCTAAAGTCGGCGCTTGACAAAGCGCAGTATGATTTTTTTGTAAGCTACACGCTTACCGACGGAGAGCGGATATATAACGACCTCGCAGAAGCAATGGTAAAGCCGGGTATTCTGCCGTCGGAATACATATCTAAAAACCTTTCCTGGCTTTTCGGCTGCGCAATTCCCGAGCGGGACAGGGAATTGGTTCTGTATTTTGCCGACCGCCTGCGGGATTATCCCTATTCCGGGTCATATGCGCGAAGGTCCTTCCGGGCAAACAGCTATGGACCTTATGTTAGTATGCTTGTGAGATTAATATGTCAATACAGCAAACCTTATATTGTGGATGAGCCGCTCGAAAAAATCCTTAACAGGGGGCTGCCGGAGGATATGCAGGCGTATCTCGATGAAAATTCATGGCAAGGGGACGGCTATACCTGCTGGCAGGTAGCCTATGCCCTTGATACCAAAAACGCAGAAGCCGAAAAGGCTGTCCGCAGGATACTCACCGAGGACAACAGCTCCTCTATGATTACCTGGGAGCTTATAAAGGGCGTTTTTCTCAGCCAAAGAAGCGATTTTCATGAGCTTGTGGGCAAGCTGCTTTTGGCTGCGAGGCTTCAGGAGGGACTGCGTCAGACAATATGCGAAAATGCCGACCTTGGAACTAAGGAAGCCTTCTTCACGATATTAAGAGTCATAGACGACAACAACCTTATCCGCTTTTCCTCGGTCAAGCGAGCTGTGGGAACATGGCTGGGCATAGCAAGCGAAGATACACGGGATTTGGAGCGTGTCAGCGCAAAGAGCGTCCGGCTTATTATAGACTGCCTTGAAAGCGAGTCATTGAGGGATGAATACCTTGCATCCGAGGATGCTATGAAAATACATATTGCGCTCTGGAGCTATGGATTTGACGATATCGATAAGGCAATCGGCAAGATAGCACAGTTTGTTATCAGCGGTACACATCATCAGATTCTTGTTGCGGGATATTTCGCGGCAAATCTGGACTATCCGTATATCGCCAACAAGATTGCAAAAAGGGTGATAAGCAGATATCACAGCGAGGAGGATATCCTTGCGGTATGGCTGCCCAGCTATATGCCAAACAGGTTATATAGGGTACGTACAGATCAGCGATATGACTTAAAGGTCTGGTTCGATTCCCGCTCCGAGCTGGAGGAGCACTACCGGCTGATAAAGTCGCTCTACTATAGCTTTTCGGGGAAGAAAAAGGTATTTTCGCCATGCGTATTCCCGTGGTATGAAGCAAGCATCTCAAAAACCGATTTAGCGGAGATTCTTTGCACCATGGCATTGCTTTTGGGCGACGATATAAAGCTCGACGAATGTTGCCGGTTCATTAAGGACATCACGTTCAGACGCAGCGACTATCTGGCCGTATTGACCGCAACTCCCAGAACTCCGGTTCAAAGAAACACCCTGCTCGAAGGTCTTGCCGACAGAGAAACCGACACCCGAAAGGAAGCCTACAGGATAATATCGAATTTAGAACTCACTGCAGATGATTATAGAAAGATAGAGGACTTTTTAAGATTCAAGACGCCGGACATTCGTGAGAATGTTATAAATATTCTTCTTAGGCAGAGCGATGATGAGCTGAAAACCTGCATATCTCGCCTGCTCGACAACAGTAAGGAGGAGGTTCGCCTTGGCGGACTGGATATGCTTTTGCAGCTGAAAAAGGATAATTCAAGGAAGGCAATAGGCGATTCCTTTGCCGAAAAGCTTTCAAAAAGAGCGGGCGCAGAGGATGTTTCCTCCAAGGAGAAAATCCTGCTTGATTCGCTTGTCCCGAAGACCGGGAACGCGCAAGTCATGGAAAAGGTTTTGTTTACAAAGGACGACAAGTATCTGCCGACAGAGTTTAATTCTGAATATATCGAGCTGTGCCTTAACACGTTTTCCGAGTACTTCCCCGATTCCAAGCTTCCCGAGCTGGTGCGCGGCAAAAAGGGAGGATCCGGTCTTAGAGGATGGATTAAGTCGGTCATATCGGAGGACATAGCCTGCAAAACGGCAATAACTGCGGCGCGTGACCTGCTATCCCTTTCAAAATTTATAGATGAGCATAAAACCGAAGCCTTTCTCAATCATCTCGGCGAAACTGTGCTTTTGGGCGGCGTAAGGTATCCGAGCGAATTTGAAGGCGAGGGCTGGAAAACGCCGCTGCAGGAGCTTTGGCAGAAGTGGATAAAGGACAACGGAATAACTAATAAACGTCTTGTAGGAGCGGCGGTGCTGGACCGTGCCTATAAACAGAAAACGCAGTTTTCCGAGACCTGCACCGAAACGATCAGAACTGTGTTCGGAGCGGGCTTTGAATATGGAAAGGAGCTGCCGCATTCCGTCGTAATCACACTTGTTCTTGAGCATCTGTGCAGTTTCCTGCCCGAGGACGAGATGATCCGTCTTTCATCTGCCATTGCCATATGGTTTATCCGCTGTGTCCCCGATGATATGGTCATGATTCACGCGCCTACTGAGAGAAGACGTCCAAAATGGCAGGAAATGGCTCATCTTCTTTCGCATGATCAGTTCAGACCGATTTTCAAACTGCTTGAGTGCAAAAATGACGAAGGACTTAAGAACACCTTCCCGCTGGCAGTGGCAATGGCCGAGAAATGCATATCCTCCTTTGAAAAAATTATCAACGAGGAGAAATGCGATTCTGAGGTTTCGGAAATACGCGTTCTGCGCTGCCGGAATGATATATATATCCCAAGAAGTCTGTTTGTCGACGCAAGAGACTATCTATATGCCGCATATCAGGGCATAATTACCAATGCACAGCTATATGAATTCTTATTTAATCCGGAAGAAATGAACAGCGCTCTTTACACCATATCTATGATTGCAAAGTGCTGTTATGAAATCAAGACTGATGATGATATCAAAAATGCCCCATGGCATCTTGTTCGGAGAGCTCTGGACATAAATGATGAACCCTCTGAAGAAAACGTCAAGCTTGTAAGGTTTATAGCAGGGGTTTATGAAGCTGTAATCCCGGTGGTTCTTGCTTCCGAGCTTTCGCGAGGGGACAGTCCGGCGGCATATTCCGACCATATCAGCAGGATAGAATGGATTTGCGGCACAGACTATTTTGCACGGATTCTTTCAGCCCTGGGAAATGACACTCTTGACAGAACACAATACAGCTATTGGTTCAGAGCAAGCGATAGAAAAACCACTCTTTCCCATCTTCTTTCGGTCTGCGTTCCCGGGCATAATGACTCCGTGGAGACTCTTCGTGCGGCACTTTCGGGCAGGAATATTTCGGCAAAGCGGCTTATAGAGGCTGCCCTGTTCTCGCCGGAGTGGATTCCGATTGTCGGCAGATATCTTGAAATAGATTCCTTTGAATCGGTGTGCTACTATTTCATCGCCCACATGAACGAAAGGTTTGACGACAAGCGCAAGGCGATGATAGCAAGGTTCACGCCCCTCACCGAGGATGAGCTCAACTTAGGCGCGTTCGACGTCGATTGGTTCCGCTCGGCATATAATTCCATCGATCAAAAGGAATTCGATATGATTTACAACGCCGCAAAGTACATCTCCGACGGTGCAAAGCACTCCCGCGCAAGAAAGTATGCTGACGCGGCTTTGGGCAAGCTGAGCGTCGACGAGACCGAAAGGACGGTATCGGACAAGCGCAACAAGGACTTTTTGATGGCATATGCGCTGATACCTCTTGCCGATGAGGACGACCTTTGCAGACGGTATCTGTATATTCAGCGCTTCCAAAAGGAAAGCAAGCAGTTCGGCTCGCAGAGAATAGCAAGCGAGGGCAAGGCAGTTGAAATGGCGCTCAAGAATCTCGCCATAAACGCCGGATATTCCGACACCATGCGCCTGACTCTGCAAATGGAAACCAAGGTGATGAGCGACAGCCGGGCGCTTCTTGAGGAACAGATGGTGGAAGGGGTATCCTTTAAGATTACCTTTGACGACAACGGCAAAGCCTCGCTTGTTTGCACAAAGGAGGGTAAACAGCTTAAAAGCGTGCCGGCAAAGCTCAAAAAGAACGAAACTGTGCTGGCACTTAGCGGTATGGTAAAAACGCTTACCGAGCAGTACCGCCGCACCCGCATAATGCTTGAAAGGGCTATGGAGGACTCAACAGAGTTCACCTTCGGCGAGCTTACCGCGCTTTCATCTCATCCGGTTGTTTACCCGATGCTTAAAAAGCTTGTGCTTATCAGCAAGGGCGAAACGGGCTTCCTTGCCGATTCCGGCCTTTCCGACGATGCAGGCATGGTTCATCCTTTAGACAATTCGGAAAAGGTATGGATTGCCCATCCGTTTAACCTTTATCAGAGAGGGTGCTGGCGGGCTTATCAGAAATATCTCTTTGACAATAAGATTGTCCAGCCCTTCCGTCAGGTATTCCGAGAGCTGTATATCAAGACTACCGAGGAGGCTAATACATATCACTCCCTTCGCTATGCTGGAAATCAAATCCAGCCTGCAAAGACGGTTGCAGCACTGAAAAGCCGCAGATGGGTTGCAGACATAGAAGACGATCTGCAAAAGGTTTATTACAATGAAAACATCGTGGCGCAGATTTATGCGCTTGCCGATTGGTTCACTCCTGCGGATATAGAAGCACTCACTCTTGAATGGGTGTGCTTCTCGGACAGAAAAACTGGCGCAGAGCTAAAGATTGCGGACATTCCGGATATCATCTTCTCAGAGGTCATGCGTGATGTTGACTTAGCTGTCAGCGTAGCACACGCTGGCGGAGTAGACCCCGAAACCAGCCACTCCACAATGGAAATGCGCGCAGCTATTCTTTCCTTTGCTTTGCCTATGTTCCGCGTCGGCAATGTCAGAATTGAAAACCGCCATGCAATAATCTCAGGAAAGCTTGCCGAATACTCAGTTCACCTTGGAAGCGGGGTTGTTCATCAGCTCGGCGGAGCCATGATTCCGGTGCTTCCGGTTCATTCTCAGCACAGGGGAAGGGTGTTCCTGCCCTTTGTGGACGACGACCCGAAAACCGCGGAAATCATATCCAAGGTTATTCTGTTTGCGGAGGACGATAAGATAAAGGACCCTACCATTCTTTCGGCAATCAGCAGATAGAATCACATAATAAAAAACAATGCTTCCGTCACGGCCGAACTTCGGCTATATAAAGTACAGCTTGCGAAACGGCGTCTGTTCCCGCTAAGGTGACAGGTAAGGTGGAAGCACATATCATAGCTCTTGCCTGCAGTGACCCGCCCGCAGGCTATTCAAGATTGACGCTCAGGCTTCTTGCCGACAAAGCAGCAGAATTAGGATATATCGAGTCTATCCCACACGTTACTGTTTCAAGTATTCTTAAAAAATGAATTTATACTTATTCTCGTCTGGAAATGTACAAAAAAACAGGTGCAAAACCCATTATATAGCTGCTTTGCGGTGATTTTGCGTGGGCTGCCTCAGCAACCCTTCTGCACTTTTACGTAGAATTAGTATTGTGCTTATTTCTACAAAAACCCCAAAAGCGGGCGCATAACCGCCGTGTACGGATTATGCGCCCGCTTTTATTATATTTTTATTGGACGAAAGCGGTGTTATATAAGTCGTCGCGATTCACGCGTGTGAGCCGCAGTTGTTTTTATTTGTCAAAGCTCGGATTGAAAGCATAGAAGTTCTTGGCGTTTAGCTGATCGGTAACTAAGCGCAGGGCTTCCCCGAACCTCTGAAAATGCACAATCTCCCTGGCGCGCAGGAACTTTATAACATCGCGCACGTCCGGGTCGTCGGAAAGCCGCAGGATGTTGTCGTAGGACAAGCGTGCCTTCTGTTCCGCCGCCAGATCCTCTGTAAGATCCGCAATAGGGTCGCCGGTGGACTGGAAAACCTCGGCCGAGAACGGCGTTCCAGATGCCGCTATCGGGTAAAGTCCGGTTGTGTGATCCACAAAGTAGGTGTCGAAGCCGGAGGCCTTTATCTCCTTGGGGGTGAGGTTCTTGGTCAGCTGGTATATCACCGCACAGACCATCTCCATGTGACCCAGTTCCTCGGTGCCAACGTCATTTAGGATTGCCTTTACCTCGGGGCATGGGGCAACGTATCTCTGAGAAAGATATCTCATAGCCGCGCCCAGCTCGCCGTCAGGACCTCCGAACTGAGATATTATGACCTTTGCGGCAGCGGGATTAGGGGTCTTTATTTTTACAGGATACTGTAATTTCTTTTCATATTGCCACATAATTACGCCCCCTCGTTAGCTGCAAGCTCCCATGGCCAAGGTCCCTGGGACCATTGCCAGCGGCTGTTGTTCACATCGGAAGCGACGGTAAGCGGACCGTATTTGGATTCGTATTCCGCTTTCGCCTCCTGCCAGAGCTTTTTGTATTTGTTGTAGTATGCTAAAGCGTCCGCACAGTCGGGGTGGGTATCCAGAAAAAGCGAGGCTTCAAGCACCGCGAAGGAGTATTGCTGAACGCTCTTTAAGAGCTTTTCGCGGTTTGTCATTACATTCTCTCCCCGATAAAGGGCTTGTCGAGCTCTTCAAAAACCGTTCCTCTGTCCAACCCCACCATTGGCTCATAGACTTTTCGCCACTGTTGAAACGGAACGTAGAGCATCGCAACGGGAGTTTCCTTGGGGAACTCTGTTTCTGGCTGCTCGCAGCAAAGCGCGGGAGCGTCCGACGCCGACGGCTGCCGGATGTCAACCGGGCGGCTGTTTAAAACTATATCGTTGATGTTCATTGTAATCTCCGTAATAATGCGTATTGCAGACGTTTTGTCTGCTTTTATATTGTATGCTTGGGCGATGAAGGATGCTACAGACCTGTAATCGCTGAGGCTTTGTTTGCCGCCGCGCACCGCGTTTATTTCGTCGTTGATGTTTATTTTGATATATGTGCAAGTTTTCTGCGCGCATCTCTTTTTGCTTGCTATTTTCAACTGTACTGAGAACGGGAAAGGCATTACAATGACAGAATGTGTCATTCAGCAGGTTCAAAAGTGTCTTTGATTTGTGTATAGCCATGCTCAAACTACAAAATCTGCTAAACAAAACTCGGGCATTTACAGTTGCTTTGGGCGACTGCCATATGTTCACTGTAATGTTGAGGGAATATGCGTCAAGAGTACGAAATTAACAGCTTACAATGACAGAATGTGTCATTGTAAGCTGAGATGGCGTGTCAATCCAAAAAATAACGAATAATAATTGACAAATACGCCGAAATATCTTATACTATCTATGTATTGTGTATATTAAAGGCTCGCCCCGCGCCGGGCTTGCCTCAATATTTTCAGGAGGATACTTAATCCATGTCCAATAACATTTCAGAAGTTTTCGGCAGTGAGGTCTTTAACGACCATGTGATGAAGGAGATGCTTGACCCCGAGGTTTATGAGGAGCTCCACGCTACCATTGATGCTGGCAACCCGCTTGACGTTAAAATCGCAAATCAGGTTGCAGCTGCCATGCGCGATTGGGCGCTCAGCCGCGGTGCTACCCACTTCACCCACTGGTTCCAGCCGCTGACCGGCGTTACCGCCGCGAAGCATGACAGCTTCCTTTCCGGCTCCAAGGGCGGACTTCCCATCCTTGAATTTAAAGGCAAGGAGCTTATAAAGGGCGAGTCGGACGCTTCCAGCTTCCCATCCGGCGGTCTTAGGGCGACCTTTGAAGCCCGCGGCTATACCGCCTGGGATCCGACCTCATATGCTTTCATAAAGAACGACACTCTTTACATACCCACCGCCTTCTGCTCCTACAGCGGCGAGGCGCTCGATACCAAAACCCCGCTTCTTCGCTCGATGGAGGCTATAAGCCGCTCTGCCTGCCGAATCCTTAAGCTTTTCGGCAACAACACCAAGCGTGTTATAGCAACCTGCGGGCCCGAGCAGGAGTATTTTTTGATTGATAGGGATATGTACGCCCGCCGCAAGGATTTGATTTTCACCGGCAGAACGCTTTACGGTGCAAAGCCCCCTAAGGGTCAGGAGCTTGAGGATCATTATTACGGAATGCTGAAAACCCGCGTTCAGGACTTTATGCGGGATATAGATACCGAGCTTTGGCGCGTCGGAGTAATGGCAAAAACCGAGCATAACGAGGTTGCCCCCTCCCAGCATGAGCTTGCCCCGATATTCGCGACTGCCAATATCGCTTCCGACCATAACCAGCTCACCATGGAGCTTTTAAGAAAGGTCGCTCATAGGCACGGCTTCAAATGCCTGCTCCACGAAAAGCCGTTTGAGGGCATAAACGGCTCCGGCAAGCACGATAACTGGTCGCTCTCCACTGCTGAGGGCATGAACCTGTTCGAGCCGGGAAGCACCCCCAGCGCAAATATGCAGTTCCTGCTCTTCCTCTGCGCGGTCATAAAGGGTGTTAATGAGTATCAGGATTTATTGAGGATATCGGTAGCGTCCGCCGGAAACGACCACCGTCTGGGCGCAAATGAAGCTCCTCCGGCAATTATTTCGATGTTCCTGGGTGATGAGCTAACCGGAATTCTTGAAGCCATCGCCGAGGATAGGGAGTATTTCGCGCGTGAGCGCACCGATATGGAAACCGGCGTAAACGTCCTTCCGCATTTCTTAAGGGATACCACCGACCGCAACCGTACCTCGCCGTTTGCCTTCACCGGCAATAAGTTTGAGTTCCGTAGTCCCGGTTCAAGCCAGTCCATCGCCGTGCCCACGACTATGCTCAACTCCATAGTGGCAGACGAGCTGGACGGCTTCTATGAAGAGCTTAAGGACGCGCCTGACTTCGGCGAAGCTCTTCAGCATTTGATTCGCCGCACCATCATTGAAAATAAGAATATAGTTTTCAATGGCGACGGCTACAGCCGCGAATGGGTAGAGGAAGCCGCCCGCAGGGGACTGCACAACCTGCCCACCACGCCTGATGCTCTGCCTCATTTGTGCGATGAGCGCAATGTAAAGCTGTTCGAGCGGCAGGGCGTATATTCCCGTACCGAGCTGGAATCGCGGTATGTCATCAATCTTGAAAACTACTGCAAGATAATAAAAATCGAATCGCTGACCATGATTGAAATGGCCAAGAAGGATATTCTGCCTGCAGTTTCGACCTATGTCCGCAAGATGGCGGAAGCGGTTTCCTGCACAAGGAGCATTGCCGACGTTGAGTGCGGCTTCGAGGTGGATATGATAAGGAACCTTACTAATCTGTCCACAAATATGTACAAAAAGATGCTCTCGCTGGAGGAGCTTATTTCCCAAGCCCCCAAGGGGGACGATCAGCGCCTTGCAGAGTATTACAGGGATGCTATAATCCCGGCGATGGACCGTCTGCGCGCAGTGGCGGATGAGATAGAGCCGCTGGTAGGGGAGAAGTACTGGCCTTATCCAACCTATGGACGGATGCTGTTTGCGGTCTAATGCTGGAGCGTGTTCACACAAAAACGTGATTCACTTCTTTCGGGCAGATTTTTGCCTTGAATGGTACAAAATCTGCTCTCAAATCCGCAAATCAGTTTTATGCGAACACGCTCTGATTTTCGTCTAAAGTGAATAGGGGCTGCTTGAGCAGCCCACATAAAAATCGCCGCAAAACCGTTGTATGATGGTTTTGTGCACCCACTTTAAGGAGAAAAAGTTATGTTTATAGTATTTGAAGGGCTGGACGGTTCTGGCAAGGGCACTCAGATATCAATGCTTGCCAAAAGGCTGGAGCATGAGGGTGCAAAGCTCGCTTTAACGGCGGAGCCTACCCAATTCGCCACCGGCGGCTTGGTGCGGGACGCTTTGGGTGGGCTGACTTGCCGCACCCCATCGGAGCTTGCGGGCCTTTTCCTTGCGGACAGAATCGCTCACTGCTCGAATCCGGTATCTGGCATAGGTGCTCTTTTGAAGGACGGCTGCACCGTCATCTGCGACAGGTATTATTACTCCTCCTTTGCATATCAGGGCATGGACACCGACCTTAAATGGGTGATGGATTCTAACCTTAACTGCCCTGATATCATCAAGCCGGATGTTTGCATATTCTTGGATGTTCCGCCGGAGGAATGTGACAGAAGAATCGCGGCGGGGCGCGCCTCGAGGGAGATTTTCGAGCAGATTGAGACCATCCGGCGAATAAGGGAGAAATACATGGAGATATTCCGCCTCCTGCCTGAGCATAATATAAAAATTGTCAGCGCGGTTGGCACGCCGGAGGAGATTGCCGAAAGGGTCTATGCGGCAGTCACTGAATAGCATATAACATCACAAAACGGACGGAGAAGCGATTTGCTTTTCCATCCGTTTATTTATGCTTATTTCCTGAAAAGACTACAGCTGAACGCAAATATGGCTCCGCCGGACACCGCCATACAGATTCCCGCAAAAATCGGGTCTAAAAGCGGTCCTCCGAACGCTCTGAGCAGACCCGCCGCGAATGGCAGCATAACCGCACAGAAAATGAGCGCCCAGAAAATGTTGCCCTTTATCGCCTTGACCGCCCGACGTGAAATCTTTATAGCGTCGGCAAGATCGCGCAGGTCGTTTCGCACGAGGATTATCTGCGCACATTCCAGTGCTACTGCCGAGCCGGTGCCTATTGCCACTCCCACGTCTGCGGCGGCAAGAGCGGCGGCGTCATTGGTGCTGTCGCCGACCATGGCTACCTTTCGTGAGCCGTATTTCAGCTTGCCGATAATGTCCGCCTTCTTATCGGGTGATACCCCTGCGGCGCAGTCGTAAAAGCTAAGCTCTGCGGCGACTTTTTTAGCCGCTTCTGGGGTGTCGCCGGTCAGCATTATGGTTCGCATACCCATGGCATTCAGCTTTTCTATGGCGGAGCGGCTTGTCGGCTTCAGCTTATCCGCAAAGGCGATAACTCCTATCGGAACGCCCGCGCGGGACAGCGCTACGACCGCCTTGCCCTCGTCCGAAAGCGGCTGGCTCAGTGCCGCATAGCCCTCATACTCGCCTGCAAATATCTCGGATACAGACGCGAGCTTTACCGTTTCGCCCTCGACACTCGCGCTCATTCCTCTTCCTGCTTCGGAGCGGAAATCCTCACAGGGGATGGGGTATATCTCGTTCTTTTTAGCGTAATCCAGCACTGCCGAGGCTATGGGGTGGGCGGAATGCTCCTCCAAGGATGCCGCTAAAATCATCAGCTCCTCGGCGGATATGCCTATCGGCAGAACATCGGTGACAAACGGCTTTCCGACCGTTACCGTTCCTGTTTTGTCCATGACTACTGTGTTTAAGCTTCCTGCAAGCTCCAGCGCCTCGATGTTTTTAAACACCACACCCTCACGCGCGGCCTTGGCACAGGCAAACATTGCCGCTGCAGGCTCTGCCAGACCCATCGAGCAGGGACAGCAGACCGTCAGCACCGCTATAAGCACCCTTACAGCCTCCGAGACCGTCCCAAACGCCGCCCAGAGTGCAAAGGCTATCGCTCCTGCCGCCAGAATGACCGAGCAGAATATAACCTCGGCGCGCTTAGTCATGCCCACAACCGTTTTTTTAGAATCGGATATCTGCGATACTGAGCGGATAATACGGGCAAGCGAGGTATCCTCACCGACCCTTTGCACCCGCACCGTCGCGAAGCCCATGGTATTAAGCGTTCCGGCGAATACCCTGTCTGAGACTGACTTATCCACCGGCATATTCTCACCGGTGAACATGGCTTCAACAACGCTCGCCCTGCCGGCTTCTATAACGCCGTCGCAGGGGAAGCTTTCGCCCGGCTTCACAAGTACAAGGTCGCCCGGTGTAATATCCGAAATATCGGTCTGCCTTTCTGCATCATCGATTATGATGGTGGCGGATTCCGGGAAGAGTTCCATCAGCTTTTTTATCGGCTTATCCGCTTTGGCAGTGGATTTCTCCTCTAAGTATATCCCCAAAAGAGCCATTGCAATTACGAGCGCACAGGCGGCGAAATATATTCCGGAGCGATAGGAGCTGTCTCCCAAAAACACCCTTGCTGCCGAATAGACGGAGTAGCCCGCAGCGAGTGCCGTTCCTGCCGCCGCGACGGTTTTGGTATCGGGGCGAAGCCTTAAAAGGGAGGCAATGCCTTTTATATACAATGAACTTCCTGCGTATGCCGCAGCCGCGAAAATCAGCATCTCTACAAGAGAAAGTGCCGCCGGACTGCCCGAAAGCATGGGGATCTCCACCTTAAATAGCTCGAGCGCGCGCAGGACATACAGTGCAATCGCGCATAGAAACGCAGCCGCAATGCGAAGCCGCTTGAACTGCTTCCGTGGGCGGAAGTGCGGCTTTTTTGGAGGGAGCTTGTCCCACTTATCCTCCCCATCTTCTTCGCTCGGCTCGGCTGCCGATGCTGCGGAAGCTATTGCGGCATAGATATCTTCGACGGTGGTTCTGTCCTCGTCGTAAGTGACAGACGCCGTAAAGCTGTCGTAGTCGATTTCCGCGCTTACGCCGGGAAGACTGTTAAGCGCCGCCTCGCAGGAGAATAGGTCTTCCTCCGATTCAATGCCCTCAAGCTTCAGATTTATATTTGACAATTTTGTCGCCCCCTTGGGTAGTACGTTGGCAGTTTGATTTATGATATTAATTTTTACCATTATAGCAGATTGTTCGACGAAAAGCAACAGCAAGATTCAGCATAATATTCTTCTAAACAATAATAATATTTTACCGTTGAAATACCGGAAAAAATATGCTATAATTATAAACAACCCAAAAACCAGAAATAAAACATCTGTCAAGCGGCTTCTGCCGCATCATATATCCGCTTCACGGAGGTGATGCCCCTTTGAAAGTAATACTCCGCCATATTTTGAACTACTTCCGCCGGCTGGACAAAATACTTATCCTTTTGGTATGCGCGGCGTGCGCGCTCGGAATATGCCTTTTGTACTCCCTTGTCCAAAACAGTGCCACCCAGTCGATAACCAACGCTGCAATGGACATGGGCATAATAAAAACACAGGCAGTCGCCGCGATGCTGGGCTTAGGAGCGTCGCTGGTCATTGCCGCCATAGATTACAGGTGGTTTTCAAAGCTGTGGTTCATATATCTGCCCGCGACCATCGGGCTGACGCTTTTAACCTTTACATCGCTTGGAACCTCCGGCTTGGAGGGGGCGGACGATAAGGCTTGGATAGACCTTGGATTTATGACTATCCAGCCCGCCGAGTTCTTAAAGCTCGCCTATATCCTGTCACTGTCGTATCACTGCTTCCGCTCGAAGGAGTTTTTCAACAACCCGCTGAATATCCTTGCCCTGTGCGTCCATGGCGGACTGCCCATAGTTCTGGTAATGCTTCAGGGGGATGACGGCACTGCGGTCGTGTTCATGTTCATATTCTTAGCGATAATCTTTGCGGCGGGAATCTCGATAAAATACATCCTGGGAGCGGGAATCATCGCGCCGTTCGCCTTTATAATAATGTGGAACTACTACCTGCAGCCGGTTCATAAAAACAGGATACTTTCAATAATAGACCCCGGCAAGTATTCCAACGCTGACCTTTTGTATCAGACAAACCACTCGCTAATAGCTTTGGGCTCGGGTCAGCTGCGCGGCAAGGGGCTTTTCGGCGGTGAATACAGTTATGTCCCCGCCTGCCATAACGATTTTATACTATCCTACGCCGGGCAGACCTTGGGATATATAGGCTGTCTGTTCATAGTGCTTCTTTTGGCGGTGATATGCCTGCGAATCCTTGCCAACGGACTTCGGTGTGCTGATCCCCTTGGAAAATACATATGTACAGGGGTCTTTGCGTATATCATCACTCACTGCATTCTGAATATCGGCATGGTGACTGGCGTGACCCCGGTTATAGGAATCCCTCTGCCGTTCCTCTCTGCGGGAGGGTCGGCAATGCTCACTGTGACTGTCGCTATGGGGCTGGTTCTTTCTGTGTATTTCCACAGTGCCAAGTTTGATACACTTTTCGGCGGACGAAAACGGCAGAATACATCTGTGGGCTGATGCAAGCCTGCTTGCTGTTTCATGACATATATTTAATACTAATTCTACGTAAAAGTGTAGAAGGGCTGCTTGGACAGCCCAAGTAAAATCGCCGCAAAACCGCTATACGATGGGATTTTGCAGCGATTTAATGACTAAGCATGGTCACAACCATGCTTAGTCTGGACACATTTTTAACGTAGAATAAGTAAGAGAGAAGCCGCTCAAGCGTCACCCGCTCAGACGGCTATTTCTTTTCTCACTTATCCTCAAAACAACAAAGATCACCCCAAGGCAGACAAAATACCCCGCCGCCATGCCGCAGTAGTCCAGAAGCACATCCTGCGGAGTACCGCCTCTTCCCGGAACGAAAAGCTGATGAAACTCGTCCAGCGCCGCAATCAATATCCCCGCGAGGGATGCGGCGAAGAACCTCATCCTTTCCAAAAAGCACTGAGCAATTCCGCACAATCCCACTCCCAGAACGGAATAAATGGTGAAATGAGCCAGCTTGCGCACATAATGCTCTGCTCTTTCAAGCGGCAGACCGGTTTTATCAAGCCGGAAGACCTTTATAATAAGCGCCGTCACCCTGCCGCTCAGCGCCGAAGATTCGGCAGCGTCCTGACCGGAAAACACAAAAAGAAGCAGCATTATTCCGACAACTATCGCTATAGAGACGCTCGCACATATTATTTTTCTTGTTTTTACTGATTCCCTGCTTGATGTCGGCATATGCTCTCCTAAACTTGCTTTCACCGAACGAATATTCCTTCCGTTCGGTGAAATTATACTATTCTTCGTCCTTTTTCTCGTAATAAATGTCGAAAACAAGCTTCTCTAAAGCTTCCTTATCGGCATAAAATTCCATGAACTTCTCGCCCTGAACAGCCTCACCCTCCAAGGTCTTAAAGCCCTCAAAGGTATATTCGTTTGTTGCGTTTACAAGGTCAGAAAGATCATATACGCTGCAATCGGAAACCATGTACTCCGATATCGAAGTGATAGCGCTCAGCGCCAGTGTCGGGTCTGTGGCGAGCTTTTGAGTATAGACGTCCTTCAGCGCGGACATATACTGTCTCTGCCTTTCCATTCTGCCGAGGTTTGAACCGTCTCCAACGGACATTCTGCCTCTTACGTAGGCAAGGGCCTGATCTCCCAGAAGCGTAACCGTTTCGCCCTTCATAAATCCAGCGCCGGGATAATCCTCCGCGACAGTCAGGGTCACGCCGCCGACAGCGTCATTGATGATTGGCACGGCTTCCATCGTCACCGAGATATAATGATCTATTTTAACACCTGTCAGCAGATTTGAAACTGCCTCAACAGTATTCTCGCAGCTATCCTGACCGCCGGAGCCGTAGGTATGTGCAAGTGCTATCTGACCTGTTTCCGTGCTCAAAACATCTCCGCCGAAGCCGATAACAGGTATTTCAGTTATGGTATCGCGATTTATCTGAATCGCTGTATAGGTTTTGTTGCGGTTATCAAGAACTACGGCAAGCAAAAAGTCGCATTGCTGGGAGTTGTAATTGCCCAAATCTGTATCGTCGCCGTCATACTTGTCAACGCCTATGCACAAAATCGTTTCTATATCCGGTTTTTGGGCGTACCACGCGCCGTCATAATAAACCTCATCAAGCCCGCTGTCCTCATCGTACTGCGTATAATCCTGGTCATCCGTTTCAAAATAATAGTGTCGTTGCTCCCATGAAAGCAGCAACGACACTATAACAATCAACAGAGCTATGACGCATATAAGTACAAGAATAACCTTAACAGGGGCTTTTCTTAACTTAAGCTTCATTTTTATACTCGGTTATGCTTCTTACAGAGCAGCAACGCAAGCTGCAACTACACCGTAAGCAACATCAGCAACTTCCATACCGGTAGAAGGAGAAGTTACATTTCCGTTGACATTTACACCCTTAAGGGTTACGATAGCAACAGGGGAGAAGCTTTCCATAACAACAGCAACGTTGTTAAGTCCAACAGCGCTTGCAGGAAGTGCTTCCCAACCGTCTTCGCCCTTGTGAAGTGCAACAACGAAATCGCCCTTCTTAACACCGGGAACGGTGAAGTTGATTCTTACAGAACCGCCGTTTTCGATGAGCTTCTTAGCAGTAGCGCTGAGGTTTACATCGAATACTTCCTTAACGGTGAGATCGTCAGCAGTAACGCCAGCGGGGAGCTCATCAGCCAAGTCAGAAACGAGAGCTGTAAGGTCGTTAGCAGCATTCTTGAGTTCGTCCTTGCTTGCATTGTCAGCATCCTTGATAGTGATGTCAAGGGGGCTGAGTGCAACGGTGTTGCCGTTTGCATCAGTAACAACTGCCTTCTGAACGCCTAAAGTGCTTTCAGGTCTGCTGACACTGGGAGCAGCGAAAGCGGTGACAGTCATGGCAAGTACGAGCATAACAGCAAGAGCTGCTTTTACAATTTTCTTCATGATAGTACCCTCCATAAAATTTTTAGTCTACCTTTTTAGTCAGCTGAGCCAACACAAGATAGCGTTTATTATTGTTACCCCTCAAACAAGTTGAAAGGATTACAATACCGTCCTCATCTTCGGAGTAATTATCCTCATTGATATTTACTCCTACACCGCTTGCGGAAAAAACGGTGTTAAAGAATGCCTGGCGCATTCTGAGCCTTGAAAAATCATAATTATAAAGAATATGCTCGTTGCCATAGGGGACAGCAGCAAACACCTTATAGTGAAGCTCCTTATCCGGCAGATAAATTATGATTTCTTCGGCTTTTTCAAAGGCCTTCTTGTCCGAGTAGGTTTTCTGAAGCTGCCCGAACATTGAGCCGTCATTAGTCCTGTGTCCGTAAATAATGGTTACAGGATCGGAAAAATCAGTTGAATTATAGGTCGCCTGTGTGAAAAGCGAACCCTTTGAAGATTTCTTCTTGTTCCAGCTGCGTCTGCTGTAATACTCGTCATCATCCGGATTCTGAAGAATCGGATGGTCTATATCAGTTCCTGGAATTTCAAGCCATGCACATACGTCCGGATTCTTTTTCTGATAGTAATCAAAATCGACCGGGCTTTTGTAGCCGTCTTCGTCGTCTTTTGCAGAGCCTGTTATCGCGTTGACTATTTTATTGAGGAGGGAGCCCTCCTTATCATCTGCCGCGTAAACATTGACTGTCATCAGCGAGAGCATTATAACTGCCGCTGTAGCTATTGAAATAACTCGGTTAAGCTTCATTTAATCATCCCTTCCAAGCATAAAAGCTTATCCCAAGGCATTGCCTAATACATTTTCACCAATTTTATCTATTCGTTCAAGAGCAGAGCCTCCGAGGCTTTTTTGGATTGCCTTCCTTGCTTCGGCTATGTTCTGAGGTCTTGAACTCAGGTTATGACAGTCTGAGCCGATAACATCGATTATGCCTTCCCGCAGCATTTTCATTGCCTTATGCCGCTGGAAGAAGCCAGAGGTGAAATTCTCAGCATTCGACTGTATAAGTATATCACGCATGGCCGATTTTGTCAAGTACTTTTCGGCATTGAATTGTAAATATCTTTCAAGATGGGCGAGCATAACCTTTGTATTCGGGTAAGATGATATTTCTTCAATATCTCTCCAAATCCGATCGGTCCAGTTCATAAATGGCATTTCTATCAGGATAATATTCGTGCCCTGAAGCTTCAAAAGCTCCAGATCATCACACTGACATATGCCTTCAAAGTACTTTACCTCTGCGCCCAGATGAATCCTCGGCAAGCCGTCTTCAAGATGCGAAAACAGTTCCTCAGCGGCACGCCTGCGTTTTTCCAGGAATTTTTCTGGAGTATTCCGCTCGGCATAGAAATGCGGAGTCAAGCAGATATCCGTAACCCCCTGAGCAGCAGATGCACGCAGCATCTCAAGGCTCATTTCTACATTTTTTGAACCGTCGTCCACTCCCGGAAGAATATGCGAATGGAAATCAATCATCCTTCTCGACCTTCGTGACCTTTGTCTGACCGTCCTTCGCGGATTTATCGAAAGACTTGTCGTGGTGACGGGTATTACCGTAACCATAACCATAGCCATAACCGTAGCCATAGCCCTTTTTATATTTCTTATAATTCTTATGAGAGATTTCAGAGCGTGTAAGAACGAAGCCCAGAACCTTGCCGTGGCAGAATTCAATCTGCCTCATAGCTTCGGCGAGCGACTGCTGGTCGCAGTAGTTTCTTCTTACTACTATTATAATACCGTCCAGCAGCTTTGAAATAACCAAACCGTCTGAAACGGATGTTACCGGTGGAAGGTCAAAGATAATATAGTCATAATTCTTTGTAAGTGATGCTACGACCCTTTCCATCAGCTCGGAACCCAGAAGCTCATTGGGGTTGGGCGGAATATCGCCCGCAGTGATAACATGAAGATTATCGTGAAGACCGGATGCACGCAGAACGTCCGCTCCGCTGCACAGTCCTGCCAGAAGGTTTGAAAGTCCGGGTGAACGGGTTATGTTAAGACGCTTTGCCAAGGTCGGCAGTCTCATATCGCCGTCTATCAGAAGGACCCTTTTGCCGGTTTCAGCGATGCTGTAGGCAAGGTTGATGGAGGTGGTGGACTTACCCTCACTCGGCATCGAGCTGGTTATTCCTACAACTCTGCATTTTAAATCGTTAGCCGCAAGGCTGAACATAAGGTTTGCTCTTAAAAGCTTATATGCTTCTGCGGCGGCAAAGCTTAAATTTGCGCCTATAGGAGAATTATCAGCGGCCGCTCCGCTTGTTTTCTTAGTTAGTAAGCTCATTTCTTTCCTCCACTCGACGGCTTATAGTTCTTGCCGTAATAACCGCCGTAGGATGACGTATCAGCGTCTAAATCAGGAACAGCGGCAAGCACAGGCAGCTTGTAGGTCTGCAAGAGGTATTCCTCGTCCTTTACAAGGTTGTCCATAAGCTCCATTACAACAATGACTCCGGCGGCAAGTATAAAGCCCAGCACCGCGCCTATCATGGTATATTTGGTAACGCTCGGCGAATCCTTTCTGCTCGGAACCACCGCATAGTCAACTATCTTGACCGAGCTTCCGTCAACAATATTGGATATCTTTTCGGGGAGCACCGAGGCAACGGTGTTCGCAATAACCTCAGCCTCCTTGGGGTCGGGGCTGGTGACGACTATCTGGAAAATTTCCGTGCCGTTTACCGAAGAGGTCTCTATCATCTTATAAAGCTCTTCGTAAGTATACTCAAGACCCGCCTTTTCTATAACGGCATTCAGCGTTGTTCTTGTCTTCAGAATTACCGTATAAGTATCGACAAGACTTTTAGCGGCGGAAAGCTCACCGGTGCTTATGCTTACGCTTGTTGAGCCGAGGCTTATTGAGCTGTTGTTAACGTAAAGCAAAGCCTTCGACTTATATAAAGGAGTAATGAGCAGAGCGGCATAAGCAAAAGCAATAAGCGCACCCGCAATAACGGCGATAACTATCGCCCAAGCGCGGTGAAGCAAGGCTTTCAAAAGCCGCATAAGGTCTATTTCCATATAATCCTTTTCGTTGGAATTCATTTATCTTTCTCCTAAGCTGATTAATAAGAGGGAGCTATGCCCCTGCGGCAAGCCGCCCGCAGCAGCGGAAAACATCCCGCCTGAAATATCATCATAAATACTGCTTGTAGGCATTGATACGTATATCATTATAGCGGCAATCATATTAATTGTCAAGTTAAATCCGCGTCATTTTAGGCTGTTTTTGTAAGTTTGACGGATATTGCAAAATAATGAACAGCACCCGTTCACATTTTGTCGAAACTGGCAATGTCCTTACAGAATGTCCGCTTCGTCAACATCGTCGCCTTCGTTATCTATCGGCTCGCCGTTGATTATTTTGCGGAGGTTTTCAAATTCCTCATCGGTCAGGGTCACGCCCTTGCCCATCCTTGTATGGTCGGGCGACCATTCCCTTATATCGTACTTGGGGGCGTAATCATTCCAGCTTACGCGGTTTAATTCCTTTGTCCATCCCTTTGCGTTCTCCGAAAGAACGCCTATAGATTCCTTGATTTCAAATTTAAGTTCTGCCATGATCAGTCTTTCCTTTCTTCAATCGAGTCGTTTAACGACAGTTTATTCTCAAGCTTTGAAATAAAGCCGATTTTTGATTTTATTTTTTTCGGGATGATGAATACCGCTATCCTCAAAAGCTCGCGGAGATTTATCACAAGCACCGCGATAAACAGTGCCGCCAGCGCGGGATACATCACTATTCCCGGAAGCTCTGCTATATTTACCATTGCCATAATGCCAAGCAGAGCCGTATTTATAAGCAGCTTCGGCATGGAAAATCCGAAGTGTATATATCTTCTTGTATCATAAAGTCTATAGAAGAATACCGCGAAATATGCCGCAAAGGTTGCAATTGCCGCTCCGTAAATTCCGAAGCGCGGTATAAGCGCCAGATTCAGAACGATATTGATAACTCCCGCGGCAAGCGAGGTATAAAAGGTATGTTTTGTTTTCTTTTGAGCGATATATACCGAGCCCAAGAACACGTTGAAGCAGGTGAATATAGTCGCGATGGTAAGAATCGGGGAGTATTTGTAGGATTCAAAATATGCGGCATCCACCCACACCCTTGTTATCGGCTTGATAAGCATAAGTATCCCGGCGGAAAGCACATACATAAACGACTGGTTCAGTGAGAACACGCGGGTGTAGAACTCCTCCCGTTCGGAGGAGTTGTTTTCGGATATCGCCGACATATTCCACGCCTGCGAAAACATTGTGAACACCGTTGTAAGAATTGTAGGTATCTTATACGCTATGACAAGTATTCCGTTGAGATACTCGCCGTGAAAATACTTAACTATAAAATGGTCGGATATGCTGGTGACTATCCACAACACCGTCGCCGGCATCATGGGAGCAGCATAGCTTATCATCGAGCGGATGAGGGACTTATCCGTTCTACCGAAAGTAATATATCGCCAAAGTTTACCCGCTGTAAACAAAAATGTCGAAGAAAACGCGTCCGAAAGTATTATCGCCAGAAGATATCCCCAAATTCCCCACTTGAATTTCAGCAGGAACAGGATATTTAAAAGCAGCATGGTCAGGGTGCAAAGTATTCCGTCCACGGCGAAAAGCTTTACTCTTTCCACTGCGCGGATAAAGGTCATGTTTATCTGACGGAGTGAGGATGTCCAGACGTAAATATACAGCAAAAGCTCAAATCCGTCAAGATAGTCAAGCCGGGCAAGAAGTGGAAATATCCCCGCCATCGCAATAAGCCCGATGGTCATCACCCTAAGGCAGATGGTGTATATCTTCTGCCGGTCGCACTCCCACTTGGTGTCAAGCCCGAACCGAAGAGCCGCTTCGGAGATGGTCAGGGTGAATATAGGAATAAGGATGTTTGCAGTCTGGGCAATAAGGTCAACGGTTCCGTATTCCTCCGGCGTAAGCGCGGCGGTATACAACGGGACAAGCACCAGCACTAAAAGCTTCGAACCGAAAGAGCCAAGAGCGAATATAAGCGTATTTACAAACAAGGTCTTGTAGCTTTTGGTTCTGTCAGCCATTATCCATCCTCCTTCTGCCAAAGAATCCGTTTTGAAAGAAAGCAGTATATCTATTATAACGGCAGTAATCAAAAAAATCAAGGAAAATTACAAAATGGGACTATTATTTTTTGAAATAGTATGTTATAATATAAGCAGTCGCACGAAGAAGACCTCAGTCAGCCGGCAAAATGCTGTCAATATACATAATTAATTATACTTACGTTTATGAAAGGATGGTTTTACATGAAGAATGTTTTGAGGATACTCGCTTTTTTATCCGCAATCGCAGCGATTTTAGGAATACTCAAGCTCACCTCGGAGGCTTTAAGCCTTGGAACGCATAAGTATTTCGAGGTCGATTCGGATAATGAATAGGCAAATATGTGCAAAATAAAAGATAAAAATCGGCAGCATATTCTGTGCGGCCGATTTTTTATACTAATCTTCGTCTATAAATGTACAGACCATGCATGGTCATAAAGGCAGGTGCAGAATCCCATCGTATAGCGGTTTTGTGTCTGCCTTTTGGAATCATTTCAGACTAAGATTAGTATTTTATTGCGCTTTTACGGGGAATTGGCGTTATTACTATGTTTCAATGGCAAAAGCAAAAAATCGACCGCAGCAAAAACGTGCGGTCGATTGATTATTTTATTCAGTTATACTTGCCTTACCGGTCGTCGCATATTCCTCAATAAGCATATTAAGCTCTTCGAGGTAATAATCAAACGACTCGCGGTTCTGCTCCTTAAGCTGTGCCCAAGTGCTGGAAGCTCCGCTTCTGCGGATATTCCAGTCGAAGTTATTGTAGATATCCTGAATCTTCTTAGGAAGGTCACCGGTGTAGAACATAACGGTGTTTGCCATAACAAGCTCGTTGCAGGTGTCATACATTTCGAGCATTTCTTCGCTCCACTTGTAGGTTTCCTTCAACTGCTTGCGGTCGATATCGATAACGGTGGGGTCCAAAAGCTTGAATCTGTCGCAGGCACCGAGCAAAGCAACGCCTTCGGGATTCTGTGCTCCAACACAAATCATGTAGCCTGCGGGAGAAGCATTGAGGTAATAGATACCGTCGCCATCCTGATATCTGGGAAGGGGAGCGAACATAAGCTCGCCGGCTTCGATATCACCCCATACCTGATTGATTTCCTCAACAGGATGAGTAAATCCGGATCTGTCGCAGGGCCAGAACAGGCACTTGCCGTCCTTAACGCCTGCGCCGTATTCAGCGTTGTTTCTGTTTGCCCAGTAGTCGTTGCCTACATGGTAGCAGCAGTCATTCTTAACAAGGTCGTAAATCATGTTTTCTGCAACCTCTATGGTCGGGTTGTCAAGATTTGAATAGAACTTGCCGTTTTCATCCTTTGCGATAAGGGTGATACCGGTGGATTCTTCAACTATGCCGTTTACGACATACCATCCGTCAAGGGCATATCTGTCATCGTCGCCGTCCGAGAAGTCCATGCACATCTCATAGAAGATGTCCCAAGTCCACTCGTCGTTGGCATAGAGCTCAGCAGGATCGTCAAATCCCCATTCGTCCATAACTCTGCGGTTGTAGGGCATAACATCCTTGAAGCTGAGGTCTGTTACTAAAGCGAAGTGCTTATCGCCCAAGGCGAAGTACTCAGCTGCCTGTGCCATATCCTTCCACAGAGGGTCGGTATAATCCACCCACTGGTCAACCGGCTGATACATTCCCTTTATGCATCCCATCGGGAAAGTTGCAGTGTTGGAGGTTCCGGCAGGTGCAAAGTCAGGGCTGGTGCCGGCAAGAACAAGGTTTGCAAGGTCATTGTTCCTGTCCTCATATGTAGTTTCAATGAATTCCATTTTACTGTTGTACTTCTGCTGGAAGGTGAAGTAACCGGTGTTTATGATCTCATCCTCAGAATAATTCTGGAAGGGGTCATACCACGCGAAAAACTTAACAACCGAATTGGCACCCGCCGCAGTTTCAGCGTCAGGAAGCATGATTCCGGCAGCAGCGAGTATTGCTTCAGCATCCTCGGTGGAAAGGGTCAGCTGGATAGGCTTTCTCTTCTCCTTGCCGCATCCGACTAAAGCAAACACCATCAATGCAGCTAAAATTATAGCTATAATACGTTTTGCCATGAAAAATATCTCCTCATATAATATTCTCGAAAAAGCGCGAAAGTGGAAAAATCCCCGCGCTTGTTTCCAAAACAGGTTCCCTCCTGAAATACAAAATCCGCGCAAGCCGAACAGCGAAGGGTGGCTATTCGGCTTTTAATTTTTCAAATATACCGCCAACCAAGGCGCGGCTTCGGGGTCTATATTAATACAAGTATCCATTTCAGCCGGGCAAAATCCGCAACCTATGTCAAGATTTTTTGCCGCGGCTGCTGTATAATAAGTGTATCAAAGGATTAATCTGCAGTAACCTCGCCGGTTTCCTGATATTCGCTGATAAGGGCGTTGAGCTCCTCAAGATAATACTCAAAGGATTCACGGTTGGATTCCTTCAGCTGTGCCCACGTCTGGGAAGCTCCGCTTCTGCGGATGTTCCAGTCGAAGGTATTGTAGATATCCTGCATCTTCTGGGGAAGGTTGCCGGTGTAGAACATTATAGGCTCTGCGGCAACGATTGCGTTGCAGGTTCTGTTCATTTCAAGCATTTCTTCGGTCCACTTGTAGGTTTCCTTGAGCTGCTTTTCGTCGATATTTACAACGGTGGGGTCGAGGATCTTGAATCTTTCGCAGGCTGCCAAAAGTGCAACACCGTCGGGATTCTCGGCGCCCTGAATCATCATATAGCCCTTGGGCATTGCGTTCAGGTAATACTTACCGTCGCCGTTCTGATATCTGGGAAGAGGGCAGAACATGAACTCGCCATTTTCGATATCGCCCCAGATGTTGTTCATTTCTTCGACCGGAAGTCTGAAGCCGTCGTCTCTGTCACAGGGATAGAACAGGCACTTGCCGTCCTTTATTCCTGAGCCGTAAACAGCTTCATTTCTGTTTGCCCACCAGTTGCTACCTTCGTGGTAGCAGCAGTCGTTCTTAACAAGGTCATAAATCATATTCTCGGCAACCTCGATAATGGGGTTGTCAAGGTTGGAGTAGAACTTGCCGTTTTCGTCCTTAGCAATAAGGGTGATACCGCTTGATTCCTCAACAAGGCTGTTTACAACGTACCAGCCGTCGAGCGCATATCTGTTTTCGTCGCCGTCAGAGAAGTCCATGCACATTTCATAATATACATCCCATGTCCATTCATCGTTGGCATAAAGCTCTGCGGGGTCATCAAAGCCCCATTCATCCATAACTCTGCGGTTATAGGTGATAACATCCTTATAGGTAAGGTCGGTAACTATGGCAAAGTGCCTATCGCCTAAAGAGAAATACTCAGCAGCGCTTGCCATATCTGCCCAAAGGGGATTGGTATAATCTATCCACTTATCTATGGGCTGATACATATTATTGATGCAGTCCATAGGGAAGCAGGCAAAGTTGGATGTACCGGTAACGCCGCAGTCAGGGCTTGTGCCGGCAAGAACGAGGTTTGCAAGGTCATTGTTCTTGTCTTCATATGTAGTTTCTATCCATTGCACGGAGCCGCCGTACTTTTCCTGGAAGGTGAAGTAGCCGGTATTTATAATTTCATCCTCGGAATAGTTTTGCAGATAGTCATGCCAGCAGAAGTATTTGACCACTGAATTTGCACCGGCAGCGGTTTCGGCAGGCGGAAGCATG
>ERZ779889.469-NODE-469-length-50798-cov-4.575035_pt1 | contig 50798 bp, 51 predicted proteins | sample MGYA00511030_ERZ779889 | MGnify/ENA primary metagenome ERZ779889 (study PRJEB29588, sample SAMEA2160616) | human gut metagenome | biome: human gut; feature: human-associated habitat; material: faeces | place: Denmark | collected 2008/2010 ... | reverse complement strand
AGCGCGCAAAGTTTGAGGATAGACCGGGCGTAACCAAGGGCAAGCAGTGGGTCTCGGTGTCAAACGATATCGAGCTTCTGGATATGCCGGGCGTGCTCTGGCCTAAGTTTGAGGATAAGGATGTCGGATTGTCCCTTGCGTTTACAGGCGCTGTCAAGGATGATATTATGGATATGGAGATGCTTGCTTGCGAATTTATAACAAGGCTTAGAAGCATTGACAGCGGAGTTCTGAAGCAAAGATATAATGTTGATGTATCCGAAGATATGACTTCTTATGAGGTTCTTGAAGCTATAGGCAGAAGAAGGGGATTTTTAATATCCGGCGGAGAAATCAATACCGAAAGAGCGGCAATTATTCTTATGGATGAGTTCCGTTCAGGTAAGCTCGGCAGGATTTCTCTTGAGCTTCCGTAACCGAAAATCATGATTGACAAAAATGAAAATGAGTGATGCTCTATGACTTTAGCTGAATTTGACAATGAAATAAGAACAAGATTTCCGGTTGTATGCGGAGTTGATGAAGCAGGAAGAGGACCGCTCGCAGGCGATGTCTATGCTGCCGCAGTAATACTTCCGCTGGATGTCTGCATCGAAGGCATAAACGACTCAAAGAAGCTCTCGCCAAAAAAGCGTGAAAAGCTGTATGACGAGATAATAGAAAAGGCAGAGGCTTTTTGTATAGCAAGCGCTTCGGTCGATGAAATTGAAGAGCTTAATATACTGAATGCCGATATGCTCGCAATGAAAAGAGCTGTGGAAGGTCTGCAAAAGGAAATAGATATAGTCCTTGTAGACGGCAATAAGGCGCCGGATGTTGCTTTTAAAACCTGTCCTATTGTAAAAGGAGATGCTTCCTCGCAGTCGATAGCGGCGGCTTCGATTCTTGCTAAGGTCGCCAGGGACAGATATATGCTCGAACTGGATAGATTATATCCTCAATATCAGTTTTCCAAACACAAGGGCTATGGCACCAAGCTTCATTATGAAATGATAAAGAAATACGGCATCAGCAAGGTTCATAGACCAAGCTTTTTGAAGAATCTCAATGAAAAATAAAATGACTTCAAGAGAAATAGGGGATATCGGCGAGGAATTCACCGTGCAGTTTCTTATAAAAAGGGGCTGTGAGATTCTTGAAAGAAACTTTACAGTGCGCGGCGGGGAAATTGATATAATCGCGAAAAAGGGGAAACTCATTCATTTTGTAGAGGTCAAGTCAAGAAAACACAACCCTCTTTCAAGCGGTCAGGAAGCATTGACCAAAACAAAAGTCTCGCGCATCATAAAAGCTGCTCATGAATATATCAACCGCAATGACGTTGACATCAGCGCGGTCTATGACGCGGCAATAGTTGAAATCAGTGACGGCGTTGTGACAGGCTTTGATTATATTCAAAGCGCTTTTACCGAATAAAATTAATATACCTGATAATTTTCACCGAAAGGATGATTTTATAAATGTACTATCAAAGCACACGAAACAAAAACCTTAAAGTTACCTCTGCTCAGGCGATAGCCCAGGGCATTTCCGAGGATGGGGGACTTTTCATCCCGGAAAGTATTCCAAGCATCACGTCGGACGATATTAAGTCTCTTTGTGAAATGAGCTATCCAGAAAGAGCGGTATTTGTCTTTTCAAAGTTCTTAACAGACTTCTCGGAAGCTGAGATAAGATACTGCGTTGAGGGAGCGTATAATACCCGCAACTTTGACAGCGAAAGTATCATGGAGCTTGCCCACCTGTTTGACGGCAGATATATGCTGGAGCTTTGGCACGGTCCCACCTGTGCATTTAAGGATATGGCTTTGCAGATACTTCCTTATCTCTTGACAACATCTGTTAAAAAGCTTGGCATCGACAAAAAGGTTGTAATCTTAGTTGCGACCTCGGGCGATACCGGAAAGGCAGCTTTGGAGGGATTTAAAGACGTTCCCGGAACCGAGATTTTAGTATTCTATCCCGCAGACGGCGTGAGCGCAATGCAGAAGCTTCAGATGACCACACAGGAAGGCTCAAACGTCTCGGTCTGCGCAATAAAGGGCAACTTCGACGACGCTCAGACAGGCGTCAAGAAGATATTTACTGACCCCGAAACAGCTGCTGTTCTTGACAAAAACGGAATGATGTTTTCAAGCGCAAACTCGATAAACTGGGGCAGACTTGCGCCGCAGATAATCTATTATGTATCATCCTACGCAGAGCTTCTTAAAAACGGCGAGATTTCCGAGGGTGAAAAGATAAATGTCTGCGTTCCTACCGGAAACTTTGGCAACATCCTTGCGGCATACTATGCCAAAAAGATGGGTGTTCCGATAAACAAGCTTATCTGTGCTTCAAACTCGAATAATGTCCTCACCGATTTTATAAATACCGGTGTTTACGACAGGAACAGAAAGTTCTACACAACCATTTCGCCCTCAATGGATATACTTATATCCTCGAATCTTGAAAGACTTCTTTATATCCTTTCAGGCGGAGATGACGATTATATCAGAAAGATATATTCCGAGCTTTCATCCTGCGGAAGATTTGAGGTCACAGACTCTATCAAGGCGGCTCTTAAAGAGGACTTCGCCTGCGGCTTCTGCTCTGACGATGAAACCAAGGCGGCAATCAAATCGGTATACGAAAAATACTCCTACACGATGGATACTCATACCGCAGTAGCTCAGAAGGTCTATGAGGATTACGCTGCAAGAACCGGCGACAGGACAAAGACGGTCATAGCTTCCACTGCAAGCCCCTATAAGTTCTCAGCATCCGTTCTTGACGCTTTGGGAAGACTTCCCGAAAATTCGGATGAATTCGCTCTTACTGAGGCATTGGAAAGTGCAAGCGGTATGACTGTTCCTGCCGCACTTGCATCCTTAAAATCAAAGGAAATCAGATTCAAGGATACAGTCAGCAAGGAAGAAATGCAGAAGGCTGTTTTTGGCTTTCTTAAAATAAAATAGGAGCCGGTTAAAAACCGACTCCTTCCAAAAAGCTTCTGGCTCAGCGTGCAGATCGCAGATCAGCAGCTTCTCGGCTTAAAGGTTTTGCACTCTGTCTGAGCAGAGCAGTTGGGATTCGAGCAGCCGCAGCAGCAAACGTCTATTTTGCCGGCGACACATTCCTTGGAATCCCTGTTGTATACGCAGTTGGAAACATCACACTTAATGCCGTAAATCTTATCGTGTTCCATAATAGTTAGTTCCTTTCTTATTTAAGCGATAGATTTGAAGTACTTATTTCTAAGCTGAATGCTTACGCTAAGCAAATCGCTTATTCTAAGCGCGCTTATCCTAAGTATAAGTATTATTGACGGCAAATCAAAATATATTCGTTGGAGGCGGTTTGATGTCTTTATTTGTCATAGCAGATCTGCATCTTTCGCTTTCGGCGGATAAGCCTATGGATATTTTCGGCGGATGGGACAATTATGTGGAACGCCTTGAAGCTAACTGGCAGGAAAGCGTTTCGCCGGATGATACAGTTGTCGTACCTGGTGATATTTCCTGGGCGATGGGTCTTGAAAACGCACTTGAGGATTTTAAGTTCATCGATAAGCTCAACGGCAGAAAGATTATCTTAAAAGGAAATCACGACTACTGGTGGACGACTAAATCCAAGGCGGATAAGTTTTTTGCGGATAACGGCATCGAAAGCATAAGTATTCTTCATAACAATCATTATAGCTATGGAGATATCGGCATCTGCGGCACAAGGGGCTGGATAAACGACGGCAGCGAGCCGTGTGATGCTAAGGTCATACACCGCGAAGCTATGAGGCTGGAAAGGTCAATCGAGAGCGCCTTGTCGGAAAACCTTCGCCCAGTAGTTTTTATGCATTACCCGCCGGTTTTTGCAAATGTGACAAATCCGGAAATTCTCGACGTTTTGCTCAAATACAATATAAAACAGTGCTTTTATGGTCATCTGCATGGTCCGTCCTGCGGTTTGGCAGTCAACGGAACAAGATACGGCATAGATTTCCGGCTGATATCAAGTGATTATCTACAGTTTATGCCGCTTGATATAACCGAAATTGTGCATAATGCCAAATTATAGTTTTTCTATAGAAAAAATTTTTTTGGTGTGCTATACTTAGTTATTGTGTATTAATATCATTAATTATACAGGAGGACGTAATATGTTAAAATCCAAAAATCAGGTAGAAACAAACAAATACGAATTGGAGATAGAGGTTTCAGCAGAGGCTTTTGAAGAGGCATTGCAGAGGTCCTATCTTAAGAACAAGGCTAAAATCACCATCAATGGCTTCCGCCCCGGTAAGGCTCCCAGAAAGATCATTGAAAAGGAATACGGCGAAGAGGTCTTCTTTGAGGACGCTGTAAACGATGTTTACGGTCCCGCTATCGAGGAAGCTGTCAAGGAAGCAGAGCTTATCCTTGTTGCCGCACCCGACGTTGAAGTCACTGAGGTTTCAAAGGCTGCCGGTGTTAAGTTCAAGGCAATCTGCACTACTAAGCCTGTTGTTGATATCAAGGATTATAAGGGTATAAACGTTAAGAAAACTGTCAATGCTGTTACAGACGAGGCTGTTGAGCATGAGATAGGCCATATGCTTGAAAAGAATTCAAGAACCATCAGCGTTGATGACAGAGCCGCACAGAACGGCGACGATGTTGTTATCGACTTTGAGGGCTTCAAGGACGGCGTTGCTTTCGACGGCGGCAAGGCTGAGAAGTTCACACTTAAGCTCGGAAGCGGTCAGTTCATCCCTGGCTTCGAGGATCAGATTGTCGGACATAACATCGGCGATGAGTTCGATATCAACGTAACCTTCCCCGAGGATTATCAGGCTAAGGAGCTTGCAGGCGCACCTGTAGTCTTCAAGATCAAGCTTCATGAAATTAAGACAACCGAGCTTCCTGAGCTTGACGATGATTTCGTTAAGGATACCTCCGATTTCAACACCGTTGACGAATTAAGAGCAGACGTAAGAAAGCATCTTGAAGAGGATGCCGAAAAGCAGGCTGATAATGAGGTTGAAACCGCTATTCTGGACGCTGTTATCAATAAGCTTGAGGGCGAAATCCCCGAGGTTATGTATGAGAACAAGGTCAACGACATGATTGAGGATCTTTCTCAGCGCTTGGCTCAGCAGGGAATCAAGCTGGATATGTATCTCCAGTTCACCGGTATGACAATGGATTCCTTGAAGACCACCTACCGCGAGCAGGCTGAGAAGCAGGTTAAGCTCAGATTGGCTCTTGAAAAGGTTGTCGAGCTTGAAGCTATCGAACCGACCGAGGAGGAAATCGAGCAGGAGTTCGCACATATCGGCGAGCATTACAATATGCCTGTTGAGACAGTTAAGCAGTACATCCGTGCAGAGGATATCAAGCTTGACGTTGCAGTAGGCAAGGCTGTAGACCTCATAAAGGACAGCGCAGTTATCGAGTAATATAGGGCGTGTTGGCACTATCCGAACGCCAACCCACCAATGTTTTTGCTTACATTTTTAGGAGGAGCAATATGGCATTAGTACCAAACGTAATAGAGCAAACAAGCCATGGTGAAAGATTTTATGACATCTTTTCCAGACTTCTTAACGACAGAATTATAGTTCTGTCCGACGAAGTGAACGACGCTACGGCAAGTATAGTAGTTGCTCAGCTTCTGTTTTTGGAGAGCCAGGATTCCGAAAAGGACATCTACCTTTATATCAACAGCCCAGGAGGTTCAATTACCGCAGGCTTTGCAATCTATGACACTATGCAGTATGTAAAGTGCGATGTTTCCACAATTTGCGTAGGTATGGCGGCTTCAATGGGCTCGTTCCTGCTTGCCGGCGGCGCAAAGGGCAAGCGCATAGCTTTGCCCAACAGTGAAATTCTTATTCATCAGCCGCTGATAGGCGGTGGACTTTCCGGCCAGTGCACCGATATTAAGATTCATTCCGACCATCTGGTAAGGACAAGAGAAAAGCTCAATAGAATCCTTGCGCAGAATACCGGAAGAACGATTGAGGAAATCCAGCGCGACACCGAAAGGGATAACTACATGACCGCCGAGGAAGCCGTTGCATACGGTCTTATCGACAAGGTCATTGAAAAGCAGTAAGTATAACTATAAAGTGTTTGCCGGGCTGAAACGTCCGGCAGCACTTTTGATTTGATAAGTTAGGAGGTAAAAGAAATGGCCTCAAATGACGGTATTAAAAGATGCGATTTTTGCGGCAAACCGGAAAATCGCGTTAAAAGCCTGTTTTCGGCAGGAGATGTTCACATTTGTGACGAATGTGTTCTTTTCTGCTATGATATTCTTGAAGAAAAAAGTCTTGTAAAAAGCTCGAAGAGACGGTCGGATTCAGATATAACCCTTACAAAGCCGGCTGAAATAAAAAAGGTTCTTGACCAGTATGTTATCGGGCAGGACGAAGCCAAGCTTACTCTTTCGGTAGCTGTTTACAATCACTATAAAAGGCTTCTGGCAAACGATGAAGAGGACGACGTTGAAATTCAGAAATCCAATGTCCTGCTTTTGGGTCCTACCGGTGTTGGAAAGACCCTGCTTGCCCAGACGCTTGCAAAGACTCTTAACGTGCCTTTTGCAATAGCCGACGCTACAACGCTCACCGAAGCCGGATATGTCGGAGACGATGTTGAAAATGTCCTTTTAAGACTTATTCAGGCTGCTGATTATGATGTTGAAGCCGCTGAGCACGGCATTATATATATAGATGAAATCGACAAGATAGCAAGAAAGTCCGAAAATGTCTCCATAACAAGGGATGTAAGCGGCGAGGGTGTTCAGCAGGCACTTTTGAAGATAGTCGAGGGTACAGTTTCAAACGTCCCACCGCAGGGCGGAAGAAAGCACCCAAATCAGGAATTTATCCAGATTGATACGAAGAACATACTCTTTATCTGCGGCGGCGCCTTTGACGGTCTTGAAAGCGTTATCAGGCGCAGAACAGATACTTCACAGATAGGCTTCGGCGGCAAGCTGAAGGTCAAGGAAGATTCAGAGAATGTTCTCAAAAACGTCATCCCACAGGATATAGTAAAATACGGCATCATCCCGGAGCTTATAGGAAGACTTCCGGTAATAACCGTTCTTTCCGGTCTTGATGAGGACGCGTTGGTGTCTATCCTGACTCAGCCCAAGAATTCGCTTGAAAAGCAGTACAAGAAGCTGTTCAATTATGACGGCATAGAGCTTGAAATTACAGATGAAGCCAAGCGCGAAATCGCAAAGAAGGCGATAGCTCAGAAAACCGGTGCGAGAGGACTTCGCTCTATTATCGAGGGAATTCTGTTAAAGCCGATGTTCGACGCTCCATCCGACGGTGACATAGTCAAGGTGATAATCACCCCGGAGTGCGTATCTGATGGTGCCGAGCCGGAGGTTATAAGAAGCGTTGACGAGCGCAAAAAGGCGTAAATACTAAAAGGAACGTAATTGTTTGCGTTCCTTTTTGAATATATGTGATTTTACATCAGGTGATAATATGTCAAACAAAATTGAGCGAAAATATATGTCCCGAAGCGATTGGAAAAGAATCCTGCGCCGAGAGACTGCATATATGGATATTTCAAGCGGAGATATGCGCGGAGAAGCCTCACTTTTGCATATTCTTAAAGTCACAAAGCCATTAGCGGTTTTCAGCGTTGACAGAGAAATCACAATCTGCGACGACGGCTATTATTGGCTTCAGCTGGCGTTTGAAAATCAAAACTGGTGGCTGACGGCGATGTTCAATCCCGCAGGCGAGTGCTTCCAGTATTATTTCGATATCACAAAGCAGAACATTGTAGACGGCGATAATTCCTGCTTCGACGACCTCATGCTCGATATCATTGTACAGCCGGATGGCAGATCGTCACTTTTGGATATGGACGAGCTTTCAGAGGCTCTGGCGGAGGGTAACATCTCAAAAGATGATTACAGCCTTGCAATAAGAACATCCGAAGAACTGCTCGACGGCTTGAAAACGGAGTTTTACAGGCTCAAAGATTACTGTGCCGAGCTGTTTTCAAAGCTCATGCCAAATTTGAAATGATAATATAATCCCAAAATCAAAAATTTTTTTTCAAAAACGCTAACCGATTTCAATTTTCGATACTATATAAACGAAAGCTTTCAAACATTCGCGGCTCCTGTAGAAAAAAGGGTGGCAGTATGGCAGAAATTGATGTTAATAAACTGATTCAGGATAATCTCGCGGCGTTTTACGGATACGCCTATGAGCGTCTTTACGACAAGGACAAGGCGACCGACCTCGCCCATGAAATAGTAGTGGAAATCCTTTCGTCGGCGAAGAATCTCAGGGATGACAAGGCGTTCTGGGCATTTGCGTGGAGAATTGCCGAGAATACCTTCCGCAAATTCATCCGTCGTGAGGATTTGAAGCGCAAGTGCGAGCTCGATTTGAAGAATGTCTCATATCAAACGGTGTATTCGCCGGAGCATGAATATATCTTTCATGAGGATGAAAAGGATTCTACATATCGTCTCCGGCGTGAGCTTTCACTGCTTGCCAAAGCCCACAGAGATATCCTGATAGCGTATTATGTCGACAACAAAAGCTGTTCGCAGATTTCCAAGGAGCAAAAAATCAGCGTAGAGATGGTCAAATACCATCTGTTCAAAATACGCAAAATTTTGAAAGAAGGAATCGGTATGACAAGAGAATTGGGCGAAAAGAGCTATAATCCCGGTGTTTTAAGAATTAATTTCTGGGGCGATTACAACAGATATTCCAAGCTGTGCGACCGCTTGCTCCCCGGTAATATCCTGCTTACGGCATATAAAAAGCCAGTGAGCGCAGAGGAGCTTTCACTGGAATTAGGTGTTGCAATGCCGTATTTAGAGGATGAGATAGCAATCCTCGTGGCGGCTGGAGTGCTCAAAGAGGTCGGCAAAAAGTATCAGACTAACTTTGTAATCCTGACAGATGAGTATGAAATGAGTTTTGAAAAGGAAACTGTACCTATCTATGAGGAAATTTCGGCGGAGATATATAATACAGTCCTTGAAACCCTCCCGCAGGTAAGAGAGCTTGACTTCAATGGCAACGATTATGATGACAACAGACTGATGTTCGCATTGCTCAATATAGCCTTTGTAAACGGCTTTTGGAGAGCTGATTACTTCTCTCCGCATGGAGAAGCGCCGGAGCTTCCGCTCGGCTGCCGCGGCTGGGTATGGGGACATGATAACGATTTCAAGAACTCGCATTTCAATGGAGTTACAATGCATACGCCAAACAGCGCAGGAACGGCGTGGTTTTCGACCGAAAATTACAAGGTGATTATGCCGTGTCAGCTGTATGACCATTCATATTTTTACCAAAAAGCAGAAGCCGTATGTGATGCTATACTTGAAAGTGATGCCAACAGGAGCAACCAAACTCTGCCATGGCTGATAGAAAACAGATTTATTTTCAGCGACAACGGCAGGCTGTCCGCAAACTTCCCGGTATTCACAACCGGCGTTTACGAGCAGATTCTTGAGGCTTTAGAGCCGGCAATAGCTCAAACCGCAAGCTGCATGATAGATATATCGGACAGAGCGGCAAAAATCCTCGAGAAATCCGCACCCGCTGCCGTAAAGGAACAGTGCGCAACGATTGCGAAGATACATCATCGATTAGATGTTGCAGCAATAATCCTTGAAAAGCTGATTGCCGACGGCAAGCTCTATCTTCCCAAGGAGGAAACCCCGCTTTGTATGTGGGGCGTGAAGAAGGATTAATAATGCGTCACGCATGGCGGCGCGCAGATATTTTCATGATACAATAGAACAAGCTCCGCATTAAGCCAAACGGTTTTCATGCGGAGCTTGATTTATTTTGTGCGGTGCTGTATAATAAACGTATCAACTCTAAGGACGTGATAATTTGCCATCACCGTTAGCTGACAGAATACGACCCAAAACTTTAGATGATGTTGTCGGGCAGAGCCATCTTTTAGGCAAGGACAAGCCTTTAAGAAGGATTATCGAAAGCGGAAGAATCCCGAATATGATATTTTACGGTTCGAGCGGCATAGGAAAAACGACTGTTGCAAGAATAATAGCCGACAATACCAACATGAAGATGTACAAGCTGAACGGCACCTCGGCATCCGTTCAGGATATAAAGGACATAATAGCGCAGACTGACACCCTTTTCGGCTACAACGGAATCCTTTTGTATCTTGACGAGATACAGTATCTCAACAAAAAACAGCAGCAATCGCTTTTGGAATACATAGAAAATGGCAGAATAACCCTCATATCCTCGACCACTGAAAACCCCTATTTCTATGTCTACAACGCTATAATAAGCCGCTCTACAGTTTTTGAGTTCCTGCCCGTCTCAGCGGACGAGATATGCCCGGCAGTCAAAAGGGCGTTTCAGATATGTGCGGACGAGCTCGGCAAAAAACTCCGGCTTGAAAGCGGAGTGATAGAGCACATAGCAAGAGGCTGCGGGGGAGACGTCAGAAAGTCCATCAACACAGTAGAGCTTTGTGTTCTTTCGGCAGACAGCTCGGACGGTATCCTGAATGTCAAGCTCGAAAACGTCAAACTGCTCACTCAGCGAAGCAATATGCGCTATGACCGGGATTCTGACGAGCACTACAACATACTTTCAGCCCTCCAGAAGTCAATAAGAGGGTCGGACGAAAACGCCGCTCTTCACTACGCCGCAAGGCTTATCGAAGCGGGGGATATAATATCCCTCTCACGCAGGCTGCTTGTTATAGCGGCTGAGGATATAGGGCTTGCTTATCCCAACGCAATTACCATAGTAAAATCCTGCGTGGACAGCGCTATGCAGTTGGGGCTTCCCGAGGCAAGAATCCCACTTGCTCAGGCGGTAATACTCCTTGCCACAGCTCCCAAGTCAAACAGCGCTATAACAGCGATAGATTCCGCTCTGGACGATGTGAGAAATGTGGACTACGGCAATATCCCTTCAAATCTACAGGATGGTCACTACGCCGGAGCGCAGAAGCTGGGCAAGGCTCAGGGATATAAATACCCTCACGTATATCCAAATTCATGGGTAGATCAGCAGTATCTTCCCGACAATCTTAAGGACAGGGTATACTACACCTATGGTGCAAACAAGACCGAGCAGACTGCCAAGGAGTACTGGGCAAGAATCAAGAAAAAATAAAGTCATTTCCTTTTAATGATTTAAAGCAGAATCGCGCATATAAGCATCAAGTCCCCGAACGCTTGTCGGGGACTTTTTCGTCAGAATACAGTCTCGATTACCTTGTTACAGCTTTCCGGGGAATATCGCCATCTGCCTATAACTCCTTCGGTGATGAAATAGGTGTTGTTCATCTTCATGGGTGAGTCACAGCAGTCAACGATTATTAGCTTTATTTTCATCTTTTCAGGATTAATTGATTTTATGTATACGCTTGCCGTCTGACCTGCTCTGACGTTTCCGTTAGGCTCTGCAAGCCCGGCGAGGTTGGGGGTAAGCTCCACGAATACGCCGTAGCTTTCAACGCTTCTGACGATTCCGCGAACTGTCTCGCCGGAAGAGAACAGGGCGGCGTTTTCCTCCCAAGTGCCCAAAAGCTCCTTGTGGCTTATATAGAACTTATCGCCGTCGAAGCCCTTGTAAATCACCTTGATTCTGTCTCCCACAGAAAACCTATCGAATGGGGATGCTATTCTTGAAATAGATATCTCGTCTATAGGTATCATTGATGGGATTCCCGCGCCGATATCCACAAAGCAGCCGAACTGTTCAATATGAGTTACGGTAGCGTCTATGACCTCTCCGCTTTTAAGCTTGGATAGATAGCTGCCTATGCAGCGCTCCTGAGCCGACCTTCTCGAAAGAACTGCGGTCTTTTCGCCGTTTATATATTCAAATCCCGTAACAATGAAGCATACCGGCTTTCCGACTCGTGATATTACCGCGATATCCTTGGTTTTGCCCTCCTTTATCCCGATACATACCTCCTCCCGCGGCATTACAGCCTTTATGCAAGGGAGGTTCAGAATAAGGTCGTGGTTTGATGTGCACATATCTGCCTTGGCTTCTAAAATCGTTCCGCTGTTCATAGCACTTGTGAGACTGAGCATATCAGACAAAGCGGTTATATTTTCGGTTCTGTTTATAATATAGCCCTCCGGTGGGTAAATCATATCAATACACCGTTCCTTTCAAAATCATATATAACTGATTAATAATATGAAAAAAGCCGGCTTCTTATACTTCTTTCAGACTGAAATAAGTATTTACCCGGCTGATAATTTATCCTGAAAGGCTTACAGCTCGTGAATGAATCAGAGGGGATTTTCCTGTCACGGTGAATAATGAAAAAATAAAATCGGGTAAGCTTTTAAAGCTTACCCGATTTTTGGTGGAGCATACGGGATTCGAACCCGTGACCTCCACACTGCCAGTGTGGCGCGCTTCCAACTGCGCTAATACCCCATGGCTGATATAATAGCACAATTGAAAGAAAAAATCAAGTGTTTTACAGAAAAAATTTTTAGAAATTATGCGTGGTTCACTATTCACTGTCTTGTAATCCGATTTTTGGATATTATTGATATTATATTTCTAATTCTTAATTTTTCCACAACTCATTGCTTATTCTTTTGAACTGTGTTATAATAACACTAACACAGCATTGTAAAGCAAAGGCGGAAATATATGAACGAACATATTTTGATTGTTGACGACGAAAAGGAAATTGCCGATTTAATAGAGCTTTATCTCAAAAACGACGGATACATTGTACATAAATTCTACAACGGCATTGATGCTCTTAACTTTATCAAAACCGCTGACCTTGATTTGGCGATTCTTGATGTTATGCTCCCGGATATCGACGGCTTTCACATCTGCCAGAAAATCAGGGAAAAGCATTTTTACCCGATTATAATGCTCACCGCCAAGGTGGAGGATTCCGACAAAATTATGGGTCTTACCATCGGCGCGGACGACTATATCACTAAACCGTTTAACCCGCTGGAGGTAGTGGCTCGGGTAAAGACCCAGCTTCGGCGGTATGTAAGATATAATAACGCCTCCGGCAATGAAAGCAAGCCGGCAGAGATATCCGAGTATGACGTCAAAGGTCTTACCATCAACAAGGACACTCATAAGTGCTGTCTGTACGGACGTGAGGTCACATTAACACCGATTGAGTTCTCGATTCTTTGGTATCTGTGTGAGAACAGGGGAAAGGTGATTTCATCGGAAGAGCTTTTTGAAAGTGTCTGGGGCGAGAAGTTCCTGTCAAACAACAATACCGTAATGGCGCACATAGGAAGGCTTCGCGAAAAGCTCAACGAGCCTGCAAGAAATCCGAAATTTATAAAAACAGTGTGGGGAGTGGGATATACCATTGAAAAGTAAAAGACCAAAGCGCAGCTATTCTGCGCTTACGAACAAACTGCTTTTAAGATTTGTAGTCAGCGAGCTTATGTTGGTGCTCATACTTCTCGGCGGATTCTTTATGGCATACTTTGTCTGTTCGCTGTTCACATGGCATCCCGGCGATGTTCTGTATATTCTGCTGAAATCGCTGGCAAGCCTTTCGCCGTTTATAATTGTTGTGGGATTCTTTGTGGGAACGCTTGTAATCCTGTATTTTACAATAAGCAAACCGCTTGGGTATCTGGATGATGTTGTAGATGCGGCAAAGAGCCTTTCTAAGCAGTCTGACGAGCCTATCGAGCTTTCACCGGAGCTTTCAAACGTCCAGAACGAGCTGAATCTTGCCTTGGAGCAGTCACGTATGAATGCAAGGCTCGCCAATGATGCCATCCAGCGAAAAAATGATTTGATAATGTATCTTGCTCACGACCTTAAAACTCCGCTGACCTCGGTAATAGGATATCTGACCCTTCTTCGGGATGAAAAGGAGATATCCCCAGAGCTGCGGGAAAAGTATCTGTCGATATCTTTGGATAAGGCGGAGCGGCTTGAGGAGCTTATCAACGAATTCTTCGAGATATCAAGGTTCAACCTTTCAAACATCACTTTGGAATATTCAAAGGTTAACCTTACACGCCTTCTTGAACAGCTGACATTCGAGTTCAAGCCGATGTTCGCCGAGAAGAACCTCACCTGCAATCTCGAAATATCACCTGATACAATGATTCGGTGCGATGTTGACAAGATGCAGCGGGTTTTTGACAATCTTTTAAGAAACGCTGTAAATTACAGCTTTGAAAACAGTACTATAAGCATATCTGCCAAGCAGAACGGCGAGATTATGAGCATTAAATTCATAAATAACGGCAACACCATCCCGAAAGAAAAGCTCAATAGGATTTTCGAGCAGTTTTACCGCCTTGATTCGTCAAGAAGCACAAAGAGCGGCGGCGCAGGGCTGGGTCTCGCAATTGCAAAACAGATCGTTGAGCTTCATCATGGCAGAATCGAAGCAAAAAGTGAAAACGAAATCATCGAGTTTGAAGTAATAATTCCTGTCTCGTAAGAAAATCGTAAGAATTGCTTTATAAAAATATAAGAAATACTTTATATCGAGCGCAAACATATAGCCTCTTAATCTGATACAATTTAGGCATCAGATTAAGGGGTGATTTTTTATGTCAAGAAAAAGATTAACGCAGATATTTCCGTTTTTGCTTCCTTTGCGGCGCTGGCAGAGAAAGAAGCTGTTTTACATCAAAATGAGGTTTGACGGAAACCGCTATGCCAAGGAAATCAGAAAGGATATGCTACCGTGCAAGGTGTTCGGGACATCCTCGCTGATGCTGAACAAAAACAGCGGTTTCGATATGAAGTATCAGCAGAACAAGGTATTCAATCTGAAACTTGCAGCAAAGACGCTGAATCATGTCGTAATCAAGCCGGGAGAGACGTTTTCTTTCTGGCAGCTGGCAAGATATGCCGACCGGCGCGAGCGCTATAAGGATGGTCTTAACCTGGTTGACGGCAAAATCGTGGGCTCCTACGGCGGCGGGCTGTGTCAGATAAGCAATATGCTTTTCTGGATGTTTCTGCATACTCCGCTTGAGATTGTCGAACGTCACGGACACGCAGTGGAATCCTTCCCGTCAACAACCGAGAGCAATCCGGCAGGAACTGACGCCACAATAAACGAGGGCTGGCTCGATTTGAAGGTCAGAAACAATACAAATGCAAGCTATCAGATAGTAATACGCTTCGATGACGAATATATGTACGGCTGGATATATTCCGACAAAAGCCAGAAATATGAATACAAAATCTACAACAGCGATGTTAAATATCAAAGAAGGAACGGAAGGATATATCAGACCGCAGTTGTCAACTGTCTGAGAGCAAATAAGGATACAGGTGTTACAGAGCAGCTTGAACTGTATACAAATGTCTGTGAAATAGGCTATGAACTGCCAAATAACGTAAATATCGAGGAGATAGATTGAGATGGACAAGAAGGTAATAGCAGTGATTTTCGGAGGATGCTCTCCTGAATATGATGTCTCACTGCAATCGGCATTTTCGGTGCTCAAAAATCTGGATAAGGATAAACATAAAATTATACCCATTGGAATCACGAAAGACGGTGACTGGTACAGATACTGCGGCAATATCGAGAGAATCAGGGATAATACATGGTTTGAAAACGCAGAAGAAATCCGTGCTGTGGGCTTCTCACAAAACCGCTCAAATAGGGGCTTTTTAGAGCTTTCCAACGGTGAGTATTCCTTAATGAAGGTAGATTTAGTCTTTCCGGTGCTTCACGGTAAAAACGGCGAAGACGGAACGGTGCAGGGGATGCTTGAGCTTTCCGGAATACCTGTTGTTGGATGTGATACCTTATCATCTGCGCTATGCATGGATAAGGAAAGGGCACATAGGTTGGCAAGTACCTTCGGAGTGTCAGTTCCTAAGTCGCTGTCGTTTGATGTTTACAGCAGGGATGGAGCAGCAAAGAAAGTCTCAAAAAGCCTGAAGTTTCCTGTTTTCGTAAAGCCGGTTCGGGCTGGCTCTTCATTCGGAATCACAAAGGTCTTGGATGAAAGCGGGATTGAGCGCGCAATAGCTCTTGCTTTTGAATATGACTGCAATATCATAGTCGAAGAGGCCATAGAAGGTTTCGAGGTAGGATGTGCGGTTATGGGAATTGGCGGCGATTTGACTATTGGCAGGGTCGATGAAATAGAGCTTTCGGACGGATTCTTTGACTACGAAGAAAAATACACGCTCAAATCCTCAAAAATCCATATGCCGGCAAGAATCGATTCGGCAACCGAAAAGCGGATTCAGGAAACTGCGGCTGTAATTTACCACGCGCTTGGTTGTTCGGGTTTTGCGCGGGTGGATATGTTCCTAACACCATCCAAAGAAATAATTTTTAACGAGGTAAACACTATCCCCGGATTTACCTCCCACAGCAGATATCCCAATATGATGAAAGGAATCGGTTTGTCGTTTGCAGAAATGCTGGACAGACTGATAGGGCTTTACATATGACTAAAATAACACTTACTAACGATAAAATATATGAAGGAAACTTGATTCTTGTCAATGCCGATTACGAGCTAAGAACATCAGATGAAAAGGATTTGACTGCTGTTGACCCAAAATATCCCGATATCCTTCTGAAAAGGGAGGCGGCTAATATTTTGCAGATGATTTTAGAAAAAATCGGCAGTCGCGGAGATATCGTCCCTGTAAGCGGGTATCGCTCATTTAAGGAGCAGACGGATATCTACGAAAAATCTATGATAGAAAGCGGCAGGGAATTCACCGAAAAATTCGTTGCCCTTCCAAACCACAGTGAGCATCAAACCGGTCTTGCAATAGATTTGGGCTTGAATAAGGACGATATTGATTTTATCTGCCCGGATTTCCCTTATGAAGGAATCTGCGAAGAATTCAGAAAACTTGCGCCGAAATACGGATTTGTTGAGCGATATCAGAAAAATAAAGAGTATATTACAGGTATCGGTCATGAGCCCTGGCATTTCAGATATGTAGGATATCAGCATTCTACCGTTATGTACGAAAAGGGCTTGGTTTTGGAGGAATATATTGAGTATGTCAAGCGCTTTTCCTGCGAAGGCGAGCATCTCAACATCGTCAGAAACGGTGCCGCTGTTGAAATATTCTATGTCAAGGCAGACGCTTCCGGCAAAACCGTCATTACTCTTCCTGAAAATACAGTTTATCAGGTATCCGGAAACAATGTAGACGGCTTTATTGTGACAATATGGAGAAAGCCATGAATAAAGAAAGAGCATATGCCGGTATAGATTATTTCAGGCTTATCGCGGCGGTTTTGGTGGTGACTATCCACACCTCGCCGCTGCTGACCTACTCAGAAACAGCGGATTTTATACTTACAAGAATCATAGCAAGAATCGCCGTGCCGTTCTTCTTTATGACATCGGGTTTTTTCCTGATTACGAGGTATTCCCGTAACTCAGATAGGCTGAAAGCATTTATAAAAAAGACAGCCCTTATTTACGGAGCTGCCATGTTGATATATTTGCCGATAAACATCTACAACGGTTATTTTTCACAGGGCAATCTCGTGCCGAACATAATTAAGGATATTTTAATAGACGGCACAATGTATCACCTTTGGTACTTACCGGCTTCAATAATCGGCGGATGGATAGCATGGCATCTTGTAAAAAAGCTGGATTACAAAAAGGCTCTGGTCGCTTCATTTGCTTTGTATGCTATCGGATTGTTAGGGGACAGTTATTACGGAATCGCCGAAAGGCTCCCACTTATCAACGGATTTTATGAGCTGGTGTTTCAGGTGTGTGACTACACAAGGAACGGCTTTTTCTTTGCACCGGTATTCTTTGTTTTGGGAGGCATATTTCACGATTCCTGCATTGAAATATCCCCGAGAAAAAGTATTTTAGGTTTTGTTATCAGCTTTGCAATGATGTTTTTTGAAGCGATATCGCTTAGAAAGCTCGATTTGCCGAGGCACGACAGTATGTATATCTTCTTGCTGCCTTGCGTTCTGTTTCTTTTCGGGGTGATTCTTGCTTGGAGAGGGAAGCGCAGAGCGTGGCTGAGGGATATGTCGCTGATAATCTATATTATTCACCCCATGACAATCATATTTGTGCGCGTGTGTGCCAAGCTTATAAAGCTTCAGGATTCGCTCATTTATAACAGTGTTGTACACTTCTTGGCTGTGAGCGTTATTTCAGCGGTGTTCGCATTTGTGATGTCCTTGGTGATATCCCGATTCAAAGCAAAAAGAAAATGCGACCCCATAAACGCCGAAAGAGCGTGGATAGAGGTCAATCTTGACAATCTTCGCGGCAATGTCCAAGCACTTAATGAAGCCATGCCGGAAAAATGCGAGCTTATGGCTGTCGTAAAGGCAGAAGCCTACGGTCATGGAGCATTTGAAACGGCGGCGTATCTTGAAAAAATCGGGGTAGAAGCTTTTGCCGTTGCTACAATAGAGGAGGGGATAGAACTGCGAAGCTACGGCATTCGCGGGGATATCCTGATTCTTGGATATACAAGCCCGGACAGAGCAGGGGAATTGAAACGCTTTAAGCTGATGCAAACGCTTGTCAGCTATGAGCACGCCGTCGAATTAAGCTCAAAAGGCGTGAAAATAGATGTGCACATCAAGCTCGACACAGGAATGCACAGGCTTGGTTTTGATTGTGAAGAAGTAGGCAAAATCGCTGATGTGTTCAGCATGAAAAACATATCCGTAAAAGGAATATACACTCATCTCTGCTCGGCCGACAGTCTTTCACAGGATGATGTTACATTTACAAAGAATCAAATCAGCAGGTTCTATAATGCGCTCGACATACTAAAAGCGGCAAATATAAAAATTCCGAAAACGCATATTCAGAGCAGCTATGGGCTTTTGAATTATCCGGATATTGAATGTGATTACATCAGAGCGGGAGTATCGCTTTACGGAGTTTTGAGCAAGCCGGATGATGATACGAGGCTGAAGCTGAATTTAAAACCGGTGCTTTCACTAAAATCAAAAGTGGTTGTAGTCAGAGATGTAAAAGCCGGAGATACCGTCGGCTACGGACGGGCTTTTACTGCTGAAAAGGACAGTAAAATCGCAATAATCTCAATCGGATATGCAGACGGATTGTCGAGGAATCTGTCCTGCGGTAATGCAAGCGTAGTTATTAACGGATGTAGAGCGAAAATCGTCGGAAGAATCTGCATGGATCAGACGGCTGTTGATGTAACTGATATTGATAACGTCAAAGTCGGAACAGCGGTTACCATCATAGGCGATGGGATATCCGCAGAGGCCGTGGCGGAGGAATCCGGAAGCATAACCAACGAACTTTTAAGCCGGCTGGGCAGACGATTGAAGATAGTCACTGTCGACGGATGACAATATCAAGCGCATAATACTAATTTTCCGTAAAAGTGCTGCTGTAAAATCGCCACAAAACCGCTATACGATGGGCTTTGCAGTGGTTTTACAGACACTTTTTAAACAGGAAATAAGTATAAAAAGAAAAACACAGTGCCATATAAGGCGCTGTGTTCGCTTTTATGCCGAAAATATACGTTTAAAAACCGATTAAGCTCTTGTAACCTTGCCGGATCTTAAACATCTTGAGCATACATAAATGTGGCAGGGAGTACCGTTCTTAAGAACCTTAACTCTTTTAACGTTGGGCTTCCAAGTCCTGTTTGTTTTTCTGTTTGAGTGGGATACCTTAATTCCGAAAGTAACACCCTTTCCGCAAACTTCACACTTTGCCATGGGGCTGCACCTCCTTATCATTTGTTCAGAATTCAACAAGCTATATCATACCAAATTATTCGGACAATTGCAAGTGTTTTTTGAAAATTTTTTTGAAAATCTTAAATTAATCTTAAAATCAGCCCAAATCACTTGAAATTCAGTGCAAAATGTAGTATCATTACAATGAGATTATATAAGCGCGTTAACAGTGTGCTGATATAATAACAAAACAAAGGAGACGGCTATGTCAATTTTACAATACATTAACGATCCTGCGCAGCTTATGCTGATGATTGGAATAAGACTGCTTATAATTTTTACCATACTGCCTATACATGAATATGCTCATGCCCTCGCCGCAAAGAAGATGGGTGACAATACCGCTTTAATGCATGGTAGGCTGACGCTCAACCCGCTTGCACACGTTGATATTTTCGGAGCCATATTTTTAATGCTTTTCGGCTTCGGTTGGGCGAAGCCTGTACCGATTAATCCAAGGAACTTCAAAAACTATAAAAAGGGCGTTGCAATAACCGCCGCGGCAGGACCGCTTTCAAACCTGATTTGCGCGACAATCGGCATATTCATTATGAATATCATTTATAACATACCTGTTACAAGCGAAACAAGCTATATGGCTATATTCTATATATTGCTTGCCCTGCAGTTCTTCTCCTCGATAAATCTTTCTCTTGCAGTATTCAATCTTATTCCCATTCCGCCGCTTGATGGTTCACGGATACTCAGTGCGATAGTTCCCTACAAGGTCAACTATTTCATGCAGAAATATCAGCAGTATATTTACATTGTCTTTTTGGTACTGCTGTTTACCGATGTTTTGCAGATTCCCATGTCGTGGATAATCAATAAGCTATACGCCGGAATAAATGCGCTGTTCTTCTGGATTGAGCCACTGTTCGGACTGCTGAGATAACCAGATGAGCGAGATATTATATAAAATTGAAGGCTTTGAAGGTCCTCTTGACCTTTTGCTCTTCCTGATATCAAAGCATAAGCTTAATATCAACGATATTCAGATATCCCTGCTTTTGGAGCAGTATCTTGAATATATAGACGGTATTGAAGACTGCGACTTTGAATACGCAGGCGAATTTCTTGAAATGGCAGCTCGGCTTATACTTATAAAAACTCTTTCTCTTTTGCCCAAGCATGAGGAGGCGGAGGAGTTAAAGCGCGAGCTTCAGGGAAGGCTTATCGAATATTCAGTCTGCAAGCAGGCGGCGGCAAGGCTTTCGGAGGAGTATGTAGGTGACAAGGTATTCGTCAAGAAACCGACTCTTCCTGATTTTGATAAGACCTACCGCGGAAAAAATCAGCCGGAGGAGCTTATAAAGGCGTATCTTGGCCTGTCAGACAGAAAGCTTCGCCAGAAGCCGGTGGAGGCTTCAATATTCAAGCCAATTGTTTCACATAAGATAGTTTCAGTAACGACCGGCATAATAACTGTCCTGCGAAGGCTCTATAAAACCGGAAAATGCTCTTTAGTTGATGTTATGGATAAGGCTGCCGGAAAGTCAGAGAAAATTGCTGTGTTCTTGGCTGTTTTAGAGCTTACAAAGTCGGGCAGAATATCTATTAATGATGATAATACGGAAATAACCTTTACAGGAAGGAGAAGACGGAATGCAGCTCAATGATAAGCTTTCAGTTATAGAAGCGATACTTTTTGCCTGTGGCGAGCCTGTTGAAGCTCAGCGCCTGTGCGATTCTGCTGAGGTTGAACCTGATGAGCTGCCGCGGCTTATCCTTGCACTCAACCAAAGGTATTCCGATACCGGCTCTTCCCTTGAAATACTTTTGCTGAATCAAAGCTATCAGCTTGCCACAAAAAAGGAGTTTGCTCCTTATATACGGTCTGCGGTGGAGAATAAAAGAAATGGTTCACTTTCGCCTGCCGCACTTGAGGTGCTTACGATAATCGCATATAATCAGCCTATAACCCGCAGCTTTATCGATGATGTAAGGGGCGTTGACAGCTCCGGGGTTGTCAATAATCTTATAGAAAAAGAGCTTATAGAGGAAGCTGGAAGGCTTGATATACCCGGAAGACCGGTGCTGTTTAAAACCACCGAAAACTTTTTAAGATGCTTCGGCTTAACATCCTTGGAGGATCTTCCGCCGCTTCCGACAGAGTATTCACAGCTCAGCTTTGATGATGTTGAAGCTGAGAATAAAATGGCTTCGGAATAAATGCAACAAAGGACATTATGTGAAAGGGGACTGATAATACGGTTGGCAGAATCATTTTAGGCGTTTTGCTTGCGCTGATACTAATTATTTACGTCCTGCTTCACATTTCGGTAAGAGCTTATATTAAATTTGATAAAAAAAGCTTAAAGCTGTGTGTAAAGTATCTTTGGTTTACAGCTTTTAAGATGGATACCTCACTGCCGCCGGACAAAAGCACTCCGAAAGGCGTTTCTACAGAAGCTAAGGATAACAAACCCGACTTCGAGCTGAGCGAGCTTGAAGAGGTCGATTCAACTCAGGATAAGCCTTCGGAGGACAAAAAAACGCCTGAGCCTGAATCAAAGAGTGAATCGAAGGAAATAAAAGAGGATACAAGCAAAGAATCAGATAAAGAGGAAAAGGAGCATAAATCGTTAAAGGAACGCTGGGAGGAAATAAAGCCGTATTTCCCGGTAGCCAAGAAGTCTCTGCGTAAGCTTTTGAAGATGATAAGGCTATATGATTTGGAACTTCATCTCACTGTCGGCGGGGATGACGCCTGTAAGGCAGGTATGAACTTTGCACGTGCGAATCAGGTGTTCTATCCGGCGTTGGCATTGCTTTGCACAGCGTTCAGTGTAAAAATAAATAAAACCGAAATAAACTGCGATTACAATGCCAATACTTTTGACGTCAGCGGCGGGGTCGTTATTATGGTTCGCCCATCTGCGGTTATCGCGTTGGCTGTATACTTAGGTGTCAATTATTTAAAAATCAGAATCAGAAGTAAGAGAAAACAAAAAATCAACAATAAACGAAAGAAGGACAAGGTAAATGACTGAAAAGAATACCAATTTAGAAGGCTTGGTCAGAACTGCTATCGAGAAAATCAAAGAGGTTGTGGACGTTGAAACGGTAGTGGGCAAGCCGATAACCGTTCCGAACGGAACTATAATAATCCCTGTTTCAAAAATAGCTGTAGGATTTGGTTCTGGCGGATCGGATATTCCGGCGAAATCCGAAAAGGAGCTTTTTGGCGGCGGAATGGGCGGAGGAGTTACAATTCAACCTCTCGCATTTATTACCATCATGCCGGACGGCAACGTAAAGCTTTTGCAGATGACCATCAACGCGCCCAAGGAAAACGCCGCTTTGGCACTTATTCCGGATGTTGTTGACAAAATTACCGGTTTTATGAGTAAAAATAAGGAATCTGCTCCCAAGGATGAATCATCCATGGAAGAAAAAGCTGAATAAATCCCTGTATTAAAGCGTGTATAGTCCATAAAATAATTGCGAAATCATTTTCGGAGGTAAATTATTTTATGGATAATATAAAAAGATACGTCGCCTGCCTGATATGCCTGCTGGCGGTCGCTTCCTGCCTTTGCATACAGTTAAGGGCGGCGGAGCCTGAGCCTACGGCGCGCGCGGCGATTTTGATAGACGCTTCGACCGGACGGGTCATATATGAAAAGAACGCCGATGCACAGCTTCAGATGGCAAGCACGACAAAAATCATGACAACGCTTTTGACCATCGAAGCAGGATGCCTTGACGATTATTTTGAGGTCGATTCGGATGCAATAAGGGTCGAAGGCTCGTCCATGGGCTTATATGAGGGAGCAAGCGTTACAAGGCGTATGCTTTTGTATGGCATGATGCTTCCCAGCGGCAACGACGCTGCCAATGCTTCTGCTGTCAGCGTTGCAGGTAACTGTGATAAATTCGTTGAAATGATGAACACAAGAGCCGAGGAATTGGGTCTTGCAAACACTCATTTCGTAACGCCTTCAGGGCTTGACGATTATACGAATGACCACTATTCCAGCGCCCACGATATGGCGGTGCTTGCGGCAAGGGCTATGGAAAATCCCGTCTTCCGGGACGTATGCTCCACACGCTCCATCTGCCTTAAATACGGTGATGGCAAGGATTGCTGGCTATCAAACTCCAACAGGCTTCTTGATTCCTGCGAGGGCGTTATCGGTGTAAAAACCGGATTCACCGACAAGGCTGGAAGATGCCTTGTTTCTGCTTGCGAAAGGGATGGAGTAACGCTTATCTGCGTCACCCTTAACGACCCTAATGATTGGTATGACCATAACAGGCTTTATGATTACGGCTTTTCGCTTATAGCCAATCAAACCTTAGAGGGTGTTTCGGTCAAGGTGCCCTGCGTTGGAGGGATTGATGAGTTTTTGCCTGCCGGCAGCGAGGATATAACCCTTCCGCTGTTTGAGGACGATTTAAAAAACGTAGAGCGCAGGATAACTATGCAAAGGTTTATATATCTTCCGGCGGAGAGCGGACAGGCAGTCGGAAAGGTCACATACTATCTCGACGGAAAGGTAATAGCTCAGAGAGATATAGTTTTGGAATAAACAAAAATTTGACATAAAGGATATTTTCAGATGGAAGAAAGAATTCAGAAAATAATAAGCGGCTCCGGCCTTACTTCCCGCCGAAAAGCGGAGGAGCTTATAGAGCAGGGAAGAGTAAAGATAAACGGCAGACCCTGTAAGCTCGGAGATAAGGCGGATCCGCTTAAGGACATAGTAAGCGTAGACGGTGAAAATCTTGTCATCGAGCGCAAAAAGGAATATACCTACCTAATGATGAACAAGCCGCGCGGCTATGTCACCACTGTAAGCGATGAACTGGGCAGAAGGTGTGTTATGGATCTTCTTGAAGGCGTGGATAAGCGCGTGTATCCAATAGGAAGACTTGACCGTAACTCGGAGGGCCTTCTGCTATTTACTAACGATGGTGCTTTTGCAAACTCCATAATGCACCCAAGCTGTCATATAACCAAGACCTACCGCGTCACGGTTCGTCCCGACATCACTGAGGAGCAGCTTATACAGCTTGAAAGCGGAGTTATCATAGACGGCAAGCGAACTCTTCCGGCATCGGCTCAGGTGCTTACAAAGGAAGAGGGCAGGGTGGTTCTGCAAATCACTATAAAAGAGGGCAGGAACCGTCAGATAAGAAAGATGTGTGAGGCTGTGGGCTTGGAGGTTGCAAGGCTGAAAAGAACATCATTGGGACCGATAAAGCTCGGAATGCTGAAGCCAGGAACCTTCCGTGAGCTTACCCCGCAGGAACTGACCGCTTTAAGAAACGCAATAAATAAGGGGATGGCGCAGAATGCTTCAGATTCTAAAGCAGGAAAATAAGCAAGGGTATCTAACAAAGCTTGCCGAATTGGGTCTTGTCCCTGAAAAAGTCAACGTGTCGGAAGCGATAGACGGCGGCAATGTCATCGGCTTTGGTATATATGAGCTAACATCTGATTCAATCATGATTCACTGCATAGAACCGCAAAACGACCTCGTTTTGTTCGACGGAATTGCAAGAAGCGTGATGTTTTTAGCAGTTCTGAAAGGAATAGAAAAGGCGGAGTATCGCTATGATACCCGGAAAAATGCTGCGCTTTTAAAATTCATAACCGATGAAAAGCCATACCTCGAACCGATATCTTCGATATTCAACGGCTGTGAAGGATGCAGGCACAACAAAAACAAGTGAAAGGCGGCAAATAGAATGAATGATGCTAATTATACCATGCTCTGCGATTTTTACGAGCTTACAATGGGCAACGGCTATTTTGAAAAGGGATATAAGGACAAGATATGCTATTTTGATGTCTTTTACCGCAATGTCCCGGATAACGGTGGATTTGTTATAGCCTGCGGTCTTGAGCAGGTTATAGATTACATAAACAATCTTCATTTCGCCGAGGAGGATATTTCATATCTTCGCGCAAAGGGCATATTCTCGGAAGCATTTCTTGATTATCTTGCAGAATTTAAGTTCGAGGGCGATATATGGGCTGTTTCGGAGGGTACTGTAGTATTCCCGAACGTTCCGATAATGACTATCCGCGCCCCGGCTATTCAAGCTCAGCTTATAGAGACATTTGTTTTGCTGACTATAAACCATCAGTCCCTTATAGCGACCAAGACATCACGCATTGTGCGCGCCGCAAACGGCAGAGCTATTTCGGAATTCGGTTCTCGACGCGCTCATGGACCGGACGCCGCTGTTTTGGGTGCACGTGCCGCATATATAGCGGGTGCGGCAGGAACAGCCTGCGCACTTACGGACGAGCTTTATGGCGTCCCCGCAACAGGAACTATGGCTCATTCGTGGGTTCAGATGTTTGATTCGGAATATGAAGCCTTCAAGGCCTATTGTGAGGTTTACCCAGACAGTGCAACCTTGCTTGTCGATACCTATAATGTCCTGAAAAGCGGCGTCCCGAATGCAATAAAAGCATTTGATGAGGTGTTAAAGCCGCTTGGAAAGCGTCCAAAGGGTATAAGGCTTGATTCGGGTGATATAACCTATCTTTCCTGCAAGGCAAGGCAGATGCTTGATGAAGCTGGATATCCCGACTGCAAAATCGTCGCTTCAAATTCGCTGGACGAATATCTTATCCGCGATATGCTTATTCAGGGAGCAAAGGTTGATTTGTACGGCGTAGGCGAAAGGCTTATCACGTCAAAGTCTTCAGCTGTATTGGACGGCGTTTATAAGCTGGTTGCTGTTGAAGATGGTGAGGGGAACATCACACCTAAAATAAAGATTTCTGAGAATGTTCAGAAGATTACAAATCCGCACTTCAAAAAGGTTTACCGCCTTTATGATAATTCCAATTTCAAGGCTGTAGCGGACTTGCTTTGCGTGTACGACGAAACTGTTGACAATACCAAGCCGATTGAAATATTCGACCCTAACTATACATGGAAGCGTCAGACGCTTGAAAACTATACCGCGCGTGAGCTCCTTATTCCGATATTTGTGGACGGCAAGCTGGTTTATGAAAAACCGAATCTTGAGGAGATAAGGGCGCATTGCGAGCGTGAGCTTGAAACAATGTGGGATTCGGTTCTCAGGTTTGAGAATCCTCATGAGCATTATGTTGACCTTTCGCAAAAGCTCTGGAATATCAAGCAGGAGCTGTTGTCTTCTAATTCACATCATATAAAATAATGAAAAAATCAAGTTTTAATATTGCATTCGGCGGCATGATTTCGGCCGTATGCATAGTTCTGGAATTTTCTGTTGGATTCCTGCCGCTGTTTCTGTATATCTTCCCGATGATATGCGCACTGCTGATGAATGTGCTTTTAGAGGAATGCGGCGTTAAAACCGCTCTGTGTGCATACTTAGGAACAGCTGTAATATCCATGATATTGTCTCCCGATAAGGAAGCTGCCCTGCTTTTTGTGGCATTTTTCGGGTATTATCCTATAGTAAGAGCGTATATAATGAAGCTTAAAAGCAGGGTTTTGCGGACTTTATTTAAGCTTTCGCTGTTTAACATTGCCATGATATGCTCATACTTATTGTTGATAAAGCTGATAGGACTTGAAGCGCTCGGTTTTGAAGATGTTAAGTGGATGTGGGCAGCGCTTCTTGCGGGCGGAAATTTTGCGTTTTTGATGTTCGATATTATGCTCGACCGGATTCTGATAATTTATAATCTAAGATTAAGAGGAAAACTGTTCGGCAGCAGAAGAAAAAAGTAGTATGAAAAAATTTGAATCAAAATTTTTAACTCCAAAAAGAAAGAAAATAATACGCATAGTATCACTGTGCGTGCTTGCGGCTGTTATGCTGCTTGTGACAATAATCTGTATACCTCTTGTGAAAATGCTTTCGAGCGAAGAGGGCAGACAGGGGCTTGAAAAGCTTGTCGATGAAAACTTCATGCTGGGACTGTCAGTATATCTGCTTTTGCAGGTGCTTCAGGTCGTCGTCGCTCTCATACCGGGAGGAGTTATACAGATACTCGGCGGAGTGCTCTTTGGCAAGTTCATGGGCACATTCTGGTGCGTATTGGGAATACTTTTAGGAACAATAGTTGTTTTTATGACTGTTCGCAAATTCGGTATGCCGGTTGTAGAAGCCTTTATAGACCAGAAGGGAATAAAGCGGTTTGAGTTTTTGAACAATTCAAAGAAGCTTGAGCTTGTAGTGTTTATTCTTTTCCTGATACCCGGCGTTCCCAAAGACGTTTTAACCTATATAGCACCGCTTACGAAGATAAAGCCGATGAATTTCTTTATCCTGTCCATGCTTGGACGGCTTCCGGCGATAATACTTTCCACTGTTTTCGGGGCTACTTTGAGTGAGGGCAACATTTTTGAGGCTCTTATAGTATTTGCTGTAGTTGCTGTTGCGGGTATTTTGGGAATACTATACAGTGATAAGGCAATAGCGTCTATCAAGCAAAAGCAGGAAATGCTGCAGGATAAAATTCAGATAAAAAAATCGGAAAAAAATTAAAAAAATCACTTGACATTTTGGCTAAGTGATGGTATAATAATGAGCGTCGCTTGAAGTTGCGACGTTATGCGGGTGTAGTTCAATGGTAGAATTCCAGCCTTCCAAGCTGGTCGCGTGGGTTCGATTCCCATCACCCGCTCCATTTTTATGCGTCTTTAGCTCAGCTGGATAGAGCAACTGCCTTCTAAGCAGTAGGCCGCAGGTTCGAGTCCCGCAAGACGCGCCATAAATCGACAAACTTCGATAAGAGGTTTGTCGATTTTCTTTTGCCCTTTTCTTCCTTTTGGGTAATGTGGGTATAATAACCGTAGCATATCGGGATTTGAGGAGTCTGTAATCAATGAATGAAAGAGAAAAAATAATTCGTTTGTGGTTCGATATGTGGCTGCAACAAAAAGATTTGGGCATAGATGAGATTTTTACAGAAGATGTTATCTATATTGAAAGTTGGAGCCCCAAATATGAAGGTCGGGCAACTTTGAAGCATTGGTTTGAAGAATGGAATACCCGTGGAAAAGTTCTTGTGTGGGACATAAAACAATATTTTCATAAGGACGATCAAACCATTGTAGAATGGTATTTTAAAAACAAGATGAATAATGGGAGAATCGAGGAATTTGATGGTATGTCGCTGATTCAATGGACGCCCGATAGCAAAATCAAATTTCTAAAGGAATTCGGCTGTAATCTAAACAACTATAACCCTTATGAAAATAGTGATGTGCCACAATTTGAGCCTGGGCAAGCAAATTGGTTCTAATCGGGCATTCTATTTTTTAACGCAAACAGTCGAATCTATTGCGACGCATGGCTTTTGAGCAAAAAAGTCTTTTTATAGCATGGAGCCATAAATCGACAAGGTTATTTGAAGCCTTGTCGATTTTTTGTTTTCATGTATTTATTCAGCTTTACATGAGTGCCACGCTCTCAACGATTCGATGATATTACAACAACTGATTGGTAATTGATGTTGTTCTTTGCGTATGCTATAATGTAATCACACCGGTGGAATACATTTAGTCAGGAGAATGATATATGAACGTAAAGATAGGAAGAAGAATAAAGGTATTGCGCAGCCGCGATGATGTTACGCAGGATAAGCTTGCCGAGGCGCTTGGCGTTACAAGCCAGGCAATTTCCAAGTGGGAAAACGAAACAGGCTACCCCGATATAGAATTCATCGCTCCAATTGCGAACTTTTTCAACGTCACCATAGACGAGCTTTTCGACCACGACAAGGAGGAAAAAGAGCGCAAAATCAAGGCATACTGCGATAAATATGATGAGATGCATAGGAACTGGGAGCCTGTTGACAACCGCATAAGCATCATGAGGCAGGCGCTGGCGGAATATCCCGCAAATGAAGAATTGCTTGTTCGGTTGGGCATAGCATTATGGTACAAATGGGACGAATCCGTAAATAATGATTATGACATATTATCCATGAAGGACGGAAAAGTGGTATTCAATTTTGACGTATGCAGAGCTCATGAGGGCTGGGAGGAGCCTGTAAGGATTTTTGAAGGGCTTCTTGCGACCTCTGTCAACGACAAAATCAGAATGGAGTGCCATCAGCACTTATCCTACATCTACGGAGCAATTGGCGAAAAAGAAAAGGTGTATCAGATTGCCGAACAGCACCCATGGAATGAGGACCATATTCTTTTCGCCGCTTTCAACGGTAAATACGAAGAAGAAGCACGAGCCAGCAGCCAAAGCCTTTTGCTTGGAGCACTTTCACGTCTTATTGTTCATTTGCCGAGTCAGACCAAAGACGTCGATTTGCAGGCGAAGGCTTATGAGCACATCATAGAGCTGCATCAGTTTGTATTCTGTGATGGTAATTACGGATTTTATAATGCCAATCTGAATTTTTGCTATTGCAGCTATGCTCGGGTATTGATAAAGCAGAACAAAACCGAAGATGCTATAACTGCATTGGAAAAGGCATTTGACCATGCGAAGCAGTTTGACACATTCCTTGACAAGCTTCGCTGCGACGGAGAGTATCACTATACTTCAGAATTTGTCGATTCGTCTATGGAAAAATCCGTTGACGTATATGCGAAGAAGTCGGTTCCAGAGTTATTGGAAAATACTTTGCTTGATGAAAGCGACATCATTTACAAGGCTCTGCACGGCAATCCGAGGTATGAAGACCTTGTAAAGCGTGTCGAAGAGGAAATCAATAAATAGTTCGCTGTTTCAACCTATATGCAGAAACCGGCGCATAATCCCAAATTCGGGATTATGCGCCGGTTCTATTATGAAATCAATGGAGGATGGCAATAATATTTATCATTCGTCGAAGCTGTCAATACTTTTAGCTTCGCGCTCGGCTCTTACAAGCTGCCTTTCTGCGTATAACATTCTGTATTCGGCGGGGGAGACATTCTCCTGCTTTTTAAACACAGCGCAGAAGTAGCTGCAATCGTTGTATCCAACTGCCTTTGAGATATCGTTGATGGAAAGCGAGGTATCAAGCAGAAGGTTCTTAGCCTCATACAGCCTCTTTTTCGTGAGATGCTCAAATGGACGCATATTCATACATTCGCGGAAGATCCGGCAGATATACTGCGGCGAAAGATTGACTATCCGTGAAAGGTCGGTCAGCGAGATATCCATGGCGTAGTTTTTGTCGATGTATTCTATGATTGATTTGAGCTGTTCCATCCTGTGATTCTCCCGCGGGGATGACGGGCAAGAGATGGTTCTGTTAAGCTCGACAAGGAAGGAATACAAAAGCCCGGAATTGGTGTATCCCGAATGGATATTAGGGGAGTGAATAGCCTTTAGCATCTTCTCCCACTGGCGTTCCAGACCGGTCATATCCACCGCCTTGAAAACAGTGGGTACATTAAGTCCTAAATTGACAAGAATCTGGTCAACAGAAGCCCCGGAGAATGACACCCAGTGGGTTTCCCAGTTGGCGCCGTCCTTTGCCCTGTATTCGTGGGGATAGTATGCAGGAAGGAAAAAGCCGGTGCATTTCGGTATCTTATACTCTTCACCGTCGATTATAAGCACGCCTTCGCCGCGCGCTGTATATATTACCTGATGATAGACGTGCCCCGTCGGTCTTGTACAGTGGCGTTCCGGGTCGGTAGCTCCTACGCCGGTAACGTAAAGGGGGAGCTTGACCTCATCACCTAAAAGAGCAAAATAAAATTCTTGCATTTTTTATGACCATGCCTTTCACGTAAACTCAAACCTGCCGTATGAAAGATTGTTATTTCAGTCTATGAAAGAGAAAAAAGCAGCAAATTCATATTATATTATTATAATAACATTTTAATTTATGGTTGTCAATGTTTAATTTAATCATATTTTCAGTCTTTGAAACTTTTTCGATTTTACAACTTATACAATTTCCAAATGTTAAAATATTATCATATACGATTAGTGAAAAGCTTGCGTATATTTGGATGATACAATACTAATTCTGCGTAAAAGTGTAACTATAAAATCGCCGCAGAATCTATATTGATGAGATCCTGCGGCAGCTTTTTGCAAAGTATTACTCTTGCTTTTCAAGCCATTCGTCCATGGCGATAGAAAGATCTGCTTTCTTTTTATCAAGATTTGCACATAGCTCGCCCATTTTCTGGTAGTCAGCCGCAATCTCAGGCTGGCATATAAGCTCTTCAAGCTCCTTGATTTCGGCTTCTAAAGCCTCGATGCGTGCTTCAAGCTCTTTTATCTCCTGTTTGCGTTTGACGTCCTCGGCACGCTGGCTCTTGGTGCGATACTGATTTTTAGCGGCTTTCTTTGATGATGCTTCCGCCGATTGCGCCGTGCTTGCAGCTTCGAGCTCTTTAGCGATAAGATAATCGTCGTAGTTGCCTTTGTATTCGTGGATTTCGCCGTTCTTGACCTCAACAATTCTCGTTGCTATTTTATTGAGAAGATATCTGTCGTGCGAGACGAATATTATTGTTCCGGTATATTCCGCAAGTGCGTTTTCAAGAACCTCTTTAGATGAGATGTCCAGATGGTTGGTAGGCTCGTCCAGAATGAGCACGTTTCCTCGTCTGAGCATCATAAGCGCAAAGCTTAGCTTGGTTTTTTCGCCGCCGCTTATCACTCCAACCGGCTTGAATACGCTTTCGCCGGACAGGAGCACGCTTCCCAAAATATTTCTTACTTGCAAATCGGTCATTGCTGGGTATCTCGAATGTATTTCCTCAATGACGGTATTTCTGACGTTTAGCTGTACGTTTTTCTGGTCGAAGTATGCTATTTTAACGTTCTGCGCCCAGAATATCTTGCCCTTTGAATGTGGATTGATGTTCTGAATCGATTTCAAGATGGATGATTTTCCTGCACCGTTCGGACCTATAATTCCGATACGTTCGCCGCGTCTTACAGCCAGCGAAAAGCTGTTTATAAGGGTGCGCTTGCTGTCGTCTACCGAGATGTCTATATCCGTCGCTTCAAAAACTTCCTTGGGCGGCTCTATGTCGTATTCAAGCTTGATTTTCGCGGGCTTGTGATATACATGAGGCTTTTCAACTGCATTTTCCACGATTCTGTCAAGCATATGCTGCTTGGACTTTGCAGCTTTTGCGCTTGTAGCGCTGACGCGGTTCTTGTCTATAAAGAATTGAAGCTCCTTCATTTTTGCCTGCTCAGCTTCGTAGATCTTTTCCTGACGCGCAACCTCGGCTTTCTTTTCTTCGACGAATTTTGAATAGTTTCCGGGATATGATTTCAGTTTTTTGTATTCGATTTCGCAGATGCGGGTGCAGAGCTTGTCCAAAAAGTACCGGTTGTGCGAAACGGTGAGTATCGCGCCCTTGTAGTCCTTAAGATAATCTTCAAGCCACTGCATGGTTTCAAGGTCCAGATGATTGGTTGGCTCATCCAGAATGAGCAAAGAGGGTGCTTCCAAAAGCTGTTTACATAGCGCAAGCCTTGTTCTCTCGCCGCCCGAAAGCGAGTTTACCGAGCGTTCGAGGTCGAATCCGCCGAAGCCCATGCCGTTGAGGACGGTTTTGATTTTGACGTCAATAATATAACCGTCGTTGTTTTCGTAGTGCGAGCTGAGGCGGGTGTATTCGGATTCAGCGTCTTCAAGCTCTTTACCGGTTAGGGAAGAGAGTTTGTTTTCAATTTCGCTCATGCGGGCATATTCCTCGTCAAGTGCGGCGAAAGGCTTTCTCATTTCCTCGGCGATTGAACATTCTGCCGAAAGCCCGACGCCCTGCTCCAAATATCCTATCCGAGTGTTCCCGGAATAAGATATGCTTCCTGAGCCGTCGGGAGCCTTATCCCATCCGATTTTTTCGGTAATTATGGATAAAAGCGTGGTCTTTCCGCAGCCATTCACTCCGACAAGCCCGATCCGCTCTCCTTCATTTATGGTGAGGCAGATGTTTTCAAGTATTGACTCACCATTGTAGTATTTATATATGTTTTCCAGTGATATTAGCATAGCTGTTCTCCAAATAAAGTTGTAATAACGTCGAAAAAAAGCCGACTGCACAGGTTCAGCCGAAATCAATTTTAAACGTTACGGATATATTATATTACGTTTATCTCGATTTGGCAAGTAAGTGTTGATTTTTTTCTTTGAGTGTGCTATAATTAATCGATTATTGTGATGTAGTATGTGGAGATGATGGCGTGAGGATTTTGGGAATAGACCCCGGATATGCAATAGTAGGCTTCGGCGTTTTGGAATATGACGGCAGAAGCTTTTCGGTTGTGAATTTCGGCGCGATAACAACTCCGGCAGGTGTTCCGTTTGACGAACGCCTTAATATGATTTATCAGGATATGACCAGCATTTTCATTCAGTACAAGCCTGAGGCTATGTCGGTTGAAAAGCTGTATTTCAACACAAACCATACTACAGCCATAGATGTCGCACAGGCAAGGGGAGTAATACTTCTGTCGGCACGGCAGAACGGCGTCCCGATTTATGAGTATACTCCGCTTCAAGTGAAAAATTCAATTGCAGGATATGGCAGAGCGGAGAAAAAGCAGGTTCAGGAAATGACCCGCTCGCTACTTCATCTAAAGGAAGTCCCCAAGCCGGATGATACGGCGGACGCACTTGCCTTGGCTATAACTCACGGACACAACTCGTTTTCTCTTGCTTTTTCGGCTTACAACATCGGCAGAACCTGAAAGGATTGTTTGCATTATGATATACAGCTTAACCGGCAGAATAATTCACACCGAACCCGACCTTTGCGTTATCGACTGTGCGGGCGTTGGCTATGCCTGCAAAACCACCCTTAACACCTCACAGCAGATTGCAGGGCTTGACAAGGCAACCCTGTATACATACTTGGCTGTAAGGGAGGACGCTATCGACCTTTTCGGCTTTTACACCAAAGAAGAGCTTGAATGCTTCAAGCTGCTGACGTCGGTGAGTGGAGTTGGCGCAAAGTTTGCTCTTGCAATCCTTTCGGGGTTAACACCATCACAGGTTGCGCTCGCCATCGCCTCTGGGGACGTTAAGGCGTTTACCAAGGCAAAAGGAATAGGCGCAAAAATTGCTCAGCGCATCACGATGGAGCTTAAGGACAAGATAACCAAAGAGCCATTGCTTATGAGCGGAGATACGTCACTGTCCGAGATAGCCGATGTAGCGGGAAGCGATTCGGCTTCCGAAGCCGTTCAGGCGCTTGTGGTTCTGGGATATTCCCAGTCCGAGGCGGCTTCTGCAGTTGCAAAGTGTGATAAGAGCCTTGGCACCGATGAAATCATTAAAAAGTGCCTGAGACTGTTAGCTTCAAATAGATTTTAAGGGAGGTTAAACCTTGTGATAGAAACAGGCGAATTTGATTTTGAAAACAGAATGGTTGCTCCCAATTCAATAAAGACCGATTCGGACGAGATCGATTATTCCCTCCGCCCGAAAACACTCAGTGAATACATCGGTCAGGAAAAGGTTAAGGAAAACCTTTCGATATATATAGAAGCCGCGAAAAAGAGGGGCGAGCCACTTGACCATGTGCTTTTATACGGCCCTCCCGGTCTGGGCAAGACTACGCTTTCGGCAATTATTGCCCATGAAATGGGAGTTAATATAAGAATAACCTCCGGTCCGGCAATCGAAAAGCCTGGCGATCTGGCGGCGCTTTTAACAAATTTGCAGGCTGGAGATGTTCTGTTTATAGACGAGATACACCGCCTTTCCCGTTCGATTGAGGAGGTTTTGTATCCTGCACTTGAAGATTTTGCTATAGATATCATCATAGGCAAAGGTCCTGCGGCGCGCTCGATACGAATAGATTTGCCAAAGTTCACTCTTATAGGAGCAACTACAAGAGCAGGTCAGCTTACCTCGCCGCTGCGCGACCGTTTCGGCGTTATCCAGCGCTTGGAGCTTTACTCCAAGGAGGAGCTGTGCGAAATTATCCAGCGCTCGGCAATTATTCTGGGTGTTGCCTGTGAAAAGGACGGCGCTATGGAGCTTGCCTCACGTTCAAGAGGTACGCCGCGTATCGCCAACCGCTTTTTAAAGCGTGTCAGGGATTTTGCTGACGTTATGGGCAACGGAATCATCACAAAGGATATAGCTAAAATCGCTCTTGATCGCATGGAGGTTGACCCGCTCGGACTTGACGCTATGGACAAGCGTATGCTTACAATGATAATTAAGGGCTACAACGGCGGACCTGTGGGACTTGACACCTTGGCTTCGGCAATCGGCGAGGAAGCTGTTACGCTTGAAGACGTCTGCGAGCCGTTCTTGATGCAGCTCGGCTTTTTGGCAAGAACCACACGCGGAAGGTGTGCAACAGATCTTGCCTATAAGCATCTCGGAATATTAAAGGACGGTCAGACCACTCTTGACATTTAATACAGTGCTGAATCAACAATAAAGGAGTATTATGACATGGGAAGATTATTCGGTACAGACGGCGTAAGAGGTGTTGCCATCAGCGAACTGACGACTGAGGCGGCAATGCTTATTGGCAGAGCTGCAGCCGTAACCCTTGCAAAAAACTCTCACCGTAAGGCAAAGATATTAATAGGAAAGGATACCCGCGTTTCCTGCGATGTGCTTGAATCTGCACTTATCGCCGGAATATGCTCTGTCGGCGCAGATGTCCACACAATCGGAATACTCCCTACACCGGCGGTGGCGTATCTTACAGTCAAATACGGCGCTGATGCAGGCATAATGATAACCGCTTCGCATAATTCCTTTGAATTTAACGGCATTAAGATTTTTTCTGCATCGGGATATAAGCTGCCGGATGAGGTTGAAGAGGAAATAGAGCGCCTTGTTTTCGACGCTCAGGATGAAATGCAGCCCATCGGAAACGATAATCTGGGCAAGGTCATTTTTGAAAAAAATGCAGAATGGGATTATGTGCGGTATCTTCTTAAGCATATCGATGCCGACCTTTCGAGGATGAGGGTCGTTATTGACTGCGCGAATGGTGCGTCGTATTCCTGCGCTGAGAAGTTCTTCAACGGCATAGGTGCTTCTGTGGTTATGATAAACAATAAGCCGAACGGCATTAATATAAACTTAGGGTGCGGCTCAAACAATCCGGAATCACTTTCAAAAGCAGTTTTGGATAATCACGCAAATATAGGGCTTGCCTTTGACGGCGACGGTGACAGGTGTCTTGTAGTCGATGAAAAAGGAAACGTAATCGACGGCGACAACATAATAGCTTTGCTGGCGCTGAATATGAAGGATGCCGGAAAACTTCGTTCTAATACCTGTGTTGTCACTCAGATGACTAATCTCGGATTCTTCAAGTGGGCAAAGGAAAACGGAATTGTTGTTTCAACCGTTCCCAAGATAGGTTCGGGATATGTATTGGAGCGAATGATATCAGATAATTATAATCTCGGCGGTGAGCAGTCTGGGCATATAATTCTCGGTGACCTTGAAACCACCGGTGACGGCGAGCTAACAGGCGCCAAGATACTCGAAATCCTTAAAAAGAGCGGTAAGAAAATGAGTGAGCTTGGCAAGGTGTTTGAGCCTTACCCTCAGATTCTTCTGAACGTCTCAATACGGCAGGAGTATCGCGGAATATGGAAGCAGATACCCGATATCGTTGAGATGATAGACTACTGCTCCGAAAAGCTTGCGGATGACGGAAGGATCTTTGTCCGTGAATCCGGGACAGAGCCGGTTATAAGAATAATGGCGGAGGGCAGGAGCGAGGAAGCTATCTATCAATATGCCAACGCCATTGCAAAGGTAGTTAAAAATCGTTTAGGGGAGACTTGAATAGGTGAGAGTAGCAGATAACTGGAAGGATTACAGGCTTATTGACGCTTCCGAGGGTGACCGTTTGGAATCCTGGAGCGGAATAAAGCTTGTTAGACCCGATCCTCAGATAATATGGAAAACACAGAAGACAAATCCCGACTGGAAAGCGGCGGATGCAATTTATCATCGCTCGCAGAAGGGCGGGGGCGAATGGGAGTATAAGAGAAAGCTCCCACAAAGCTGGACTGTGAATTACGGTGAGCTTACCTTTATCATCCGTCCTACAGGCTTTAAGCATACCGGGCTTTTCCCGGAGCAGGCTGTAAATTGGGATGCTATGGCTGGCATGATAAAATCGGCTGGACGACCTATAAACGTTTTGAATATGTTCGCCTACACCGGCGGGGCAACTCTTGCCTGCGCAGCGGCTGGTGCTAGTGTATGCCATGTTGACGCATCCAAGGGCATGGTTCAGTGGGCAAGGGAAAACGCTGAAAAATCCAATCTTTCAGACAGACCGATAAGATGGATAGTAGACGACTGTGAAAAGTTTGTCGAGCGCGAAATTCGCCGCGGCAGAAAATACGATGGCGTTGTTATGGACCCTCCGAGCTACGGAAGAGGGCCTTCGGGCGAAATATGGAAGCTTGAGGACAGTGTTTACGACCTTGTTGAGCTTACCTCAAAGGTTTTAAGCGATAAGCCGCTGTTCTTCCTGCTTAACAGCTATACGACAGGTCTTTCGCCTTCGGTTATGGCATATATCCTCGGAAGCGTTCTTACCAAAAAGTTCGGCGGAGATGTCAGTGCGGATGAAATCGGTCTGAGGGTTGAAGAAACCGGGATGGTTTTGCCGGCGGGAAGTACCGCAATATGGAAAAGTACAAATAATTAATCTTAAAGGAATACTATGGACAATTTTATTGAAATCAATAACGCAAGTTTTTCATATGTCAACGACTATGATGACAGAAGTACAAAAAATACTGTAATAAAGGATGTATCCCTTAAAATAGACAGGGGAGAGTTCGTTGCGGTACTGGGACACAATGGAAGCGGCAAGTCAACGCTCGCAAAGCTTTTGAACGCAATAAACCTGCCGGATGAGGGAACAGTCCTAATCAATGGTATGGATACAAGGGATGAAAAAAACCTCTATGACATCCGCCGGACGGTTGGAATGGTCTTTCAGAACCCTGATAACCAGATAGTTGCAACTGTTGTTGAAGAGGATGTTGCCTTTGCTCTTGAAAACATAGGCGTTGAGCCGAAGGAGATACGCCGCAGAGTTGATGAGGCTCTTAAAACAGTTGGAATGTATGAGTACCGCGAACACGCCCCTCACAAGCTTTCGGGCGGTCAGAAGCAGCGCGTTGCAATTGCGGGAGTTCTGGCTATGAAGCCGGACTGCATAGTGCTCGATGAGCCTACCGCCATGCTTGACCCTATAGGCCGCCGCGAAATCATGTCGACAATAAAAGAGCTCAACGCTATGGGAGTTACCATTGTTCTTATAACTCACTATATGGATGAAGCCGCTCAGGCAAAGCGCGTGGTAGTTATAGACAGCGGGCGGATAGTTATGGATGATAAGCCTAAAATGGTATTCTCACAGGTTGAAGCCCTTTGCTCACTTGGGCTTGACGTTCCGCAGGTCACAGAGCTGACTTATGAACTTATTAAAGAGGGCGTGAATCTTCCGCCTGATATTATCGACGAAAATGAATGCTATGAGGCACTTTTGAAGCTTTTGTCATAGCTGCGTTGTTTCCGTTCTTATAGGATCGAAACAGTAAACATAAATCAGAAAGGCTGATGGCTTTTGGAAATAATTAAAGCAGAAAATCTTACTTATGTTTACGGTGAGGGTACGCCTTTCCGTAAGGTGGCACTCGATAACGTTAACATAGGAATAGAGGAAGGCGAGCTGGTTGGAATCATCGGTCATACCGGTTCGGGAAAGTCTACACTTATTCAGCACTTCAACGGTCTTTTAAAACCTACATCCGGCAGAGTTATCGTTGACGGTGAGGAATTGTTTGCGGATAAATCAAGACTGCGCGAAATACGCTTCAAGGTAGGCTTGGTGTTCCAGTATCCCGAATATCAGCTTTTTGAGGAGACGGTTTATAAGGATATTGCATTCGGACCGAAAAACATGGGCTTAAGCGATGCTCAGGTTCATCAGCGCGTTCTGGAGACAATGCGGCTTGTCGGCTTGAAGCCGGAGCTTGCTGAAAAATCCCCGTTCGAGCTTTCTGGCGGTCAGAAGCGTAGGGTAGCCATTGCGGGAGTTATGGCTATGCAGCCAAAAGTTCTTATACTCGACGAGCCCACCGCAGGACTTGACCCTCACGGAAGGGACAGGATCCTTGGCGTTATAAAGGATTATCACAAGGAAAAGGGAAGCACGGTCATGCTTGTTTCCCACTCCATGGAGGATGTTGCGAAAACCGTAAGTAAGATACTGGTCATGAATGATTCAAAGGTTTTCATGTATGATACCCCAGAGCGTGTTTTTGCAAGGGTGCGTGAGCTTGACGATATGGGTTTGACAGTCCCTCAGATAACAAGAGTGTTTGATAGGCTGAAGCAGTCGGGCGCCGGTTTTACCGACGAGGTTTATTCAACAGCCTATGCCAAAAAGCTCGTTTTAAGACTGCTTGAAGAAAAGAAGGTGAAGTAACAGTTGATAAAGGATATAACTATCGGTCAGTATTTTCCGGGAAAGTCGCTTTTGCACCGGCTTGACCCGAGAATGAAGCTTTTGCTGACGTTATTGTATTTGGTAATGCTTTTCTGCGCCAAGGGCTTTTTGGGCTTGGCTGTGGGCATTGTTTATCTTGTCTGTGCGTTTTTGATTTCGGGGATCCCGATAAAAATGATGCTGAAAAGCGTCAAACCGATACTTCCCATTATTATTTTCACTGGAATACTGAATCTGTTCTTTATTAATACCGGCAATGTTTTGTTCAGCTGGACATTCATAAGAATAACCGATGATGGCGTTCGCACCATGCTTTTCATGGCTATAAGAATAATTTTCCTTATCTGCGGAACATCATTATTGACATATACCACATCCCCGATAGCGCTTACCGACGCTATTGAAAGGATATTTTCGCCCTTGAAGGTGATACACTTCCCCGCGCATGAGATTGCCATGATTATGACTATTGCTCTTCGCTTTATCCCTACACTTATAGAAGAGACAGATAAGATAATGTCTGCGCAGAAGGCGCGCGGAGCCGACCTTGAAACTGGCTCTGTTTTAAAGCGCGCAAAGGCACTTGTTCCGATACTCATACCGCTTTTTGTTTCAGCATTCCGCAGAGCGGATGAGCTGGCGCTTGCCATGGAGTGCCGCTGCTATCACGGCGGAGACGGCAGAACAAGATTAAAGCAGCTGAAAACCTCACCGATGGACTATATGGCTTTAATAGTAACGGTTTTGTTCTTCACCTGCGTTATACTTCTTAATATCTTTTTACCGGCGCTATGAACAATTACAAGGTCAGAATGTCCTTCAGGGGGACGAATTATCATGGCTATCAGAGGCAGGACAGCGGTATCCCCACCGTTCAGCAGACGGTTGAGGAGGGCATTTTTCGACTGCTGGGTGAAAGGGCGGAAATTTTCGGATGCTCCCGAACAGACGCAGGGGTTCACGCGAATGAATATGTGTTCTCAGTAAAGCTTGACAGCACCATCAACGAGCGCGGAGTAGTTTTCGGGCTAAACGGAGTTCTTCCAAAGGATATATCAATACTCTCCTGCGAGCGCGCGGATGATGATTTCCACGCAAGATATAACTGCCGCGGCAAGGAATATGTCTATCTTATCCACAATTCCGAGATAAGAAATCCGTTTTACGAGGATACACTTTACCGCAGCTGGTATCCTATAGACGATAAGAAGCTTAATATCGCCTGCAAGGATTTTATCGGCACACACGATTTCAAGTCATTCTGCTCCACCGATACCGACAAGGTGGGCACAGTAAGAACTGTATATGATTTCAACGTCCAGCGCGAAAGAGATATAGTTAAATTTACGGTCAGCGGAGACGGCTTCCTTTATAACATGGTAAGAATAATGGTGGGAACACTGCTTTTTATCAACGATGGAAAAATGGAGCTTCATGCAATTCCCGGTATTATCTCAGCTCTTGACAGAACCGCCGCCGGGAAGACAGTTCCGCCGCATGGCTTGTATCTGAACAAAGTGTTTTATTAACCGTTTGAATTATTACGTTGAATCCTTAATAGTGTAAAGAAAGGGATGAATAAATGTCTTCGGTAAATTCGTTTGAAACTGATATGCGCAAGCTCAGGCGCAAACGAAAGCGCAAAAGAATCGCTAAAAATATTATGGCTGTGTTGGCAGTGCTGATAGTTTCTTTTGCAGTATACCTTTCAAGAAGCTTATGGCTGCCGTATTTTGAGGGTATTTTAGAGAGAAGCTTTAATAGGAATAATCCCGGCGAAGCTGAGCTCAGCCACTTTCCCATAGATGTCAGCAGGAAGGTAAACGTCGATATAGATTGTATGGATGATTGCTGGCTGTTGTTTGCGGATACTTCGTTTTCAACCATGAATCCCGATGGCGATGAGGTTTTCAGCGTTTATCTTCCATATACCAACCCTATTGTTGAAGCTACCTCGAAAAGGGCTCTTGTTTATGATATGGGCGGATATAATTTCAGCGTCGTGAACCGAAAGAGCGAGGTATTCTCAAAAAAGCTTGAGAATCAGATACTTTTTGCGAGCGTCGGTGAAAAAGGCAATGTCGCTGTTGTTACCTCTACCGACAAGTATCAATCATACTTAACCGTTTATGACAAAAACGGCACTGAGATATATCACTGGGCTGATGGCAACCTTATCACCGCTGTTACGCTTGACGATTCCGGAAGCAAAGCTCTTGTATCCTCTGTATATGCTGTCGGCGGCGGCTTCAAGTCTGTTATCAGCATACTGGACTTTTCAAAAACTGAGATTGTGGCAAAAACATCGCCGATTGAAACACTTTGCCTGAGCATTGAATACACCTCAAAGCAAGGCTTCTGGGTTTTGGGAGACAGCGCTCTGTTCCGCTTTAATTCGGATTGTGAGCTTCAGTATTCCTATAAATTCGGATATGATATTTCCGGTTTTGTTATGAAGGATGACCTTTGTGCCATAAGGTTTGAAGCGGTCGACGGCAAATCGACTTACATATCGCTGTTTGATTCAAATGTCGATAATGCCTATGAAATCAGCTATAGCGACAAGGTAAACTGCATGGATATATATAACGACAGAATATATATAAATATTGGAACGCTTCTTAATGAGGTTGATTATACCGGAAAGCTTCTGGGAACAACCCATGTCGATTCCGATTGCCGGGATTTTGCTATCTGCCGTGGAAATGTGTATACTATGGGATATAAAAGCATTAATAAGCAGGAGTTGAATTCGCTGAGTTAATAGTGGATACAGCGTTTCTAATGAGCTTAGCTTGATACTGAGCATGGTGCGATGCTTTAATGTTCTTAAAAAGGAGAGAATATGGAGAACTTATATTGGTTTTATGATGTATGCGTTATCGGAATACTGATTATTTCCGTTTATTGCGGTGCTAAAAAAGGACTTATGAAGTCGGTTGTCATGACAATTCTGATAGTTGCTTCGTTTATTGTGAGCTGGTTCGCGGCTGAGGCAGTCGGTCCTTTTGTCTATGATAAATTTGTCAAGGATATAATCGTTGACGCCTTCATGGAGAGCGCAGAAAACAAAGATCCAGCAGGAATAGTTTCTTCTGCAATATCAGCCGGTGATTACGGCGTTGATATGTCTCCTGATGATGTTAATGCAATAATAGAAAGCAAACCCGACTTTTTCTCAGAGCTTGCTTCAAGTATGCGCAAAAACGGCTCTCCTGAAAACGAAGAGGTCATCAGGGACAGCGTTGAAAACTCAGTAACTCCGATGATTTTAGATGTCCTGCTCGACGATATAGTGTCTTCCGATTATATACGCCATGCGCTGGACACGGTAGGTGAAGCAACCGGCAAGGTCGGGGAGGTTGTTTCAGCATTCATCAGCGGCTCCCGCGAGGAGGTTGCATATGCCGCCGAGCAGAATCTTATAGCGCCGGTTCTTATATGGCTTTTTAAGGCGATTGTTTTTGTTGTTCTTATGCTTGTTTTAAGACTTATAATCGGTCCTGTCTCAAACGCATTCAAGGCGGTCAACAAAATACCGATAGTAGGCCCTGTAAATGTGCTTTTCGGCGGTGTTTTGGGAGCTGTTGAAGGATTAATTGTTGTTTACGTTATATCAATAGTAATTAAAGCGGTAGTAAATGTGACTGGAAGCTCTCTTATTTTCCTGAATACGCAGACAATTAATATGACTAAGCTGTTTTTAAAGTTCTACAATTTTGATATTATCGGGTATTGGTTCAAATAATTTTTAACGTCTTTAATCGTTTTTTCATTCAAATTTCACCGTTGCGTGATAATATAATCTAATGCGATGTTATATGACAGCGGTCGCGTGCTGCGCGTCAGCTCCGTATGGCTTCGCTCTGACTTGGTTTTATACGAAAGAAAGGAATGTCCCAAAATATCGGGGCATTACGGTAAACAAATAATGCTTTGTTCCAGATGCAAAAAAAGACCTGCCGCCGTTTTTATTACGACTATGAATGGCAATGAAAAGAAAAACGAGGGGCTCTGCCTTTACTGTGCGCGCCAGCTCGGAATTCCGCAGGTTGACGAATATATGAAACAGATGGGTATTACTGATGACGATCTTGAAGCGCTTACCGAGGCTATGAGTGAGGATGGCGATTCCTTTGAAATGGGCGGAACCGGAGCTATGCCCAACTTTATCTCGAATCTTTTAGGCAAGCTTGGCGGAAATTCCGACCAGCAGAATAACGCTCAGAGTGGTGCTTCCTCCCAGAATCCAAATCGTAAGCAGGCAAAGGAAGGGGAGCAGAAAAAGGAAAAGGAGCTTAAATTCCTTGGAACCTACTGCACCAATCTTACCCAGCGCGCTGCCGAGGGAAAGCTTGATAAAATAATCGGCAGGGATAGGGAAATAGGCAGAGTTTTGCAGATACTTTCCCGCCGTCAGAAGAACAACCCCTGCCTTATAGGCGAGCCTGGCGTCGGCAAAACAGCCATAGCCGAGGGGATTGCTCAGAAGATAGTTTCGGGCGATGTTCCGTTTAATATCAAGAATAAGCAGCTTTATCTTTTGGATCTTACTGCACTTGTCGCCGGAACTCAGTTCCGCGGTCAGTTTGAAAGCCGTATCAAGGGGCTTTTGCAGGAAGTCAAGAAAGAGGGCAACGTCATCCTGTTCATAGACGAGGTGCATAACCTTGTCGGAACCGGTGACAGCGAGGGTACAATGAACGCCGCAAATATCTTAAAGCCCGCGCTTTCAAGGGGTGAGGTTCAGGTCATCGGCGCTACCACATTCAACGAATATCGCAAGTATATAGAAAAGGATTCCGCGCTCGAACGCCGCTTCCAGCCGGTAACCGTCACCGAGCCTACGGTAGATGATACAGTAAACGTACTTTTCGGCATAAGAAAGTATTATGAGGATTTCCATCATGTGAAAATATCCGATTCTGCGCTGAGGATGTGCGCGGTTCTTTCTGAAAGATATATCAACAACCGCTATCTGCCGGATAAGGCTATAGACCTTCTGGATGAAGCCTGCGCGGGGGCAAGTATCCGCAGTCCGGAAATCTCGAATGCACTAAGGCTAAAGGCTCAGCTTGAGGATGACTGCATAGCCTTGGGCAAACTTGAAGAGGATGAAAACCCGGATTACGAGAAAATCGCTCAGGCAAAAGCAAAAATCTCGCAGACCGAGAATGAGTATAATGCCGCTCAGGCAGAGGCTGACAAAGTAAGAGTCACAGAATATGACCTTTCTAAGGTAATAGAGCTGTGGACAGGAATCCCGGCAAACAAGATTGTTGAAACCGAATATGCCAAGATAAGGCATCTGCACGATGCATTAAGTGCCAAGATAATCGGTCAGCCCGAGGCTGTTGACCTTGTATGCGCGGCGATTAAGAGAACGCGGGTACAGCTTACATCCCGCCGCAGACCGGCTTCGTTTATCTTTGTAGGACCCACCGGCGTCGGCAAAACCGAGCTTGCAAAGACCTTGGCTGCTGAGCTGTTCGATGCCACCGAGCCGCTTATAAGAATAGATATGTCGGAATACATGGAAAAACACACCGTTTCAAGGCTCATCGGCTCGCCTCCAGGCTATGTAGGATACGACGAAGCCGGACAGCTGACCGAGAAGGTAAGAAGAAAGCCATATTCGGTTGTCCTGTTCGACGAAATCGAGAAGGCTCACCCGGATGTTATGAATATCCTTTTGCAGATACTTGATGAGGGCAAGGTCAACGACGCCCAGGGCAGAAGCGTTTCCTTTGAAAACACTGTCATAATTATGACCTCGAACGCCGGTTCTACAGACAAGAGCTTTGGAATAGGCTTTGACAAAACCCAGGCTCAGATATCCAAGGAGAGAGCTATTAAGGGCTTACGTGAGTTCCTACGCCCCGAGTTTATCAGCAGAGTGGATGAAATCGTAGTATTCAATCCTCTTACCGAGGATAACTACGCCGATATAGCTCACCTTATGCTCGGCGAAATGACTGAGCCGCTGGCAGAGAAATCCATAAAGTTCAGCTTCGATAGGGAAGCTGAAAAGGCGATAGCAAGGCTTGCCTACAGTGATAAGTACGGAGCGCGCGATATCAGAAGAATTATCCGCAAGGAAGTTGAGGATAAGATAGCGAATATCATGATAGATTCTGATGATATAAGGCTTGCTGAAATAAATGTTACAGCGGAGAACGGGGAAATTAAGGTCAATGGCATTGAAATGTAAATTTTCTGTGAATTTTTAGCTGTAGCTGTTGCAATGTATATTGTAATATGGTATAGTTTTTAAGCCGCTTGTGTTCGGCAGGCAAGTCGGATTATGCCCAAACGTTTTTGGTATGGATCCGCGCCGAAGTGCAGCGAGTTTTATAGTAAAGGCAGGTGCCAACTTATAATGTATGCAGTAATTGAAACAGGCGGAAAGCAGTATCAGGTCAAGGAAGGCGATATCGTTTTTATTGAGAAGCTTGATGTTGCCGCTGAAGAAAACGTAACCTTCGACAAGGTAATCGTTTACTCAGATGGTGAAAACACCACTGTAGGCGCTCCCTATGTTGCAGGTGCGGTTGTTGAGGCTAAGGTTCTTAAAAACGGCAAGGCAAAGAAGATAACCGTATTTACCTACAAGCCTAAGAAGCCCTCTACCCACAAGAAGCAGGGTCACAGACAGCCGTATACTCAGGTTAGAATCGAAGCAATCAAGGGCTAATGATTACCGCTTCATTCAAGATGACCGAAGACGGCAAAAGCATCAAGGCTTTTTGCGTTAAAGGCCATTCGGGCTATGCCGATGCGGGAAGCGATATTGTTTGCGCAAGCGTTTCCTCGGCAGTTATGCTCACAGTAAATACAGCTGCGGAGTTTTTCGGGATCGACCTTGATATTAATGTTGATGAGGGAGATATCCGCTGCGAAGTAAAGGAAATCAGCGAAAATTCGGACAGGCTTTTAAACAGCTTAAAGGCTCATTTGTCCGAGGTTTCAAACGAGTTTCCGAACAATTTAAAAGTAACATATCGGAGGTGCGATAAATGATATTAAGAATCAGTATGCAGTTCTTCGCTCATAAAAAGGGTGTAAGTTCTACTAAGAACGGCCGTGATTCCGAATCGAAGAGACTTGGCGCCAAGAGGGCTGACGGTCAGTTTGTTCTTGCAGGCAACATTCTCTACCGCCAGAGAGGAACTCATATCCATCCCGGCGAGAATGTCGGCATCGGCTCTGACGATACTTTGTATTCAAAGATCGACGGTGTTGTAAGATTTGAAAGAATGGGACGCGACAGAAAGAAAGTCAGCGTTTATCCCGCTGAATAATCGAGATTTTTCGACCCCCAAGCCCTAATCTGCTTGGGGGTTGCTTGTAGTAATGTGGAGGACCGAATGTTTGTTGATGAAGCTAAAATAACCGTTCAGGCAGGAAACGGCGGGGACGGCTGTGTTTCTTTCCACCGCGAAAAATACGTTGCCGCCGGCGGACCTGACGGTGGAGACGGCGGAAAAGGCGGAGATATCGTCTTTTTGGTTGACGATAATATGAACACGCTTATAGATTTCAGATATAAGCGCAAATACGTCGCTGATAACGGTGCAAACGGCGGCCCGAAAAACAGCTTCGGTAAGGGAGCCGGGGACCTTATTGTCAAGGTTCCAAGGGGTACTGTTGTGCGTGAGCTTGAATCTGGAAGAATCATTGCTGATATGTCATCCAACGAGCCTGTTGTTATAGCTAAGGGCGGCAGAGGAGGCAGGGGAAATGCCCACTTTGCAACACCAACAAGGCAGATTCCCAAATTTGCAAAGCCCGGCTTTAAGGGTCAAAAGCTTGAACTTAAGCTTGAACTAAAGCTTTTGGCAGATGTTGGACTTGTGGGCTTCCCGAATGTCGGAAAATCAACACTTATATCTGTAGTTTCCTCGGCAAAGCCCAAGATTGCAAACTATCACTTTACAACATTAACCCCTGTATTGGGTGTTGTCAAGGTTTCCGAAGGTATTTCGTTTGTGATGGCGGATATCCCGGGGCTTATCGAGGGTGCAAGTGACGGCATTGGCTTGGGTCATGAGTTTTTGCGTCATGTTGAAAGATGCCGCCTGATAATTCATGTTGTCGACGTATCCGGAAGCGAGGGCAGGGATCCTGTCGAGGATTTCGAGATAATAAACAATGAGCTCAGGCGGTTCAGTGAGGATCTTGCAAACGCCCCACAGATAGTCGCGGCAAACAAGTGCGACATGGCAGAGCCGGAGCAGATAGAGCGTTTCCGCGAATATATCACAAAAAAAGGACTGAAATTCTTTGAGATATCCGCGGCGACAACAGCCGGAACAAAGGAATTGATGGCTGAAACAGCTTCTGAGCTTGCCGGGCTTCCTCCCTTGAAGGTGTTCGAGCCTGACCCGCTTCCTATTTGGAACCCTGAGGAGATGGCGGCAGACAGAAGCTTTGAAATCACCCGTGAAAACGAAACCTTCTATGTTGAAGCAGACTGGCTTGAAGGTGTTTTGCGTATGGTGGATGTTGACGATTATGAGTCATTGCAGCATTTCCAGCTGGTTCTTAAGTCTACCGGCATAATAACGAAGCTTGAAGAAATGGGCATCCGCGAGGGCAACACGGTTTCGGTCTGCGGATACGAATTTGATTATGTAAATTAGGACGATACGTCCTAAATTAGGACGATACGTCCTGAGCTGAGGAGGGGGATTTTAACGACCCTTGAACTTGACAAAAGAACTGTTAACCAATACAGCCCGCTGGCACTCGCTTTCCTCGGAGACAGCGTTTATGAGCAGCTGGTGCGCGAGCGGTTGATTTTAAGCGGCAATATGCCCGCAGGAAAGCTTCACTCGATGGCGGTAAAGTATGTTTGCTGTGAGTTTCAGTCATCTGCGTGCGATATAATAGCACAGGCTCTTACTGAAGAAGAGCAGGATATAATGCGCAGGGGCAGAAATTCCAGCGGAATCACTCCGCCCAAACATTCAAAGGTGGCGGAGTACCGCAGAGCGACCTCGCTCGAGTGCCTTTTTGGGTATCTCTATCTGATGGGAAAGCGCGATCGGATAGAAGAGCTTTTCAAAAAAATATGGGAAACGGTTGAAATTTGAGCACAAATCAGTTATAATTATATATACACTAATTTAAAAGGGAGATTTTTATGTCAGGACATTCAAAATGGAACAATATCAAGCGTAAAAAGGAAGCCGCAGACGGCGCAAAGGCAAAGATTTTTACAAGAATAGGCAGAGAGATATCTGTCTGCGTTAAGGAAGGCGGACCCGACCCTGCGTCTAACTCCAAATTGAAGGACCTTATTTCTAAGGCTAAGGCTAATAACGTCCCTAATGATAATATTGACAGAATCATAAAGAAGGCTGCCGGCGAAGGTGACAAGAATAACTATGAAACCATGATTTACGAGGGCTACGGTCCCGGCGGAGTTGCGGTAATAGTTGAGTGCTTGACCGACAATAAGAACAGAACCGCCGGCGATGTAAGACATTACTTTGATAAGTTCGGCGGAAACATGGGAACAACCGGATGCGTATCCTTTATGTTCACAAGGAAGGGCATTATAGTTCTTGAAAATGACGGCTGCGACGAGGATAAGCTGATGGAGGACTGCTTCGAGGCTGGCGCCAACGATTTTAATGTAGAGGATGATTCAATAGAGGTAACTGCCGACCCAAACGACGTTTATAAGGTAGCTGAAGCTTTGAAGGGCATGGGCTATACTGTGGCTTCGGCAGAGGATACAATGGTTCCTTCTACCTATACCACCCTTACAGACGAAAATCATCTTAAGTTCATGAATCTGCTTTTAGAAGCGCTTGACGATAACGATGACGTTCAGGAGGTATATCACAACTGGGATATGCCTGAAGAGCCCGAAGAAGACTGATTTTCTACTAATCCTATAGTTTTTTTCGTCATTGATTCAATAGTTTGTGCATTTTTTAAAAGACCTGATAATCGCTGAATTATCGGGTCTTTTTCTTCGTTATAACTTACATTTTTTAAGATGGGCTGCTACTGAATTTAATACAATATGCACAAGTTTTCTCTGCAACTTATCCCAAATGGTCGATTTGCATTTCGGAAGGCTTTGGGATAAAATAAAGACAAACAAACCAAAGGGGGATAATCCTATGAAAAAGTTTTTAACAATCTTATTTTTTGCCATGATTTCGAGTCAAATCTTCGGTTATTATGGCGGTATCGGTGGAAGAGGTTATATCGATTTTCTTGTCGATAGAGACCAATTAAGAATCAGAGTCTCTCACATGGGATTCCATGCGGGAACGGAAAATGTTAAAGTTGCTTTTGGCTTTGCTGGAAACACGGGAGGCATATTATTAGGCAACTTTACGAACAATGGAAGCACGGACAATAAAATGGCAAGTTATTTTAGTCCGTCCGTTGCATTGCTAGTCGGTTATAAATCCGATTTAATAAGCGTAGGCGGAGGTTATAATTTCCAATTTTACGACAAAAATTATGGAGTTCATACGCCTGTGTTAATGCTAACGGCTTTAGAAAATTCTTTCAGAATGGCAATTCCTATTTCTATAGGCGTTGGACAAAATGAATTAAAAAATACTTTAGCCGTATCTACTCTTATAGAAGCGAGATATTATTTTAAAACTTGGTTAAATCATCTTCGTCTATATTTCTTATACGGAAATTCAAAAGACGCTAAAAATCCAAACAATAAGAATATTTATGAACAAAAATCTTCAATAGGTTTTGATGCAAGAGCTTATTTCTTTCATGATAC
>ERZ779889.467-NODE-467-length-51001-cov-4.202509_pt1 | contig 51001 bp, 41 predicted proteins | sample MGYA00511030_ERZ779889 | MGnify/ENA primary metagenome ERZ779889 (study PRJEB29588, sample SAMEA2160616) | human gut metagenome | biome: human gut; feature: human-associated habitat; material: faeces | place: Denmark | collected 2008/2010 ... | reverse complement strand
GCTCAAATTCCTGTTTTATTATCTTTCAGAATGCATATACGAGGCTTGTTCCCTTACGACTGTTGGAGTTGTAAGCGGCGCCACCACCAATATGCATTCATTGAAATTCTCATATGTTTGTTTTGTCTTTAATCATTGTTTGTCTGCAAAGATATGGCATTTTAGTCTATTTCCAAATAAAAAGCTGACTTTTTTAGAGAAATGTTTCATTTTCTCTTTTCTCTATATTATAAGGTGAGAATGCGGTATGTCGCGTTTTGCATTCGGTCGATATCTTTCATTGGAATGTGTGTGCAGGCCGATCGGATGGCACGGCAAAATAGACCATGGCTTACGACGAGTATTGTCTTTCCTTCATAATTTTCCCGGATGAATTGTAGAAAATGTCCTGCGCGTGTAAGTAAATCTTCAACGCTTTCCACATCGCCCGGAAAAGTCGTGTGTTGTATGTCTTGAATGTTTCGGCCCGTGAAGCTTCCCCAATCGCGTTCACGCAATAAGGCTGTGTATGTGATGGAAAGTTTCCTGTTTTCGGTGAGGATGCGGGTCGAATCTACGCAACGTGTCAAGTCGCTGCATACCACGGCATCAAAGTGGATGGGCAACAGCTCTTCCCGCAATGTTTGTAACTGTTCAATGCCTTTGGCCGATAAATGTCCGGGCAGATGGCCTTGCAAGATGTGGTTGACATTTTCTTCAGTTTCGCCGTGGCGTACTAAATAAAGAGTGGTCATGTTTCTTTTAATTTATTTGTCGTACACAGTAAAACATTGTCTTGCGACTTCCTGCATGTCGTTGATGAGTTTACATGTATGGTATCCATCGGCTACGGCATGGCTGACAAAGACAGAAACCGGTATCTCTATCCGTCCATTTGTCTCGAAATATTTCCCGAACTTGATGAGGGGAAAGAGGAGATTGCTTTCCGTGTAAGTATCTTGTGCAAAAGAAGTGAAACTTAGCCATGGAAGACATGACACAGGACAGAAATTGGCTGGTTGGTTGGGACGTGCCTTGATGACACCAGTTATGTGCTTGTATTGCTCCATGTCTGTTATGACTGTTTGATAAAACGTATCGAAGTCTTCGCTATATTCGCTCCAGATATCAGTAAAAGTATTATTCTCCGGATGGAAAAGTGTATAGCATGGGACGACTTTTTCCCAATATCCCAGTTCACCATTTTCGTTAAAACTCATCCGAAACTCTTTGTTCTGGTTGACAGCTTTCATGATGACATAGAGCATGACAGGGAAGAAGCGAAGCCCTCTGGCTTTTTGTCCTGCCACCAGACGAGTGATGTCTAGGTTGGCATTCAGGTTGTATTTACATTTGATTTGGTTAAAATAATAGTCGAAATAAACGCTCCGTTCCCATGTGGATTTATCTATGATGTGAAAATGACAGTTCATATTCTTCTTTTTTGGTTGCAAAAATAAAGGTGAATGGGGAGATAGGCAAGAAATTTATGCCGAATGTCGAAGGTTGGTTTGAAAGACTAGCTAGGCCAAACATGGGAATGAAACCGGGATTATTTCTGCATAAGTCTTGTTTATTTTCTGCAAAAGTAAAGCGTGCGTGAAACATCGTTCGGGGAAATGCACTATTTTTGTTCCGTTTCTAAAATCTATTTGTATGACAAGAAAAGTAAATAACGTGTGGGTACGTGGCATTTTCTCGATTATTATCGGGGTTTTGCTGGTGCTTTATCCGGGCACTGCTAGTATTTATTTCGTCATGGCCATCGGAGCTTTGTTTTTCATTCCGGGAGTTGTGTCTGTCGTTTCCTATCTGATGTCTCGCAATAGGCAGCGCTATTTTCCATTTATGGGGTTGGGTAGTCTGCTTTTCGGGCTTTGGCTGCTTATTATGCCAAGTTTTTTTGTGTTTATCTTAATGTATATTCTGGGAGCAGTCTTGGTGTTGGCTGGCCTGAACATGTTGGCTGGTTTGGTTAATACGCGCAAGTACATGCCGGTTTCGGGAGGTTTCTATGTTATTGCCATATTGATATTGGCAGCTGGTATCGTAGTGTTGTTTAATCCTTTTCAGACAGCCGAGCTACCATTTATTGTTTTGGGAGTGAGCAGCATCGTTTACGCACTTTTTGATATGTTTGAAGCCTATAAGTTCCGGAAGACACGCGTGGAGATTATAGAGGATGATACTATAGGCGGCCCGGCAACTCCGTCTTCCATGTTGGAGCTTGACGAGAAAGCCAGCCAGGCGGTTGATGTTGATAGGGATAAGGAAAAAGAATTATAAACTGTTGGGCGCATAATGTGACGGCGCACAAGGAACAGGTGCCAGATCGGCCCGTTTCTTGTGCGCCTTTTGAGGGTATTAAGACTAGCTAAGTGCCGATAGGTAACTAGCCGGGAGCGGAAAGGAAGGTAGCCGTGCTTAGCTTAGGTTCGGCTCTTGCCTCGAATCAAAGGTTGGCATTCTCATCGGATGTTTGCCCGGATTTTGGTCAAATATTCCTTTAATCCCTCGGCATCTTTGTTGGTGATAATGGCTAGCAAGTCGTTTAGCTCGGTTCGTATCCGTTCCACTTGTGCCGGTGTGCGCGGGTTGAAGAGTATTTCCTGCAACAGATAGTCGTCTTCGCTCAACACACCACGTGCGATGGCCATGTGTCGTTTGAATGTCGTGCCCGGAGCGTCTTGATGCTTCATGATGGCTGCAAACGTGAAGGTCGACACAAACGGGATAGACAGCGAATAGGCCACCGTTTCGTCATGCTCTTCAAACGTATATTCGAAGATGTTTAATTTGAGTGACTGGTAGAGGTCTTTGAAGAATATTTTGCCCAAATGGTCTCCCTCGGTAATGATAATGGCATTTTCATCGCTTAAATTGCTCATGCTGGCAAAGGTCGGTCCAAACATGGGGTGAGTGGAGACGTAGCGGAAGCCACTCTCTTCGTAGAATTCTTTGAGTCCAGTCTTGACCGAGGCAATATCGCTCAGGATGCATTCTTTGGGGAGCAGAGGAAGCACCCAGCGGAAGGCATCGAGTGTATATTTCACGGTGGCAGCGTTGATGAGCAGTTCGGGTTTGAAGGCTTCAATTTCTTCGGCTGTCGTGAAACGGTAGGTGTTATAGACGAAACGCATGCGTTTCGGGTCTACGTCAAACACTGCCGTCTCGTGTTGGAAGCTTAATAAGTCTGTGAAAAAGGAGCCCATCTTTCCAGCTCCCAATATGAGGATGCGCATAGTGTCTTTCCTTATTTATTAATGATTTCCATTTGCTGGCGCACAGACTCGGCATGGATTGCTTCAAACACTTGTTGGATGAATTCCGCACTCATGCCGCACGCTTCGCCTTGTGCTCCTCGCTTTTCCAGAATTTCGTTATAGCGTCCGGTTTGTAGGATGGTCATGCCGTGTTCTTTTTTGAATGTGCCTATTTCGCGGCAGATGCGCATGCGCTTGGCTAAGATTTCGATGACACTGTTGTCGCATTCATCTATTTGACTGCGCAGTTCACTCAGGTTTTCTGTTGTTTGGGTATCTTTTCGAATGACCAGCAAATTGAGGATATAGGCCAGGATGGCGGGCGTCACCTGCTGGCTTGCGTCGCTCCATGCACAGTCGGGGTTGCAATGGCTTTCGACAATGAGGCCGTCAAAGCCCAAATCCATAGCCTGTTGACAGAGGGGAGCGACAAGTTCACGTTTGCCGCCAATGTGGCTGGGGTCGCAAAAGATTGGCAATTCAGGAATGCGCCGGCGCAGTTCGATGGGGATGTGCCATTGCGGTAGATTGCGGTATATTTTCTTTTCATACGATGAAAAGCCCCGATGTATGGCAGCAAGGCGTTTAATTCCGGCATTGTTGAGGCGTTCCATCCCGCCTATCCATAGTTCCAAGTCCGGATTGACTGGGTTTTTGACCAAAACAGGAATGTCAGCTCCTTGTAGAGCATCGGCAATTTCTTGCATGGCAAAAGGGTTTGCACAAGTGCGTGCCCCAATCCATAACATGTCGATGCCGGCTTTCAAAGCCGATTCCACATGTTTTGCCGTTGCTACTTCTGTGGTGACATACATCCCGGTTTCTTGCTTGACGTGTTGTAGCCAGGTGAGTCCCGGTTCGCCCACACCCTCGAACCCTCCGGGTTTGGTGCGTGGTTTCCAGATTCCGGCACGGTAGATTTTTATGCCTTTGTCGGCAAGCTCTTTGGCCGTCTGCATGACTTGCTCTTCCGTCTCAGCACTGCAGGGGCCGGCTATGATGACGGGGCGTTTGGCTTCAATGCCCGGCAATAAAATAGATTCTAGTTCCATAGTAGTAATAGTTTCAAGTTGTATTTATATTTTAAGTGTAATCTTTTTGATACGTGCCAAGGCTTCTTTCAGCATCTCTTCTTTGGCACATAGAGAGATGCGGACATATCGCGCTCCATTGCTGCCGAAGATGAATCCCGGCGTGATGAACACTTTTGCTTCATGGAGCACTTGTTCGGTGAGTTCTTCCACATCGGTGTAGCTGTCGGGAATGCGTCCCCATAGGAACATACCCACTTGCAATGGGTCGAAGCTGCATCCTAATGTTTGCATGATTTGTTCGGCCAGTTGGCGGCGGTTTCGATAAAGTGTGCGGTTCATGCTTTCGTGCCATTCGTCCGAATTTTGATAGGCTTGCGCGGCGGCGAGCTGCATCGGGCGGAATGTTCCGGAGTCAATGTTGCTTTTCACTTTTACTATCCATTGCACGAATTGTGCATTAGAGGCTAACATTCCTACACGCCATCCCGGCATGTTATGGCTTTTGCTCATAGAGTTGAACTCGATGCAGCATTCTTTGGCCCCGGGCACATTCAGTATGCTCAGTGGTTTATCGTTCAGGATGAAACTATATGGGTTGTCGTTCACCACCACGATGTTGTGCCGGCGTGCAAAGTCTACGAGTTTTTCATAGAGCGGCATGCTGGCATTTGCTCCTGTCGGCATGTTGGGGTAGTTGGTCCACATGATTTTTACATGGCTCAAGTCCAAGCTTTCCAATTCCTCGAAATCGGGTTGCCATCCTTTTTTTTCATATAGGTTGTAATTGACAATCTTACTGCCCAGCAATCGGTTAAGTGAGGTGTATGTAGGGTATCCCGGATTAGGCACCAGTACTTCATCACCCGGATTAACCAATGCTAACGTGACATGCAGGATGCCTTCTTTGGAACCGATGAGCGGCTGGATTTCTGTGTCCGGGTCGAGTTCTACCTTGTAGAAGCGTTTATACCAGTCGGCCATCGCTTTGCGCAGTTCGGGAATTCCAATAGTCGGTTGGTATCCGTGCACGTCGGGTTGCTGTGCTGTTTGGCAAAGCACGTCGATGGTTTTTTGCGACGGAGGCATGTCTGGGCTTCCGATGCCTAAGCTGATGACGTTTTGTCCTTCGGCATTCATCCGTGCGATTTCCTTTAGTTTTTTGGAAAAATAGTATTCGCTGACAGAGCCGAGCCTGTCAGCCGGGTGGATGTTATAAGTATGACTTTCCTTCTCCATATTCTCCAAGTATTTGCAGTTCTTTGGTCAGGGGAGTTATTGCATCAATGGATTGTTTGTAACGCAGATAGTCGGAAAATGTAATATCGACATAAAACATATATTCCCATTCCCGTCCGATGATGGGGAGCGATTGAATTTTGGTGAGGTTGATTTTGTAATAGGAAAAAATGGAAAGCACTTGCGAGAGGCTTCCTTCGCAGTGTGGCAGTGAGAATACGATGGTCGATTTATTGATGCTCGAACGTTCTCTCAGTTCATCTGCTTTCCAAGGGTCGGCAACGATAAGGAAACGGGTGAAATTATGCTTGTTCGTTTCGATGCCTTCTTCCAAGACTTTCATCCCGTAGAGTGGTGCTGCAAACTTGGAGCAGATGGCGGCATGGCCTTTCAGTTGGTTGCGACTGATGATTTCGGCGCTTCCTGCGGTATCTTCGGCTTCTACTGCTTTTACATTAGGATGCCGTTGCAGAAATTCGCGGCATTGAGCCAGGGCCACTGGATGGGAATTGATTTCTTTGATGTCGTCCCAGCCTTCGTCGGGCAAGCACAATAAACTGTGTGATATGCGTAATTTATGTTCCCCAACGATTGTCATGCGGTTTTCGCGCAACAAGTCGTAGTTGTGCAACAAGCTGCCCGCTATGGTGTTTTCGATAGCGATCATACCGATTCTATTATTGTCTTCGTTCATGGCTTTGAATACATCTTCAAATGTAGAGCAGCAGATGAGTTCCAATTCTTCTTGTTCGAAGTATTGATGTGCGGCCATGTCATGGTAGGAGCCTTTCACTCCTTGGATTGCGATTTGTTTCATAGCTTTTCAGTTTAAACAATAAAAAATCCCGCCTCGTGAATGAAGCGGGATTTGCTATATGGTTAATTATGTTTTTATCTATCTTGCATACACGACTTCCCGCTTCACTTTATGGCTAAAGTAAAAGTAAAAAAAGAAGCGAAAGTTTGTATGGTATAAGTTCAGCATATCTTCGTTTTGTTATTGATACGTGGGCAAAAGTAATACTTTATTTTTAGAATACAACATTTGCAAACACTTTTTTCGCAGTGCTTCTTTATTTCTTCCTTTCAGATGGTGTTTGGCGTGGAGAGTATGTTGCATTGTTTTTATTAAGAAGAACGTTGGTTGTCAAAATGTCCGCTGATAGCGTTTTCTTGCTCCGGATTTAGTTCGAATGCTTTTTTAATGTCTTCAAGCGAACCTTCTTTGTCTCCCATCTCCAGTTTTAGTTTGCCTCGTAGTTGATAGAAACCTGCTGTTGCATTGATGTCGATAGCTTCGTCCAGCACTTCAATGGCTTTCTTCCATTGTTGTTCATGAGCATAGAGAAGAGCCAGTTGCTCATATACCTTCTCATTGAATGGATTTAGCTCTATGATTCTTTTGTAGAGCAAGATGGCTTTTTCATTGTTTCCCTGGTGCTGCTGGATTTCTCCTGCGAGTAGCAACGCGTCTTCGTTGTCTGGATTTTGCTGGAGCAGCGTGTCGATGTCTGCCTGCGCTTCGTTTAGCTGAAACATGTCGAGCAGCACTTTGCTGCGCATCAGATAGGCTTCTGTGAAATCTTCCTTTTTACAGATTGCCTGTGTCAGGGTTGCAATCGTGTGTATGGCATCGCCCAGCTTTTGGTATGCTTGTGCTTGCAGATAGTAGGTTGTGGCGTTTTCTGGTGCCAGGCGGGTTGCCTCTTGTGCCACTTCGAGCATTTCCTGATACTGTTCCTGCATGTAACATACTTGGGCCAAGTTGACATAATGTGTCGCCTGTTCCGGTGCGGTGGCAATCGCTTCTTTCAAGAGAGTGTGTGCTTGGTCCAGTTTGTTTAGCCGGATAGAAGTGTTTACCAGCAGCATTAATGTTTCCGTGTCTGGTTGGATGCGGAGCGCTTCTTTGAAGCATTTTTCAGCATAAATCCATTTTCCGATGTTTTGGGCACGGATACCATCATATTTCAAGATGTCGAAGTTTTGTTGGTCTTTCTTCTGCTTGGCATCTTCCGGTTGTTTGTCTTCCGAGAATAGTAAGTTTTTGATAAAGTTTATCATATTACGGTGTGGTCTGTTTTTTTATATATGAAATAAATGATTCTGGAAGATTCGCTCCATTTGGGAGCAACTCTTATGGTTGCAAATGTACAAAAACCAAACAGATGGAAAGAAAAATAGAGTCATTTTCTTGGTTTATGGATAAGATTCGTATGATATTGGTAAAAGGAATACAATAAGTTTGTGCTCTTTTATGCTGTTTCATGGAGTAGCGTTATAGTGATGCATTCACTTCACACTTATGAAGGTCTAACAATCGCGATTATTAAGCCTTCATTTCCGCGATTGTGAGGAGGTCATATTCGCGATTGTAAGTGTGCTATGACAGACCTGTGATACTCGCTTGGCTATTAGTGATTTATAATGATTTTTCCAAGGCATTTCCATGCGGATGTCTTTTGTGGAAAAGAAAAGCTTGGGTTTCTTGTTTGGAAAGCAGAATGCGAAAATTATACAATATCCCCTTCTGTTCCGTCAATATATGGATGAGCCGATATTGTTAGGAGTGCTTTGCTTTGAGCACAAACAGACCATGTTGGAGTGTGATTTCTTCTTCACGAATGAGAAAGGTGACAGCTTCTTTAATTTTATGTTCAGGAAAGGGTAGGTCTGTTATGATGCCGGTTGAGTGGGGGAGACCGTCTGACAAGTGTGCGAGCAGCGTTGTACGGATGTTTTCAAACTCGCCTGTGTTCAGGCCGGATTCATGTTTATGCAGGCAAACATCGCAACGTTGGCAGTTCTTGATAGTTTTTTCCCCGAAATATCTTAAAAGCATTTTGTTCCGGCACCGTGTGTCTGATGTGGCATATTCTATCATGGCGTGGATGCGCTGTACATAGCTTTCCTTGCGCTTTTCGTACACTTCTGCCGGGATGACAAGCCTTTCTGTGTCTTCTCGTTTCTGGGTGAAAGTGATGTAAGGAGTTTTTTTCCCCGGAATATAGTGCACAATGCGTCGACGGCTGAGTGCCAGTAGGCTCTCATAAATTTGTTGTTTGCTAAGTCCTGTCTTTTTGCTGAGTAAGCTTTCATCAATGTATGTGTAGTCCGAGAATAACCCCGTGTAGCTTCTCAAGATGGTCTGTAGGAGCAGTTCGGTTTCTTCATTTTGCTCGTGCAGGTAGTAAAGTTCATCTCTTTTCAGGGTAAAGATGAGGCGTGAATTTGTTTCTTCTTCATCAGTGTAGTCGATATATCCGCACCGTGTCAGAATTTTGAGAGCACTGTTGGCCCGTATGGGAAAGTGTTTGAAACGGTGGCAAAACTCTTCCATGCTAAATTCGTATGTACAATCTAGGCCGGAACCGACAGCTATTTGATAATAATAGCACACATGTTCGTAGACTGTTCGGATATAGTCTTTCTCCGGAAATGTGTCAGATATGCGTTTGCTCAGTATTGTTTTGTCATGTGGACTGTATAACAAGATGGCATAAGCCTTCAGACCGTCGCGTCCAGCTCGTCCGGCTTCCTGAAAATAAGCTTCCGGCGAGTCTGGCATGTCTATGTGGATGACGGTGCGGACGTCTGGTTTGTCGATGCCCATGCCAAACGCATTTGTGGCGACCATTACTCGAAATTCGTCGTTTTTCCACTTGTTTTGCCGTATGTCTTTTTCTTCGTTGGTGAGTCCTGCGTGGTAAAATTCGGCTGTGATGCCGTTTTGTTGTAGAAATTGTGCAACTTCTCTCGTCCCTCTACGACTGCGTGTGTAGACAATGGCTGACCCTTCGACATGGTTGAGGATGTGGAGCAACTCTTTTGCTTTGTTTTCCGTCTTCCGTACCACATAGGACAGATTGCTCCGTTCGAAACTCATTTGGAAAACATTCTCTTCCTTAAATTGGAGTTGTCGTTGGATGTCTTTTACCACTTCTGGTGTTGCTGTTGCTGTAAGAGCTAATACCGGAACATCCGGGAGCAGTTCTCGGATGTTGCAGATTTGCAAGTAGGCTGGGCGGAAGTCATAGCCCCATTGCGAAATACAATGTGCTTCGTCTACGGTGATGAAGCTGACCTTCATGTGGCGGAGCTTGATTTGGAATATCTCGGTACCGAGCCGTTCGGGAGATATATAGAGAAATTTGTAATCGCCGAAGATGCAGTTTTCCAACGTGATGACAATTTCTTCCCTTGTCATGCCGGAATATATGGCTGCCGCTTTGATGCCCCGGTTTCGAAGGTTGCTCACTTGGTCTTTCATCAATGCGATAAGAGGAGTGATGACAAGACACAGCCCCTCCTCTGCCAGTGCCGGCACTTGAAATGTGATAGACTTGCCCCCTCCCGTTGGCATTAGGCCCAATGTGTCACGTCCGCTCCCAATGCTTTTGATAATGTCTTCTTGTATTCCTCGGAAGGATTCATATCCCCAATGTTTTTGGAGTATTGCTTTGTAGTCGGTCATGGTGTGCTATTCGGAAGGGCGTATATCTTCTATTTGGAGTTGGACTTCACCTCTTTTATGTGTGTTCTCTTCAATCGTGTAGCAGATGTCAAACGAACGTTTCGTCTTGATGTAGCGCACTTGCGAACTTTGCCCAAAAGCAATGCCGTTCATCACGTTGTGCGATTTGTTGTCCACCAGTTCTAATTTGATATGTTCTTGTTCTCGGCCCACGACTTTGCTTGTTCCATAATCATATACATGATTGGTGCAGAATATCGGTTTGTGATTGTCTGGCCCGAAAGGATTGAAATGTTTCAAATCATTGAAAAACTTGGGGGTGATGTCCCGAAAGTCGATTTTCGCATCAATATTGATGATGGCCTTTGTCTGTTCCGGCAAGATATGTTGAGATACGAAGTGCTCGAAGCGTTTTGTAAATTCAGCCACGTTTTCTATTCGCATGGATAGCCCTGCTGCATAGGTATGGCCACCAAAACTTTCCAGCAAGTCCCGGCAATGTTCGATGGCTTTGTACACGTCAAAACCGGCCACCGAACGGGCAGATCCTGTGGCTAAGTCGTTTGTCCGTGTCAGGACAACGGCCGGCCGATAATAAATTTCTGTCAGGCGGGATGCGACGATGCCTATAACACCTTTGTGCCATGCTTCGTTGTAGAGGACGATGGAGCGTCGGTGCGACAGGTTGTCTAATTGGTCTACAATTTTATTTGCCTCTTCAGTCATGCTTTTGTCCAAATCCTTGCGTGTCTCGTTGTACTGATTGATTTGGTTGCTTTTTGTCAATGCGTTGGCCAAATCTTTTTCAATCAGCAGGTCGACGGCTTCTTTACCGTTCTGGATGCGTCCGGAGGCATTGATGCGCGGTCCTATTTTAAAGATAATATCGCTGATGTTGATTTCTTTATCGCTCAGTCCACATACATCAATGATAGCTTTGAGGCCGATACTGGGATTAGAATTGAGTTGCTTTAAGCCATAGTAGGCAAGTACCCGATTTTCTCCCATAATGGGGACAATATCGGAAGCGATGCTGACAGCGACAAGATCGAGCAAAGGAGTGAGTTGTTTAAATTCTATGCCATTGTTTTGAGCAAAAGCCTGCATGAATTTAAATCCGACCCCGCATCCGGAAAGATGTGGATAGGGATAGGTCGCATCCAATCGTTTGGGATTGAGTATGGCAACAGCCGGAGGTAACACTTCGTCGGGGACATGGTGGTCACAGATGATGAAGTCGATGCCCTTTTCTTTGGCGTAAGAGATTTCTTTGACTGCTTTGATGCCACAATCTAAGACGATGACGAGCTTAACGCCGGTTGCGTAAGCATAATCTACGCCTTTCATGGATACACCATATCCCTCTTCATATCGGTCGGGGATGTAGTAGTCTATATTTGAGTAGAATTGTTGTAAGAATTTGTAGACTAACGAAACGGCTGTTGTGCCGTCTACGTCGTAATCTCCGTAAATTAGTATACGCTCTTTCCTTCCCATGGCCCGATTTAAACGTTCGACGGCCACCTCCATGTCTTTCATGAGGAAAGGGTTGTGCAGTTCGTTTAATTGCGGATGAAAGAACTTTTTTGCTGCGGCAACCGTATTAATCCCTCTTTTAAGAAGTAGATGACAAAGGATGGGGCTAATTCCCAACTCTTTGGAAAAAGAGTTGGCGGCCTCCATTTGTTCGTGTGTGAGAGCTTGGTAATTCCATCTGTATCGCATTTTATATATTGTTTTTCTTTTTTCGAACTTATAAGACGAATGGGATATCCCAATTCAATTTGTAAAGTTAGAAAAAAGAAATAAAAAAGCGTGCCGATTCTGTATATATTTAACAGAAAGGGCACGCTTTTGTAAAGCGGAAGTTGCGATTATTTAATTCCTAATTTTTTAGCAATCTCTTTCGGAAGTGCTTTCTTATTGACAATGATGTTCATCGTTTTGTAGCGTGCATATGCTTTGGACACATACCATGTTCCTTTGTAATCGCCAATAGTTCCCCAAGAGTTTTTAACCATATAATATTCCGTTCCTTTTTGGTCTTTGGCGATGCCGTAAATCAACATGCCGTGGTCGTCGGTTGTTTCCCAGTTATCATATGCTCTTTGGCGTTCTTCCTGAGTACACCATTTTTGAGGCAGAGGGCTGTTTACAAATGTCGGTGAACTGGAGATTTTCAACCAGCGTGCCATGTCGGAACCTGTAAGGTCTTCCTGTGCCTTCTTCATGTCGGGCAGTGTGCCGATGCCGGTACGTCCGAATCCTGCTTCGCTCACGTCGGCCCCCCATGCGATGGTGTAACCATTCATGATTGCATTGTCAAACACTTCCATGAGTTCGTCAATCGGCAGGTTGTATGACTGTGCCCACCGCCAGTTGTCTTGGATTTCCAAAACAAAAGGTTTATAAAACGGATGGTGCGTGTAAGAAGTCAGTGAGATATAATCATCAGGGTTCAAGCCGGTTGATTCGTAGAATGATTTCGGTGTATAGGTCTGGCCTTTGTACTCAAATGTTTCAGGACATTTGCCGAGGTATGCATCGTAGATGCCTGCAAGTCCTTTTTCCCAAAGTGGTTGGTTGTCGGCACCCATTTGGAGCGATTTGTGTTGTCCTTTGGCAATCGCTGCAACGTATGCTTCCGTCACGGCGGAAAGTTCATTGTGATTAGACAATGAATCGCCATACATCACACCCGGGCGCATCAATTCTTCCGGAATTAAACCATATTGTTGCATGCCGTAAAGTACATCGTAGAAAGAACCTCCTTGAGAGAAGGAAACATCTCCGTGGGTACGTACAGTTGCGTCGGCACGGTCCATATAAGTATGATATACGGTATACATTTCTGAAAAATCATATTCGCCTTTTCCCATACGGAGAAGCTCAGACTCCAGAAATGCCAAGCCTGAGTAGCACCAGCAGGTTCCTGCACGGCTTTGATTTTTGATGGAAGTAATGGGATTTTCCTTTACAGTTGTGAATACGAAGCCTTCTTTTTCAGCTTCCTTGTTTTGTTCTTGTGCCACAGCCGGGCTTATGAGAGATAAGCTGAGAGCGGCTGCCATGAATAGATTCTTTTTCATGTTTTGGTTTGGTGTTTTTTGTTGTTAATACTTGATTATCTTTTTATTTTCTTATTCGTTCATGATGCTTTCCACTTCTTCCACGGTCAGCGGAATGCGTTTTTGCCCCAAAAAGCGTGAGCCATTGGCTGTAATCAGCACATCGTCTTCCAAGCGAATGCCACCGAAGCCTTTATAAGTTTCAATGACATCGTAATTGAGAAAGTCGCTGTGCATTTTTTCGGCTTTCCATTTGTCGATGAGGGCAGGGATGAAATAGCAGCCCGGTTCGTCTGTGATGACGAAACCTTCTTGCAATCGGCGGCCCATACGGAGAGATGCCAGACCAAACTGGTCAGAAGGACGGGTTTCGTCGTCGTAGCCCACATAGATTTGTCCCAACCCTTCCATATCGTGCACGTCGAGTCCCATCATATGTCCGAGTCCGTGAGGCATAAACAAAGCGTGTGCGCCGGCTGCGACAGCATCGTCAATATTGCCTTTCATGATGCCGACATCTTTCAGACCTTGGGCCAGCACTTTGCAGACATTGAGATGTACTTCTTTCCATGTTTGTCCTGGGCGGGCAAATTCGATGGCATGGTCGTGGCAAGCTACTACAATGTTGTAGATATCTTTCTGTCGGCTTGTGAAGCGTCCGCCCACAGGCACGGTGCGAGTGAAGTCGGAACAATAATTGTTTATCGTTTCCGCACCGGCATCGGTCAGCATCAACTTGCCGGCTTCCAGTGTGTTTCCGTGGTAGTGGTTGTGCAGTGTTTCTCCGTTTTGTGACAAGATGGTGGCAAATGAGTTCATGCTTCCATAAGATGCAGCAATGCCGTCAATGATACCGGCAATGTATTGTTCTTTGACACCTGGTTTACACAAGCGCATGGCCGTCGTGTGCATTTCGTAGCCAATGTCGCAGGCACGTTCGATTTCTTCAATTTCGCAGGGCTCTTTTACCGAACGCAGGTCGACAACGGCTTTGATGAGTTCGAGGGAAACGTGTTTCTTGAGCTCAGCCACGCGTATCTCCAGCAGCTCTTCCAAGCAGAGCATTGTGTCGTGGCGATAGGGTGGCAGGTAATGAATAGAGCGGTTTTGGCGGCGTGCCTCGGCAATAAATTTTTTGAGTTCACTTGTCGGGGCGCTGTGTTCCACACAGATGCTCGCGGCCATGTCTTTGATGCTCGGTTGTGGTCCCATCCAGATGATGTCGTCCATCGTCACATCGTCACCGAACAAATACTCTTCACCGCTGTCGATGTCGATGACACCCGTCAGGCCTGGCTGGTTGATGCCGAAGAAGTAGAGGAAACTACTGTCTTGGCGAAACTTATAAGTGTTGTCCGGGTAGTTGCATGGAGCTTCGTTGTTTCCCGGGAAAATAATCAGGCCGTGAGCCATCTTGCTTCTGAGGGCTTCGCGACGTTTTTGGTAATTAGCGTTAAACATATATATTACTCCCTATCTGTTTATTTTAATAAAGTTGTTTTGCAAAAATAGTCATTCCCCTGAATAAAACTAATATCTTTGCTCATATCTTTCAAGAAAATATTTATGGCTTTGGACAAATTGACAGGTTTAGTGCTTGAAGGCGGGGGTATGCGAGGGGTTTTTACTTGCGGTGTGCTCGATTATTTCATGGATTCTGGTATTGAGTTTCCATACATCGTGGCTGTGTCGGCTGGTGCGTGCAACGGACTTTCTTACATGTCTCACCAACGAGGGCGTGCCCGCTTCAGCAATGTGGAAATGCTTCAGGAATATCGTTATATTGGTTTCCGGCATTTTTGGAAACAACATAGCATCCTCGACCAAGATTTACTTTACAGGCAATTTCCAGAGCATATCTTGCCTTTCGATTATGATGCCTGTTTTTCTAACCCTGCGCGTTTTGAAATGGTTACAACCGATTGCCAGACAGGTCGTCCCTGTTATTTGGAAGAACGGACCGACCCGGCTAAGTTGGTGCTTTTGGCCAAAGCTTCGAGCAGTTTGCCTTTTGTTTGTCCGATAACTATGGTCGATGGCATTCCGATGCTCGACGGGGGAATTGTTGATTCAATACCCGTGCAGCATGCCATAGAACAGGGTTATGAGCACAATGTTGTGGTGTTGACTCGCAATCGAGGGTATCGGAAACAGTCTAAAGACATCCGTCTTCCTTCCTTTATATATAAGAACTACCCTAAGTTGCGGGAAGCATTAAGTCGCCGCAATGCATGCTACAACGAACAACTGGAGATGGTGGAACGTTTGGAGGACGAAGGACGTATCACCGTCGTCCGACCACTGAAGCCTGTGACCGTCGGACGTATGGAGACCGATGTGGTCAAGCTGGAAGCGTTCTATGACGAAGGATATGCCTGCGCTCGCCGTGTGATGGAGGCTTATGTTGGACGCTTTGTATAAAGATAGGCTTGTTTAATCCTTGATATTTGTTAGCAACGGGTTGGATGTTGTGAAATTGTGTCGTCACTGTAGTCCTGCACAAGGGAATGCAGCATTTTGCAATGCTGGGTGCAAAATACTGCATATGGTATTGCAAAGGATTGCATACGGTATTGCAAAAAATGTATTGCGTGTTTGCGTTCTTTCCTTTTCTCGGAAAAGTTGAGGTGCATAGTTTTTCGGGCAGATACAAATCTGGCTAGAAAAAGTGTCCAGAAGGGTGTGTGAGGGGCGCAGACGGCAACACTGGATAAACTTTCTTGTAGGAATTCAAAACAGCTTCTTATTATTTTCGTTAATTTTGTCCGCAAATTGAACGTATATAAAACTTTAATAACAATGTACAGAACGCATACATGTGGAGAGTTGAGACTCTCCGATGCCGGGAAAGAAGTCACCCTGGCGGGATGGGTGCAGCGTACGCGCAAAATGGGAGGTATGACATTTGTCGACCTGCGCGACCGTTACGGCATCACCCAGTTGGTTTTCAATGAGGAAAACAACGCGTCGCTTTGCGAACAGGCCAATCATCTGGGCCGTGAGTTTGTCATTCAAGTGAAAGGCCATGTCAGCGAACGCTCCAATAAGAACATGAATATTCCTACGGGCGAGATAGAGATTGTGGTCAGTGAGCTTACGGTGCTGAACGCAGCGCTGACTCCTCCATTTACTATCGAAGATAATACCGATGGAGGTGATGATTTGCGCATGAAATATCGCTATTTGGATTTACGCCGCAGCATGGTGCGTAAGAATCTGGAGTTGCGCCACCGTATGACGATGGAAGTGCGTCGCTATTTGGACAGTAAGGGATTTCTAGAGATTGAAACTCCGATGCTCGTTGGTTCCACTCCGGAAGGAGCACGCGATTTCGTCGTGCCTTCGCGCATGAATCCGGGCCAGTTTTATGCTCTTCCGCAATCGCCTCAAACGCTGAAGCAGTTGCTCATGGTGTCGGGTATGGACCGTTATTTCCAGATAGTGAAATGCTTCCGCGACGAAGACCTTCGTGCCGACCGACAGCCGGAGTTTACGCAGATAGACTGCGAGATGAGTTTCGTGGAGCAGGAAGACATTATTGAGATGTTTGAAGGTATGGCCAAGCATCTGTTTAAAGAACTGCGCGGGGTGGAACTGACGGAACCGTTCTTGCGCATGCCGTGGGCCGATGCCATGAAATATTATGGAAGCGACAAGCCCGACTTGCGTTTCGGCATGAAGTTTGTCGAGTTGATGGACATTCTGAAGGGGCATGGTTTTTCTGTGTTCGACAATGCTGCCTACATTGGCGGAATTTGCGCACAAGGTGCTGCACACTACACCCGCAAGCAGCTCGACCAGTTGACGGAATTTGTGAAACGTCCGCAAATCGGTGCGAAAGGCATGGTATATGCCCGTGTTGAGGCCGATGGCAATGTGAAGTCGAGCGTAGACAAATTCTATACACAAGATGTCCTCCAGCAGTTGAAGGGCGCGTTTGGCGCTCAACCGGGCGACTTGATTCTCATTTTGAGCGGTGACGATGCCATGAAGACCCGCAAGCAGCTTTGTGAGTTGCGTCTGGAGATGGGCAACCAACTCGGTTTGCGCGACAAGAATAAGTTTGCGTGTTTGTGGGTGGTAGATTTCCCCATGTTCGAATGGAGTGAGGAGGAAGGCCGTTTGATGGCTATGCACCACCCGTTTACGCACCCGAAAGACGAAGATATTCCTTTGCTTGACACTGATCCGGCAGCTGTCCGCGCCGATGCATACGACATGGTGGTCAATGGCGTGGAAGTGGGTGGAGGTTCCATCCGTATCCACGACTCGCAGTTGCAGGAAAAGATGTTCGAGATTCTGGGCTTTACACCAGAACGCGCTCAGGAGCAGTTTGGCTTCTTGATGAATGCATTTAAGTATGGTGCACCTCCTCACGGTGGTTTGGCTTATGGGCTTGATCGTTGGGTTTCGTTATTTGCAGGTTTGGATTCTATTCGCGATTGCATCGCTTTCCCGAAAAACAACTCTGGACGCGACGTGATGTTGGATGCCCCGGCTGCATTGGAGCAAAAGCAGTTAGATGAGCTTTGTTTGGCAGTTGTGCCTAAGGATAAATAAGAAAGTATTTACATTGTTTTTAATATTGGAATCCCGGTTAGTTTAGTTATAGCCGGGATTCTGTTTTTTATGAATGGTATGCTTATGAAGATTCGCAAAGCGGCTTTAAACGACTTGCCACGTTTGATGGAGATTTATGCTTATGCCCGTCGTTTCATGGCTTCTACCGGAAACGCGCATCAGTGGATAGATGGCTATCCGTCTGAGAGGCTCATTCGTCAGGATATTGTTGCCGGACATTGCCATGTATGTGTTGGAAACGAGGGGAAGACTGTTGGTGTCTTCTGTTTTATAGAAGGGGAGGATGCTAACTATGCCCACATAGAAAATGGAATGTGGTTGAACGACCAGCCATACGGCACGATCCATCGGTTGGCTACGTCTGGAGAGGAAAGGGGAATTGCCGATGCTTGTTTCCGCTGGTGCATGGAACGTTGTCCCAATATACGTGTGGATACGCATCGGGATAATCATATTCTGCAACACATTCTGCAAAAATATGGTTTTACTTATTGTGGGGTTATCTATGTTGCTAATGGGACTCCTCGTTTGGCTTTTCAGCGTTTCTCGTTGTAACAACAAGAAATGGCGCACAAAGCTTCTCGCTGGTGCGCCATATTATAGTAAGGTGTATTTTTTGACGTTATTTTAGTTCGTCAGAGGTGTAGCCTTTGGGCAAAGGACGGCAGTTATAGCCCGATGCCATGATTTCGCCATAAGCACCAGCGGAGCGTATGGCTAGCAGGTCATGGCGCGTTGTTTGGTTCAGGTCGACAGCTTTGCCAAACACATCTGAGGATTCGCAGATGGGGCCTACCACATCATAGGCTTCCACTGGACGTTCAGAAGAGATGTTTTCTATTTTGTGATAAGCCTGATATAAGGCTGGGCGAATAAGGTCTGTCATGCCTGCATCGACAATGGCAAATTGTTTGTAAGTGCCTTGTTTCACATAAAGTACTTGTGTGATAAGCGACCCGCACTGTCCGACTACGGAACGTCCTAATTCGAAATGGATGGTTTGTTGGCCGAAGCGGCGTAAATGTTTGTTGTAGCAAGCGAAATAGGCTGCGAAGTCAGGAATAGACTGGCGGTTGGGATGTTGATAGTCGATACCTAAACCTCCTCCCACATTGATGTGTTCTACGAGGATATGGCGTGTGGCCAGTTGTGCTTGCAGTTCGTTAATGCGGTTACATAAAGCTGCAAAATCACCCATATCAAGGATTTGTGAACCGATGTGGAAATGTAACCCGACAAGTTGGATGTTGGGCAGTGCATTCATTAAGTCAATGACGCTATCCATCTGTTCCATGTTGATGCCGAATTTGTTTTCTGCCAGTCCCGTAGTAATATGCGCATGTGTGTGTGCGCCTACATTCGGGTTGATGCGCAAAGCCACTCGTGCCACTTTATTTTGTGCAGAGGCTAAGGTGTTGATGACTTCGAGCTCGGAGGCCGATTCGACGTTGAAACAGAAGATATCATTGTCAAGGCCTAAATTAATTTCCCAGTCGGCTTTGCCTACTCCGGCATACACTATTTTTTCAGCCGGAAATCCGGCATGAAGAGCGGCCTGGATTTCCCCTCCGCTTACGCAGTCAGCTCCTAGTCCGGCTTCACGGATGATGGTGAGGAGCTTCTCGTTAGCATTGGCTTTAATAGCATAATGCACTTGGAAGCCCTCATATCGTCCGGCCTCTTGGGTTATGACGTTTAGTGTGTCACGCAGTAATTTTGTATCGTAATAGTAAAAAGGCGTTTGTATGTTTCTAAATTTTTCTGTGGGAAAAATGCCTTTCATTGTTTATAATCTGTCTTTTAGTGGTTAAATAAGGATTTGCTTAAGGCTTGTAAAGCTCTCTTTTTGTCTTCTTCTTTAATGAGGAAGGAGATGTTGTAGTTGCTACCTCCATAGGAAATCATGCGGACGGGAATTTCAGAAAGTGCAGCCACGGCTTTGGCCTCGAAGCCGACATTTTCCCATTTCAGGTCACCTACGACACACACGATGCACATGTTGTGGTCTACCGTGACAGTACCATATTTTTTCAAATCGTCTACGATTTCGTGCAGATGTTTGGTATTATCAATAGACATAGAAACACCAACTTCAGATGTGCAAATCATATCAATAGATGTTTGGTAGCTTTCGAATATTTCGAAAACTTTACGCAGAAATCCGTGCGCCAGCAACATTCGGCTTGATTTGATTTTGATGGCTGTAATGTTGTCTTTAGCTGCAACAGCTTTGATTTTTCCAGTTTCTGATTCGTTTGCGATGAGTGTGCCCGGAGCTTCGGGTTCCATCGTATTGAGCAGACGCACGGGAATGTTGGCATATTTGGCTGGTTGAATGCAAGTCGGATGAAGTATTTTTGCACCAAAGTAAGCCAACTCTGCTGCTTCTTCAAACTGAAGTTGACGCACAGGAACCGTGTTGTCAACAATGCGAGGGTCATTGTCGTGCATGCCATCAATATCTGTCCAGATTTGAATTTCGCTGGCATTGACAGCTGCACCGACGAGGGAAGCGGTGTAATCGCTGCCTCCGCGTTGTAAATTGTCTATTTCTCCGTAGGCGTTTCGGCAAATATAGCCTTGGGTGATGTAAATATCAGCGTCTGGAAGTTTGGACATGAGTTGCGACAGTTTGTCTTTAATATAATTCAGGTCCGGCTCTGCATTCTTGTCTGTGCGCATGTAGTCAAGTGCGGGGACAAGTACGGTGTTGATTCCTTGCTCAAGCAAGTAGTTGGTCATCATGTTTGTGGAAATGATTTCTCCTTGTGCCAAAATGATTTTTTCCTCAAACAAAGTGAACAGGTCTTTGGTATAAGAACGGATAAAGTTAAATTCGTCTTTTAGGAAATCTAATGTTTTTTGTTTGTATTCTTCTGTAGAATAGAGTTCTTCCACGTGTTTTCTATACGTGGCTTCCAAGTTGTTAATGATTTCATTGGCGCCCTCAGGATTTTTCTTGTAGAGATAGTCTGAGATTTCCACCAAAGTGTTGGTCGTTCCCGACATGGCCGAGAGGACAACAATCTTCTTCTCTCCATCTGTGATAAGTTTAGCGACGTTTTTCATGCGTTGTGCTGAACCAACAGATGTTCCTCCGAATTTTAAAACTTTCATTTTCTTAATCTTATGTTGTTAATGAATTATTTTTTGTAAAATGCTTGTGTAATTTCGTTGATGTGATGCTCGTGGCATTGATAAACGATGCCCGGATGTTCATGAACTATTTTCAGATTGTGTGTCGTCATGACAACTGCTGAACCTTTGGCACTGATTTCGTGTAACAACTGTACGATTTGATTTCCAGTCTCTTCGTCTAAATTGCCTGTTGGTTCATCAGCTAGAATAATTTTAGGACGATTCAAAATAGCGCGTGCTATGACTATTCGTTGCTGTTCGCCACCAGAAAGCTCGTGAGGCAGTTTATATCCTTTGTTGCTCATGCCGACTAATGACAACGCGTCTTCTATGCGTTCTTGCATTTCTCGTTTGTTTTTCCACCCCGTAGCTTTTAAGACAAACTCCAGATTGTCATACACAGTACGGTCAGTGAGTAATTGGAAATCTTGGAATACGATACCTAGTTCGCGTCGTAAAGCCGGAATATTTTTTCGTTTGATAGTTGTCATGTCGTGCTCCAATACCAACGCTTGTCCAGCAACAATGCCAAGTTCGCCGTAGAAAGTTTTGAGCAGGCTGGTTTTGCCTGTTCCCACTTTACCAATTAAATACACAAATTCACCTTCGTGTAACTGGAAGTTAACATCGTTCAGCACAATATGTTCCTGCTGGTTTATTTCTACATGTTGGTAATCTATGAGCGTCATGTTTTTTGTTATTTATGTCTTTTTTGTAGTTCATGGACTAAGTCTTCGATGCGCATACCTTTAGAAGTCAGTAAGACTATAAGGTGATAAAGCAAATCGGATGCCTCGTAAATTAGTCTGTCGTTTGTGCCATTGGTTGCTTCAATAACTGTCTCAACAGCTTCTTCACCTACTTTTTGAGCCATGCGGTTCACTCCGGCTTGAAACAAAGATGTAGTGTACGACTTTTCAGGCATTTCCTGGTGACGTTTTTCAATGAAGTCTTGCAAATAGCTTAAGAAGCAAATGTCTGCTTCATTTTTTTCTCCCCAGCATGTATCTGTTCCCGTGTGACACACAGGACCGTCGGGATGCACTTTGATGAGCAAAGAATCATTATCACAATCAGCTTTTATGGAAACAACATGAAGCTTATGTCCGCTTGTTTCGCCTTTTGTCCAAAGTGTTTGGCGTGTGCGGCTGAAGAAGGTGACCAATCCGGTTTCTACGGTTTTCTTGTAGGCTTCCTGATTCATGAATCCCAACATCAAAACCTTGCCTGTACGGGCATCTTGGATGATGGCCGGTATGAGGCCGTTCATTTTCTCGAAATTTAATTCCATTTGTACTTTCTCTTGTTTGAGGTTATCGTAATCGTACATTAATGTTATGTTTGCAAAGATACTGTTTTAATTCCGGAATTTTGATTTCTCCGAAGTGAAAAACGCTGGCAGCAAGTGCAGCATCGGCGTTTCCCTCTAGAAAAGCATCCTTGAAATGTTCTGGTTTGCCTGCTCCCCCTGAGGCAATGATTGGTATGGAAATCATGCCTGCTAATTGGGACAGTGCTTGATTGGCATATCCTGCTTTTACACCGTCGTGGTCCATGCTAGTGAAAAGAATTTCTCCTGCGCCTCTGTCACAGGTTTCTTTAGCCCATTCGAAAAGGCATTTGTCGGTCTCAAGACGTCCACCATTCAAGTAGCACATCCAACCACGAGGTGTTTTCTTTGCATCAATGGCCACCACACAGACTTGCGATCCGAAGTGAGTTGCTATTTCGTTGATGAGTTTTGGGTTGCGAATGGCAGCCGAGTTGACTGATACTTTGTCTGCACCAGCTTGGAGCAGTCGTTCTACATCGCTAAGTTCATGGATACCTCCACCCACAGTGAACGGAATATTGATGTTGGCTGCTACACGTTGTACTAGATCAACAAATGTTTTACGCTTCTCGTGGCTGGCTGTGATGTCTAAAAATACCAGTTCGTCTGCACCTTCATGAGAATAATGTTTACCCAATTCGACGGGGTCTCCAGCTTCACGGAGGTCGACAAAATTGGTTCCTTTGACAGTTGTTCCGTTTTTGATATCTAGACAGGGAATTATTCGTTTTGCTAACATATCATTAAGATTTATATGTGGCTTTTCCAGCCATGATGTGATTGATGTCTTGTAATGTGATTCGATTCTCATACAGTGCTTTTCCTACAACTACGGAAAGGACTCCTGCTTCTTGGAGTCGGTAAAGATCGACCGTGGAACTGACACCTCCACTGGCAGTGAGTTGGAGGGTGGGGAGATGATTTAAAATCTTCCGATAGAGTTCCACTGATGGACCTTGTAGCATCCCATCTCGACTAATGTCGGTACATAGCACTTGTGTAATTCCTTTGCGGTGATACTCTTCAAGGAAAGGTAGCAATTTAAGAGTGCTGTTTTTCAACCATCCGTTGACAGCAATGTATTCATTTTTTACGTCTGCTCCTAATATGATGCGTTCTGTGCCAAAACGTTGCAACCATGTTGTGAAAAGTGCTGGTTGTGTGACAGCGACACTACCGACAGTGACCATGTGCGCTCCACAGTTGAAAGCTCTTTCTAAATCTTGTTCGCTTTTGATTCCTCCACCAAAATCGATGGTCAGGGAAGTTTGTGTGGCGATGTCTTCTAACACTTTATGATTTATAATGTGTTGAGACCTGGCGCCATCCAAGTCCACTAGATGGAGACGTCGGATTCCATTTTCCTCAAAAGCTTTAGCGACGTTGAGAGGATTTTCTGCATAAACCTTTTGGCTATTGTAGTCGCCCTGTGATAGGCGGACACATTTGCCATCTATTAAATCGATGGCTGGAATAATATCAATCATAAGCAGCTGTCAGAGTCTTAAAAAATTGTATAAGATACGTTCGCCGATAGTACCACTTTTTTCTGGATGAAACTGAGTGGCGTAGAAATTATCTTTTTGGAGTGCAGCACTGAACGGATGAATGTATTCAGTTTGCGCTGTTGTATATGAGCAGACTGGAGCATAATAGCTGTGTACAAAATATACAAACTCGTTGTCATTGAGATTTTCAAATAGCTTGCTTCGTGTAGCTGTCAGGGTATTCCATCCCATATGGGGTACTTTGTCTGTCTGGTCTTTGGGTTGAAATTTTTTAATGTCAATGTCGAAAATACCCAATCCATCAACATTGCCTTCTTCTGAATGTCGACAAAGTAATTGCATTCCTAAGCAAATGCCTAGTACTGGTTGTCTTAATGAACAGATGATTTTGTCTAAACCTGTTTGTTGCAAATAGCGCATTGTGCAGGTTGCTTCACCTACACCTGGAAAGATGATTTTATCAGATGCTTGGATTAGATTGGGATCTGCTGTGATTTGTGCTTTCACCCCTAATCGTTTAAGAGCGTGTTCTACGGAATAAATATTTCCAGCGTTGTATTTGATTATGGTTACTTTCATAGCAGTTATATATTTATAACGAAGTCTTACATCGGGAATAATTGTGTTTTGTAGTTGTCTGTATGCTTTTATTTCCAATGGACTATCCATTTGTCGCAAAAATAGGAAAAAATATGATTCATTGTATATATTCTATTGCAATCGTTTTCATTTTGGGAAAGATTTTAGCTCCAAACTGTACGCTAAGTCCTTTTTTACCCCATTCCTTTTCCAGATTGTCAAGCTCAGCGGCAGCTATTTCCTTATTGGGATATTATCCTGCACTTCACGTGCCTTTAAATAAACAGAACGCTCATCCAGCAAGAAGTACTTTCTGATTTGTCACCTCACATGCCAAGGACTTACTTCAGGCATTCAATTTCAGACCGTCTCCAATATCTGGGCATGCAACTGCTTCAGAAACCTGCTACTTTGGTTCGATTCTGAATTGGCTAAGAGTTTAACACTAAACACTTCATTAGACACTACTTGGTTCTTTACTTTCATATTCTTCTTCATTCGATAAATGTGTAAAATAAAAAAATACGGAACTCATTTTGAGCTCCGTATTTTCTATTTGCACAAAATATTTTATAGTGCCGAGTTGATATTTGCTGTTTTTATTGCTTATTTTCTATGGAATCTTCAAGTAAATGAATTTGTTGTTCTAAAAGTTCTAAATCGGCTTTTAATTTATCTACTTTTCGAGTGATTTCATTCACTAAGCTATTCCCTTTCTTGGATGAACTCGTAAGAAATCCTAAATTGTTTTCGTATGTTTGAATTTCGTTCTTTTTTATATCATATTGACGAATCAAGCGGTCACGTTCTTTCTGAAGAGAGCTATTGGCTTTGTCTGACATATCTTTGATGTTAGAACGTAGATTCGTTAGCTTGCGTTGTACTGCGGTCAGGTTTAAACTGTCAAATAACTGATCGACTAATTTATGAAATTCTTTGTATAGCTTATCCTTTTCTTTGAAAGGTACATGCCCAATGTTGTTCCATTCTTTAATAGCATCGCGCACATCTTTTTCTACATTATCATCAGCAGGTGATTCAAGTAGTGATTTTAGTTTTTCAATGATTCTTTTTTTCTTATCTAAGTTATCCAACTCTGCCGAATGTTGAGAGGAAGTGGCTTTTTTCTTTTGGTCAAAAAAATAGTCACAAGCAGTAATAAAGCGTTTCCATATGGAGTCGGAATATTTTTTCTGTACCGGACCTATAGCCTTCCATTCCTTTTGTAATTTCGCCAATTTTTCTGCTGTTTCTTTCCAATCTGTATTGTCTTTTAAAGCTTCGGCTTGTTCGCACAAAATTTTCTTGCGTTCCAGATTCTTGCTTAATTCTTCTTTTAGCATTTTGAAGTATTCTCCTTTACGCTTGAAAAAATCGTCGCATGCAGCGCGGAAACGCTCAAAGATTTTAACGTTCATTTTTTGAGGTGCAAAGCCAATGGTCTTCCATTTAGCTTGTAAAGCCAATATTTCTTTGGTCTTATTTTCCCAATCTAGAAAAGTTTTTAACTGGTCATACTCTGTAGATTCTACAATTTCGCAGATAACTGTTTTTTGGTCAAGGTTGTGTTGTTCTTCTGCTTTTAGACGTTCGAAGTGTTGTTGATGCCGGCGATTCACGACGGTAGATGCTGCTTTAAAACGCGCCCACACACTTTCACGTAGATCTTTTGCAACTGGCCCTGTGTCGCGAAACTCTTGGTGAAGTTTTTGTAGTTGATGAAATGCAGACACAACATCTGATTCATTGGCTAACCGTTCTGCGGCTTCACATAGATGGATTTTGATTTCAAGGTTCTTTTTGAAATCATAGTCGCGAAATTCATTGTTCAGTTTCAGAATATCATAGAATTTTTCTACTTGTACCTGATAGCTTTTCCATAATTCATTCACTTTGTTAGCTGGAAGTAATTTGATTTCATTCCATTCCTGCTGTAATTGTTTGAATATGTTGTAGTTTTTGTTGGCATCTTCAGGACTCTCAATCAGTTCTTTTAGTTTCTCGATGATAGCCAGTTTCTTTTGTAGATTTTCTTCTTTCACGCATTCTTGTTGAGCTAAGAGTTCGTTGCGCTTTTCCTTGATTATTTTCATTACTTCTTTGTAGACATCTTCATCTGGATCTGGCATAGGGACAAAAGTTTCTTCGCTACCACCGTTTTCCATGAATGTATGTAAGGCTGCGTCAACTTCGGCTTTATGTAGTTTATAGAAGTTTTGTTTCAAGAAATCAAGCTCTGTTTTAGTTACACTTTCAATGTTTTGAGCTAGTTCTCTCAAGCGTTCGATGACTTCGGCTTTTGAAGATTTGGGCTCATAAACAATAGCTTTATTATTTTCATTATCAGCAGTTTCTATCATTCCTTCTTGTTGAGAAGTTTCTTCCTGAACTGCTTGGATTGTGTGTTCTTCCAAATTCTCTGTATTCAGAGTAGCATTGGCATTAAGAGAGTCCGTCATTGTTAAAAACGTTTTTAGTTAGGGAATTTTTTCCAATGTGTTATAGGCTACAAATTAAAGCAATAAAAAGTTTATTTCATAACAAAAGCAATGTTTTTTTGCATCTTAGGCTAATAATTCAGTTACTCCCATGTAAATCATCATGCCAATAATATCATTGGTAATGGAAATAAATGGTCCTGTTGCTATGGCAGGGTCAATTTTTAGTTTTTCCAATGTCATGGGCACCAATGTACCAAAGATGGAAGCAAACATGACAACACAAAATAAGCTGATAGAAACCGAATAGGTTACTGTGCTGGTTGCTCCAAACCGAATAAAATTATATATATATACCAGCATGGATATAATTGTGGCATTGATAAGAGCAACTATAGCCTCTTTGGCGATTTGTTCGAATGTTTTTCCGGCATCTAACGAGCTGTTGGCTAGTCCTTGTACGACAAGTGCAGACGATTGTGTTCCTACGTTTCCGCCTGTTCCACCAATAAGAGGAATGTATAATGCCATTTCTGGATGAGCTGCAAATACATTGTCGAAATTACCCAGGATGACAGAGTTGCATATACCTCCAATCATACCGATTAACAACCATGGTAGGCGAGCACTGGTTTGGCGGAACACATTATCATCTGTTTCGACGTCTTGCGAGAGACCTGATGCCAACTGGTAGTCGCGTTCGGCTTGTTCGCGAACTTCGTCCATGACATCGTCTACAGTGATTCTACCTACTAACCGTCCTATGCTGTCTACTACCGGAATGGCTACCAAATCATACTTTTCTATGATTTGCACCACTTCTTCGATTGGAGTATCAACATGTACGGAAACCGGATCTTTTTTCATTACATGTTTCACTTTTGAGACCGATGGGCTGGTGATCATTTTTTTTAGAGGAAACACACCTTGCAACCGTTCATCATCGTCTATAACGTAAACGTAGTAGATTTCGTCCATTTCTTCGGCTTGCTGGCGCATTTCACGAAGGCATTCTGGCATACTCCAGTTTTCGTTTACGATAACCATTTCTGTACCCATCAGACCACCGGCTGTGTCTTCATCATATTTCAAGAGGTCAACGATGTCACCGGCTTGTTCGATGTCTTCAATATGTGAAAGCACTTCTTCCTGTTTATCCTCGTCCATATCTCGAATGATGTCTACAGCATCATCCGAGTCCATATAATCGACAAAACGTTTTGCTATGGTTTCAGAAGGAAGAATGTCTAGGTATTTTTTACGTGCATCCTCATCCATTTCGATAAGGACATCGGCAGCCTTTTCGTTGTCTAGCTGATGAAATATGAAGCGAGCTTCGTCGGTGTCGAGTTCGTTGCATAATTCTGCCAAGTCGGCAGGGTGCAAATCTACCAATAACTCTTTTAGCTTGGCAGAGTCTTTCTGCTCAATAAGCTCGCATATTTTATGTATGAAGTCTTTTTCTATTTCCATGCCTATTGAAGAATTATGCTTGGTTCTTAGTGCTCATTCCTTCCATCGCTGCTGTTGTTTTGTTGGTTAGGTCGATAAATTCCTGGACAGAAAGCTGTTCGGGGCGTTTGTTGAATATCGGGTCTGAATATAACGGACAGTCTTTCCCTAGAATTGGTTTAATGGAGTTTCTTAATGTCTTGCGGCGTTGGTTGAATGTGGTTTTCACAATTTGTTTGAAGAGTTTTTCATCGCACCCTAATGTTTGTGTGTCGTTACGAGTCATGCGGATGACGGCACTTTTCACTTTCGGTGGCGGGTTGAATACAGTTTCATGCACAGTGAATAGATATTCTACTTTATACCATGCTTGAATAAGAACACTCAAGATTCCGTAGGCTTTTTTGCCCGGTGCGGCAGCAATACGTTCGGCAACCTCTTTTTGTATCATTCCCGTGCAGCAAGGAATCAGGTTTTTGTAGTCGAGCATTTTGAAAAAAATCTGACTGGAAATATTATATGGATAGTTTCCCGTAAGGACGAATGGATTTCCGTCAAATAGCTTGTCCAGGTCCATCTTTAGAAAGTCGCATTCGATAATGTTTCCATTGAGGGCTGGAAAGTTCTCATTTAGATAAGCTACAGACTCGAAATCCAGTTCCACCACCTTGATGGGGCGCTGTTTGGACAATAGGAATTGGGTTAATACTCCCATGCCCGGACCCACTTCCAAGATGGGTAATTCAGGACATGCATCTACTGTGTCAGCAATGTCTTGTGCGATTTTTAAATCTTTTAAGAAGTGTTGTCCTAGGAATTTTTTAGGTCTTACCAATTTCATAGCCCTTATTTTATGGTTGATTTGTGTGTGATTTATTCTATATCCTTTTATCTTTGCACCAATTTGCAGTATGCAAAGTTATATAGTTTCACATAATATAAGATAACATCTCTTGAAAAAGATACTAAATACTTGTCTGAAAATTGTGCTTCCTTTTTTGTTGGGAGGGGCTATATTATATCGGACTTATCGTGATTTTGATTTGTCTCAGGTGGGGCGAATACTGCGTCAGTTGGATTGGTTCTGGATGACTGTTTCGTTGGTTTTTGGAGTGCTGAGTCATGTGTTGCGGGGATGGCGTTGGAAGCAAACACTTGAACCTATGGGAGAACATGTACGCATGAACAACTGCGTGAATGCCATATTTGTGTCTTACGCTAGTAATATGGTTATTCCCCGTTTGGGCGAGATTTCCCGTTGTGGGGTTTTAACAAAATATGACGGTGTCTCTTTTACTAAGGCATTGGGGACAGTGGTGACAGAACGTTTGATTGATAGTTTATGTGTATTGGCAATTATTGGTGTAACATTATTGCTCAACATACATGTATTTGATGCTTTTTTTGCTAAGACGGGGAGTAATTTTCATTCAGTAAGTGATATGTTATCTTCACCTATTATATATATAGTAGGAGCGTCCATTTTAGCTTTTTTCTCGTTGCTCTATTTTTTTGTACGGAAATTTACGTTTTTCAGTCGGATAAAAGGGATTATGAACAATGTTTGGGAAGGTATATTGTCTTTGCGGAAGGTGAAAAACCTGCCATTGTTTATTTTCTACACAGTTTCTATCTGGGCTTGTTATTTCTTTCATTTCTATCTTACGTTTTATTGCTTCGACTTTTCCGCTCATTTAGGTTGGATGGCCGGATTGGTTTTGTTTGTAGGAGGTAGTATTGCCGTATTAGTGCCTACTCCCAATGGTGCTGGACCTTGGCACTTTGCCGTCATCTCTATGATGAGTCTTTATGGAGTTAGTTGGGAAGATGCCGGAATTTTTGCATTAATTGTGCACGGGATTCAAACATTATTAATAATTTTGTTAGGCATTTATGGTTTAGCCGTCTTGCCGTTTACGAACAAGAGACGAAAATGAGGGTTTCCCAAGCGAATGCCTTTCAGTTTGTCAACGTCACGTGTTTTGACGGGATTCCATACAATGCAATAGAAAAGTAAACTCACAAACTTAAAAACTTAGATAATATGAGTACAATCCTGTCATTAACCCCACAAAATGTGTGGAAACATTTTCACAGTCTGACACAAGTCCCCCGTCCTTCAGGTTTCATGGGGCCAGTTCAAGAGTTTTTGCTTCAGTTTGCCAAGAGCATTGGCATCGAAGCTTTTAAGGATGAAGTGGGAAACATTGTTATGCGTAAACCCGCCACTCCAGGAATGGAAGGTTGCAAGGGCGTTATTCTTCAGGCCCATATGGATATGGTGCCACAAAAGAACAATGACACTGTGCATGATTTTGAAAAAGATCCTATAGAAACTTATATAGACGGCGATTGGGTAAGGGCTAAAGGCACAACCCTTGGTGCTGACAATGGTATGGGTGTGGCTGCAATCATGGCTGTAATGGAAGACAAGACTCTGAAACATGGCGATTTGGAGGCTTTGATTACGTTGGATGAAGAGACTGGTATGTATGGTGCGTTTGGACTGAAGCCCGGCACGTTGAAGGGAGAAATCTTGCTTAACTTAGACTCTGAAGAGGAGGGCGAGTTGTATATCGGTTGTGCTGGTGGTGTAGATGTAACAGCTAGTTTGGAGTATAAAGCTGAGGCCGCTAATGCAGATTCTGTTGCTATAAAAGTTGTTCTGAAAGGATTGCGTGGTGGACACTCCGGACTGGAGATCAACGAAGGACGTGCCAATGCTAATAAGTTGATGGCGCGTTTCGTGCGCGAAGCCGTTACTACGTGTGGAGCGCGTTTGGCTTCCTGGTGTGGTGGAAATATGCGTAATGCGATACCCCGTGAAGCAGACGTTGTCTTGATATTGCCTGCTTCCAGTGAGGACAAATTGTTTAAGCTCGTGAAACATTGTGAAGATATATTCTCTGAGGAATATCAAGCTATTGAAACTTCACTCTCGTTTAAAGCAGAACGTGTAGACCTGCCATCGACGATGGTCCCGGAAGAAATCCAGGACAATTTGATAGATGCAATCTATGCTTGTCAAGATGGAATTTGCCGTATGATACCCACCATTCCCGATACAGTGGAAACATCGTCCAACCTTTCCATTGTAACCATTGCAGACGGGAAGGCTCAATTCTGTCTGCTTGTCCGCAGTTCTTCAGAGACAATGAAAATGTATCGTGCCACATCCTTGGAAAGTTGCTTCTCGATGGCTGGTATGAAAGTAGAGATGAGCGGCAGCTATTCTGGTTGGAATCCCGATGTAGAGTCGCCGATATTGAAAGCTATGGTGCAATCGTATAAAGAACAATTTGGTACAGAACCGGCTGTGAAAGTTGTCCATGCAGGTTTGGAATGCGGTATTATTGGAGCCATTGTCCCTGGATTGGATATGATTTCCTTTGGCCCGACCTTGCGTTCGCCTCACTCTCCAGATGAGCGTGTATTAATACCATCTGTTAAGAGATTCTATGATTTCTTAGTTGCAACTTTGGCTAACGCGCCGAAAAAAGTTTGATAGAGTCTATACAGAATAGGAAAGCTCCCCAGCCTCGAACATTGTGAGAGGCTGGGGAGCTCTTTTTTATGCTATTTGAAGATAATATTCGTGGCGTCATCATGATACATTGTTTGGACTTAGATGACTATGAATGATGGGAGAAGCTTTAATTCTAACATCGGCTGGATGGGAACCGGGACGAGGACGGATTCCTATTCAGCCGAGCCAAGTCTTAATGCAGTCAAACGTTACAATTCTTTGTGTCAAGAGCATACTCTTAAGAAACAGGTAAGTGTTAAAAGTGCAGTTGGGTAGCCGTTTTTTTGTTTTAGAATGTTGTCGAGCCTGAATTATTGTTATCTTTGCTCCCAGAGAACTGATTAATTATTCATTTGTTAACCTAGAAAGCATGGAAAATAGGACAAGATCTGTGCATCCAAAAGATGCCATGAAGACCCGTATGTGTGGTCATTCATTCTTTGTTTGGGGATTGGCTGCCGCTTTGTTTTCGCTTCCCGTGGCCGCTGAAAATGCGTGGGGAGGGGTGAAAGCGCCAAATCCTCATGAAGTTCAACAAACAAGAAACGTCACCGGTCAAGTGCTCGATGAGAATGGCGAGCCGATGATTGGTGTTTCTGTATTAGTAAAAGGTACACAAGTGGGTGCCATTACAGACTTTGATGGAAACTTCAAACTCAGTGCTCCCGACGGAGCCAAAGAACTCCAACTGACTTACATGGGCTATAAAGCTCAAACCGTAAAAATTACCTCAGGGCAGATGATTGTGCGAATGGAACCGGACAATCAGTTGCTTGACGAAGTGGTGGTGATTGGTTATGGTACAATTAAAAAACGTGATTTGACGGGTGCTATCACTTCTATTAAAAGTGATGATATTACACTAACTCCGACTTCACGTCCAATGGATGCTTTGCAAGGTAAGGTCGCTGGTTTGGACATCACGAAATCTTCCGGTCAGGCTGGCGCCACCAGTACCATCCAATTGCGTGGTACTCGTTCGCTCCAGATGGATGACGATGGTAACGCCACCGGTGGAGGCCCGACTTATATCATTGACGGTATGCCGGGCGACATCAACACGCTAAACCCGAATGATATCGAGTCTATCGAGGTGCTGAAGGATGCTTCTTCGACGGCTGTTTATGGTTCGAGCGGTGCCAACGGTGTCATTATTGTCACCACCAAGCAGGGACAGACAGGAAAGCCGGTTATCAATTTTAATGCCTATGCAGGCTTTACAGGCTGGGAGCAACTTCCCACGATGCGTCGTGGTGAATCGTTTATCCAGGTGCGCCGCGATGCCGTGCGCGCCACGGGTGGTAATGAGGACCTTTCTTCTCTCTACGCTAGCCAGTTGCCTATGTTGGAGGCTATCAACAACAACCAGTGGGTAAATTGGGCTGACGAAGTGCTTCATAAGGGATTTGAGCAGAACTACAGTGTGTCGGTTTCCGGTGGTACGGAAAAGACCAAGGCTTATTTCTCTTTGAACTTCTCCGACGAGCAAAGCCTTTATAAAGGCGATAATTACAAAGTGTATTCTACCCGTATCCGTGTAGATCAGGAGATTAACAAATGGATTACGGCGGGATTGAACATTCAGGCATCTTATACCCATCAAAACGGGCGCAACGGTATTTTGGAGGATGCACTTCGCGCTATTCCATTGGGCCAGATTTACAATGAAGACGGTAGCATCAATCCACATCCTATTGCTGGTGATACGTCTACTCCCAGTGTGTTAGCCGATGAACAACCGGGTGTGTATAAAAACCGTACGAATACAGGAAAAATTTATGTTAACGGATTTGTAGAATATAAGCCTATTAAAGGGTTGTCTTTCAAGACATTGTTAAGTGGTTCTTACGAGACTAGTCGTCGTGGAACATTCCATGGGTTGAATTCGTACAATAATATTCGTAATGGTGGTTCGGTAGAGAATACTGATGCTACGGTGAGAAATACTTCCGGATACGATTATGAGTGGCAGAACATCATAACCTATAATACAACTATTGCCGATGCTCATGACATTACGGTGACGGGTGTGTCGACCTACAACCACAACCAGTCGGAAGAGTACCAGATGTATGGCGAGAATATTTCCGACAACAAGTTGTTGTGGTATGGACTAAACAGTACTTCTGTTATCAACCGTACAGATGAGGCTAGTTATGAAATGTCTAAAGGACTCGGTTTTGTAGCTCGTTTGAACTACAGCTATTTGGGCAAATACCTCTTCTCGGCTTCTTGCCGTTGGGATGGTTCTTCCCGTTTGGCTGATGGCAACAAGTGGGATTACTTCCCTGCCGTATCTGCCGGATGGCGCATCTCCGATGAAAAGTTCATGGATGTCACAAAGAAATGGCTCGATAACTTGAAACTCCGTGTAGGTTGGGGTGTATCCGGAACAACGGCAGGTATTGCTCCTTATTCTTCTTACTCAGCCATCGAGACCAGCACGACTTTGATTGGTGGACAGACGGTGCCCGTTACCCAGTTCGCCCAAATGGTTACCAACCCGAATCTAACATGGGAGAAATCGTACAATACCAACGTTGGTATTGACGCTTCGTTCCTGAATAATCGCATTGAACTGACTTTGGATTGGTACACCACGAAGACCAAGGACGTTATCATGACGCAAAACATGCCGAACACAATGGGTGGTTACAATGAGAACACCATGTATCAGATGAACGTGAACATGGCCGAAACCCAGAACCGTGGTATTGAAATGGCCTTGACTACACGCAACATCGTAACCAAGGACTTTACATGGACATCCAACATCACGTTTACCCGTAACTGGGAAGAAATCAAGAAACTGGCCGAAGGACAGGATTACGTATTCAACGCCAAACATGGCGACATGGTGTGGATGGTAGGTGAACCTATCTATTCATACTATGGTTACAAGGTGGAGGGTATCTGGCAGCATAGCGAAGCTGAAACTGCAGCATTGTTTAACCGTGAGCCGGGTGACATCAAGATTGACTATCCGAGCGTAAAGCAAGACGGACAAGGGTATTACTACATGGATGCCGACGGCAACCGTGTGGATATTACAAAAGACAATACTTACGAGATGCGTCCAGGCGAAGATCGTCAGGTATTGGGACATAAGAATCCGGATTGGACTTTGGGCTTCAAGAACACCTTTACCTATAAGAACTTCGACTTGTCGTTCTTTATCTACGCCCGTTGGGGACAGATGATGAACTACGAGCAAATGATTGGTATCTATGACCCGACCGGTGTGCGCTACACGTTCCCCACTTATTTCACCTATTACGACAAGACCATTCAGTCCGACCAAAACGTTCTCTTCCCAGCGGCAAATGCTGGCGTGACGAGCTTTGGCGATTATAAGAATGCGGGCGACATGAATTACGTGGATGGCTCTTTCTGGAAGATTAAGAACCTTACTTTGGGCTATACCTTGCCGAAGAATTGGTGCAACAAGATTGGCATCAGCAACTTGCGTATATATGGTACGGTGACCAACCTCTTTGTCTTCTCGCCCAGCAAATATGTGAAGGACTATGACCCGGAAATGGACGGAAGCCTGAACTTCCCCTTGTCCAGAGAATTGGTATTTGGTGTAAACTTAACCTTCTAACAAACGAACAACAATGAAGAACTATATATTTAAATCTATGCTGATGTTAGGAACGGTTGCCGTGGCAGTTTCATCGTGCGACCTCGATGAATACGATCCTAACAAAGTGACTGGTAATGAATACTTGGAACAGTATGAATATTATCAAGGTCTGGTGAACAAATGCTATTCTCCGCTGATTAACACTTTCTATCAGAGTAGCGACTATGTGGCGCTGTGCGAGGCCGGTACAGACTTGTGGCAGGCCCCACAGAATGGAGAAAGCTTGGAAAAGTATCATTATTATGATGGCATGACCGCTGATGACTCCTATGTGACAAAAGTGTGGGCATTTGCTTACAACACGATTAATACCTGCAACTCCGTGGTGCAACGTGCCGAGAATGTGACAGATGCCACTCCGGAGCAAATTACGCAAGCCATAGCGCAAGCCCGTTGTCTTCGTGCGTTCTATTACTATGTTTTGGTAGAGCAATTTGGTAATGTTACGTTGACATTGGATGACTCCACGCTAGGCGATGTAAACTTCTATCCTACGCGTAGCACTGTGCCCGAAATCTATGCCACCATCATTGCCGATCTGAAGTATGCTGTGCAGAATCTGCCGACTTCCTGGCCTGCAGAAGAATATTCTCGCGTAACGAAGAAGTCTGCTCTCGGTTTGCTTTGCCGTGCATACATTCAAGGCGCAGCTTACGACTTGACGGATGAGGAAACCGGTAAGAGTTATCTGGAAATGGCTTACGACACGGCAACCGATTTTATTGCCAATAAGGACACCTACGGAGCTTATCTTTATCCAAGCTTTGCCGACGTGTTTAACGAACAAAACAATCGTAACAACAAGGAGGCTCTCTTTATTGCAGCCGGTGCCAATCGTACGTCGGATGCTTATACAAATGGGAATTATAGCCAGTCGGAAGTGTTTCGCCACTTTTTGCCCTCGTTTGGTACATATACCGACTTAGGTATGCAGGATAAAACGAGCAGCTTTGTCTATGGGCGTCCGAACAGTAACTTGTTCCTTCCTTCAAAATACCTGTTGGAATGTATGCAAGATGATCCGAACGACATTCGTTACCGTTATTCATTCATCTCTGCTTATTCGGCTTACTCATGCGTATTGTGGGGAGAGACATTCTTTTATGATGGCGTGGCCAAAGAACTGACTGCTGACCTTGTTGCTAAATATGGACTTTCGGCCGACCATGTGGGCAAGAAGCTCTATCCGCACTTTGAGTTGATAGACAACTCTAACGGTGCTTTGGGTGTGTGGAATGCCGATGGCACTGCCAATACGCCGATTGAAGATACTGAAGGCAATGTGCTTCATCCCGAAATGCCGCTTCCGGCCGAGGATTCTTATCAGTATTGCGTTTATGTGTCGCTTCCGACTTTGACTCCTGAAGAGAAGGCTAAATATGATTGCTTTGTAATCAACGCGTTTGACCTTTACGAGGACGACGGACAGCCGAAGGCGAATACGATTGTAGGAGGCGTGTCCGGTAGCCCGTTGGAAGTTTCTATGTATCCAGCTATGTCGAAATTCAACATGCCAGGCAAGGAGTTCTTTGGCTCGAATGCCCAGCGTAAGACGGTCGACATGATGGTGATGCGTTTTGCCGAGGTCTATCTGATTGCTGCCGAAGCCTCCGTCCGTTTGGGTAAAGGCGATGCAGCAACCTATCTGAATCCGCTTCGTGAGCGTGCCAATGCAGCCGATGCACCTGCTTCGGTTGACATGAACTACATCTACGATGAGTATGCCCGCGAGATGTGCGGTGAGTTCAACCGTTGGTATTTGCTGAAACGCAATAAAGCGTTTGAAGAGCGTCTGCAGGAGTATAATCCGCGTGCAGCTCAGAACTTCCGTTCCACGAACTATGTGCGTCCTATTTCGCAAGATTTCTTGGATGCTATTTATAATGCTGGCGAATACGGGCAAAATCCTGGTTATTAATGCCTTGATTTTACACAATTAACATTAAATAGAATAGTGTCCCTTCGGCAAGAGCTTTTCGGAAGCCATGTCGAAGGGATTCTTTTTTTTTACAATAACTCGATGGTGCCAAACAAATATTTCTTTTATTGGGAAAGTCGTGAACTCATCATTACGATTATTAAACTGTCATGATCGCGATTATGAGTTGTTCGTATTAACGATAGTAAGACCTTTATATTCGCGATTGTAAAGGTCTAATGATAGACATGTCTTAAGGTGTTGTTTGTTAGTTTATTATGTGTGATGGTTCTGTGTTGGCTGTTGATTGCCGATATAAATAGAAAAAGGAGAATAGGAATAGATGCTTTATGAAAAAATACAATATCTTACATAAAGAGTAGAGCTTTCGTTTTTCAAAGAATAGCTTTCTTGTGGCAGAATTGTAAGGGAATGTTTGCCAGCCCTTATTAAAATGCCTATTTTTGTGCAAACAAATGTGTGTATTATTGAACGATATGAAAAACATTGCGTTAACTTTAATCTTAGTATTACTTCCTTGGTATGCCTTTGCGCAGGGAGTGGATACTTCTCAGGAGATTTCTGTTGCTGGTTTCTTTCCGTTGCAGGGAAGTGGGCGACAAGTGTATAATTTCAATCCAGGATGGCGTTTTTTCCGTGGTGATGTAAAGGGAGCTGAGGCTGTCGACTTTAATGATCGAGATTGGGAGGTTGTGTCTACGCCACATTCGGTACAGTTGATGCCGGCTGAGGCTAGTGGTTGTCGAAATTATCAAGGCGTGGCTTGGTATCGCAAGCACTTCACAGTTCCCTCTGAATTGGAAGGTATGGATGTTTTGCTCCATTTCGAGGCCATCATGGGTAAGCAGAAAATCTATGTCAACGGACGTTTGGTGAAAGAGCACTTGGGTGGATATTTGCCGGTGACCATTTCATTGACCGAGGCTGGAGTGAAAGCAGGCGATAATTGTGTCGTTGCCGTAATGGCGGATAATAGTGACGATAAGGACTATCCTCCAGGTAAGACCCAATATACGCTCGACTTTGCCTATCATGGAGGTATTTATCGTGATGTTTGGATGATTGGTAAATCACCGGTAGCTATTACAGATGCTGTTGAAGCAGGCAAGGTGGCTGATGGTGGTGTATTCGTTCATTTTGACAATTTGTCCGAACAAAGTGCCGACGTGTATGTTAATACAAATGTCAAGAATGATTCAGAAGCATCACGTCGGGTTACAGTTGAAACAACTTTGACCGATGCGGAAGGTAAAGTAATTAAAAAAGTAAGCAATAAGATTTCTTTGCAGGCAGGAGAAGATAAAACAACGATGCAGAAAATCGTAGTGAAACAACCGAAGTTGTGGTCGCCAAATTCTCCTTATTTATACAGAGTGGAGTCTCGCATTAAGGAAGGTGGACATTCTATTGATGGAGGTGTGACACGTGTGGGCATACGTTGGTTTGAATTCGATGGTAAAAAAGGTTTTTTGCTTAATGGCAAACCGTATGGGCAGTTAGTGGGAGCTAACCGTCATCAAGATTTTGCATATGTCGGCAATGCTGTGCCTAACTCTCAGCATTGGCGTGATGCACGTTTGTTGCGTGATGCAGGATGCACTATTATCCGTGTGGCTCATTATCCGCAAGACCCTTCTTTCATGGATGCGTGTGATGAATTGGGATTGTTTGTTATTGTAGCTACTCCCGGTTGGCAATATTGGAACAAGAAACCTGTTTTTGCTGAACGTGTGCATGAAAATACCCGCATCATTATTCGTCGTGACCGGAATCACCCCTCTGTTTTAATGTGGGAGCCTATCTTAAACGAAACACGATACCCGTTGGATTTTGCTTTGCAGGCTTTGCAAATAACGAAAGATGAATATCCTTATCCCGGACGTCCTGTCGCTGCTGCCGATGTTCACTCTGCCGGCGTTGCTGAAAACTATGATGTTGTGTATGGTTGGCCTGGCGATGATGAAAAGGCTGATGCGCCTAAACAGTGTATCTTTACCCGTGAGTTCGGTGAAAATGTAGATGATTGGTACGCCCATAACAATAATAACCGCGCTTCACGTAGTTGGGGCGAACGTCCGATGAAAGTTCAAGCGTTGTCTTTGGCGCAGACTTATGACGGATTATTCCGTACAACTGGGAAGTTCATTGGTGGTGCACATTGGCATCCTTTCGACCATCAACGCGGTTATCATCCTGACCCGTATTGGGGTGGTATGTTTGATTGTTTCCGTCAGCCTAAATATGCTTATTATATGTTTCGCAGTCAGTCGCCGGCCGACTTGAAGCATCCTACGGCAGAAAGTGGTCCAATGGTTTATATTATGCATGAGATGGGACCATTTTCAGATCTAGATGTTGTCGTATTCAGTAATTGCGATTCTGTACGTTTGTCCATGTATGACGGGACAAAAGAATGGGTGCTTCCAGTGAAGCATGAGAAAGGACATATGCCTAATGCTCCTGTCGTTTTCAAAAATGCATGGGATTTCTGGGAAGCACGTACTCATAGTTATACGGAACGTAATTGGCAGATGGTAAATATGTATGCTGAAGGTATCATAGACGGACGTGTAGTATGTAGTACGAAGAAAATGCCTTCGCGTCGTTCAACAAAGCTGCGTCTGCGTCTGGCTGAGAAACAACACAATTTAGTGGCCGATGGTTCAGATTTTGTCGTTGTGATAGCTGAGGTAACTGATGATTTGGGACACGTACGTCGTTTAGCCAAAGAAAATATTGTCTTTACGGTGGAAGGTGAAGGTGAAATCATTGGAGACGCTTCTATTAATGCCAATCCACGTGCTGTGGAATGGGGTTCGGCTCCAATCTTGGTACGTTCGACTCGGAAAGCTGGCAAGATTAAGATATATGCCCGTGTTCAGTTTGAAGGCACACAAGCGCCGACACCTGCAGAGTTAGAGTTTGAGAGTGTACCGGCTGCTTTGCCGTTTTGTTATACAGAAGAAGATGCTCCAGCTTGTGTGCAGCCAGCTCAATCGATGGGAAATGCTAAGAAACAACAGTTTACAGAAGAAGAAAAACGAAAAATGTTGGAAGAAGTCAACCGTCAGCAGGCCGAGTTTGGCATAGAGAAATAAATGTTGCCACTATAATATTTTATATAAATGGAAAATGTGGAATTCAAAAGTAAAGCACTTCCAAAAAGTTGGATGAGCTAATCATTATCCAATTAGAGAAGAAGGGTGAATTCTAAGACTGCTTCAAACAAAATCTTTAAAATCTTACCCAAGTTTACGAATATTGTCGTATTCTTGGGTAAGTTCGTATATGTTGGAAATTGAATCTTCTTCTCGTTTATAGAAAATTCTAAATAGTGTTTAGGTGAAGTTATTTTTAATTTTGTGCTCTAAAGATATGAGTTCAACTTCTTTTGAGGATTTCAGCTTTAAACTGATTTCTCATTGCCCAAATCCTTTCGAGAGGTTTTTTGCCATGATTGTGTATCATGGCAGCAGCCAAGCTTCATTTTTCACCTTTCCAGTCCACACAGACGGCATCTTTTGAAGTGCTTGTTGTTCTGAGGTTTTCGAATACAGCTTCCACATTCCGTGGTCGGTGGCTTTGGTGTTTTAGGTTTCTTTTGCGAAATTAGCTTGGCATGTTCTCGTTCCTTGATTTTCCTTAGATTGCGCTGTACAGTCTTTTCTGAATAGCCCTATAGGAACGATATTTTAACACGGTTGATAGTATTATGGTTAGAAATGGGTAAATCTTGACTGGGTGAAGTTAAGATTGCCCGATTTTTTTGTAAGTGCAAAGAAGCTATTTTTTTAAGTACATTTTGGTACACCTCCCTTTATTATGCATGTCACATGCTTGTACTTCATACTTTTGATAATTTCCTTTTGTCTTGCTACTTGTTTTAAAATTCGAAAGCTAAAGGGAGCAATTCTCTAGCATCATTGATGATAATGATTTTTTCTTTACTATATAATAATACAGTCATGGGGATTCCTGATTGTTTTTGTAATTCGGCCATTACTTGCCGACAAGCCCCACAAGGAGAAGCCAAATGAAAAGTGGCATCTTTTTTATCATAGGCGGCAATGGCCAATGCTATAATAGGAGTGTATGGGTGGTGAGCATGAGCGGTAAATAAAGCAACACGTTCAGCGCATAGTCCAGAAGGATAAGCTATATTTTCTTGGTTATTTCCTGTATAAATTTGGCCGCTTTTTAAACGGGCTGCAGCTCCGACCAAGAAGTGGGAGTAAGGAGCATATGCATTTTGTGAGGCTTCTATGGCTTGTGCTATTAATTGTTTATCGCATTCTGGTAGCTCATCATACGAGGTTATGCAAATGTGACAGTTCAATGTTAGTTCTTTCATGATTATGTGCTTTTAAAGTTTCATTTATCGCAAAACTAAGCAAAAACTTTAAAGAAATGTTACTTCTATCTTAAAAATATAGAGTTGGAATCTTTGTCATGCGTGCAAAAAACTTATCTTTGTGCAACTTATCAAATAAGCAAGACGTATGACAAACATATCCCGATGGCTTTTGTTTGGCGTAGTTTCTGTACTAGCTGTGGTTTCTTTTGGGCAGACTAGGACAAAAGCCTATGAGAGCTATATACGAAAATATAAAGAGTTGGCCATTGAGCAAATGAATCGCTATCATATTCCTGCTAGCATAACGTTGGCTCAAGGCTTGTTAGAAAGCGGTGCGGGACAGAGTGAATTAGCACGTCGCTCAAACAATCATTTTGGAATAAAGTGTGGTGGAACGTGGACTGGGCGTACAGTTTACTATGACGATGATGCTCCAGATGAGTGCTTTCGTGCTTACAAAAATGTGCGTGATTCGTATGAAGATCATTCTCGCTTTCTCACCACGCGTGGGCGTTATTCATTTTTGTTCAAACTGAAAAAGACAGATTATAAAGGATGGGCACGGGGATTGAAAAAAGCAGGTTACGCAACAAATCCTCGCTATGCTGATCAGTTGATAAACGTTATTGAACTGTATGAATTGGATAAGTTGGATACAAAGAAAGGACGCCGTAAATATGATAATCCTGTTAAGTTTGTGCATGAAATATATAAGGCTAATGATTTGATTTATATCATAGCTCACGATGGCGATACGTTCGAATCTTTATCTAATGAGTTTGAAATATCAAAGCGGAAGCTTCGTAAATACAATGATTTATACAAGAACTATCGTTTCCGTTCTGGGGATATCGTTTATTTGGAAGAAAAACATCGCAAGGCAAGGAAGCCACATATTATTCATCGAGTCAAAGTTGGTGAATCTATGTATACGATAGCTCAAATGTATGGTATTAAGCTGAAAAATTTATATAAAATGAATAAGAAGGATGAAGATTATGCACCTCGTGTGGGAGACTATCTTCGTCTGCGTTAAACCTATAAAATCGAATAGAAATGAAACGTTATGGAAGTGTTATCAAAGTAGCACCTGGTAAATTGGAAGAATATAAGCGTCTTCATGCCAACGTGTGGGAGTCTGTAAAGAAAATGATTAAGGAATGCCATCTAGAAAATTATAGCATCTATTACAAGGATGGTTATTTATTTAGTTATTATGAATATACGGGAACTGATTATGCGGCAGATATGGCCAAGATGGCTTCCGATCCGGAAACTCAGCGTTGGTGGACATTTTGCGAACCATGTCAGGAACCTCTTGAGACTCGCGCTCCTGGTGAATGGTGGGCTGAGATGGAAGAAGTTTTTCATCTAGATTAAAAAGAAAATATCATAAATGTATAATTGAAGAAAACGAGGATATAAATTGAACTGTGTCAGCAAAGAATAAAATATTAACTTTGCTAACACAGTTTTTTATGAGGGATATTTATTAAATATCATAAAATCATCCAACTAATTAATAGACAAAGTGTTGTGGCTATTTTTTTGAATCTTTGAATATTTTCCACAAATAAGATTGGGCAGCCAAAGCGAAGGAAATTTCCTGATTAAGATACAAAATATTTCCGAAATCCATCCGACTTTGGGCTTTACAGAATTTGATATTCTGGAAAAATATCGCAAGAGTTTGGAAGTTACGATGCAATATATGTTATAGACTCATAACATATTGATAATCAAATATGATTTTAGCAATTTTTCATGCTGGGGGACAAACGAGGGCCAAAAAAATAGAGACAATCTGCAAAGAAAACACTAATACAATTTCATTTTTGAAAAACGTGATTAAGGAGCCTATTAAATCTCCTTTGTCCCTCGTGTCCCTCATGTTTTGAAGCGATGTATTTGCTCTTTATACCTCTTTTCTTTCGCCGCCTCTTATAGATATAAGTTTAGTCTTGTTTATTGTATATCTATCAAAGTTCTAAACCAAACTATCTGCTTGCCAAAAGAGACAGAGACTTTTCTTTTGGTAGGCCCGATAATCGAATTTTAGATAGCAAATTACGATTATTGATTAATACGTGAAAAAATCACGTGAAATCTTCACGCGATAAAAATATATTTTTATCTTTGCAAGTGATTGAAGGTTTATTCCTTTTTACTGAATTGCTAATTAGAAGTTTAACGTACTATAGTTGATAAAAATATGATACTCCGGGTTATACTGAAGAATTTTCTTTCATTTAATGATGAGGTCCAGTTTGATATGTTTCCTAACATGAAAAGAACTACTTTATCAAACCATATTACTATGCTTGACGGGAAGCTCCCAGTGCTGAAAATGGCCGCTGTTTATGGAGCAAATGGCGCGGGAAAATCAAATCTCCTGAAAGGAATAAATTTCCTGAAAGCAATAGCTACCAATAAAAATTTCCTGAATGAGGATAGTATTGGAAGATATATGTTTGCATTGAAGGAAGACACTGGCAATAAACCTATCGAGCTGACTATTGAATTTGCAACGAAATCCGGAATCCCATTCATATATTCTGTGGAAATTGCCAAGACAGGGATTACTTTCGAGACTCTGCAAGTGTCCGGCTTAGGAGCTGAGGAGAATAATAATATTTTCACTCGTAAAGATGGTGCTGTTGAATATTCAATAGCTCCTTCTGCCGAAGTCAACAAAATGGTGTTGGGATGGATTGAGAAAAATCCGTTTGCAAGTTTGCTGACCATTAACAATGATATGCCTGTGCTGGCTGATGCTAATATTGATATTGCTCAAAAGTGGTTTGATGATGAACTGACAATAATAGGCTTACATTCCTTTAACCCGGCCTTGATAGGGATCTTCAGGAACGATGAAAACATTAATAAATTTGCCTCTGAACTTTTTAAATCTATTGACCTGGGTATTGATGGTGTGAAGGTAGAGACAGAGAATTTCGAAGATTGGATAAGTACGCATGATGTTAGCAACCTGCCAGTGGATAAACTCAGGAAAATGCATTCAGGTGTGCTGTCAGAGGTCGTGGATTTCAGAAATACCAGAGATATCAGTGTTGAAGATGGAGTGCAGAAGATAAGTCAGATGATGTTCCGTCAGTTTGGAGAGAACGGATTCTCAAAGGAGATGGATATTCAGGCGCAGTCTGATGGCACAGTGCGCCTATTATCACTTGTGCCGGCATTCTATGCAGCCATGCAGTCAGGCAAAACTGTTGCAATCGATGAACTTGACCATAGCATACATCCTCATCTGGTGCGCGAGCTTGTCCGTTACTTCTCTTCACATGAAACAAATGGCCAGCTTATTTTTACTACTCATCAGACCTGCCTGCTTAATCAGGATTTCCTACGCACCGATGAGGTCTGGATGGTTGAGAAAAAGAATGGAAGCAGTCGCATGTATTCACTGAATGACTTCAAAATCCACAACACAATCAATATTGAGAATGGATACTTGGAAGGACGTTATGGTGCTATTCCGTTTATTGGCGAACTGAATATGTAAAATGTGTTATGGATTTATCAAAGCTGACATATTCAAAAGAAGATTCGGCAAGGACTCCTGCTGATGTTCCATTGCATAAAGCTACCACGGAAAATAAGGATGAGAGCGGAATGTCTGAAACCATACAAGTGCCGTTGGCATACCGGAAAACTGAAGGAATTCTTTCAACGAGCCTTATATTCGTGCTTTCTGGAGGTGAGAAACGGGAAAGGGATTTTCTTCTGGAACTGATACGGCAGCGTGAACTGCACTCATTGAAGGTTGCTTTCATGTCTGAAAAGGGACAAGGTTTGCAGCCATATCAGATGCAGGATAAGTGGGCGCAAATCCAACTGACAGGAGAAATAAAAATAGAATCCCAACTTTTTCATTTGGAGGCTATGGACAAAGTATTTCTCCTTTCAGATGTAGATGAATTCTATGATCAATTGGAGAAAATATTCAAAGAGGATTTAACTGGGACCCAAGAGCAATGGATAGTGAGCAATCCTTGTTTTGAGATTTGGTTGTATTATTGTTATATGAATAACCCAGAGAAAGATCTCATGTGTTTGAAATCAGAACCCGTAGCTACTCGGAGCAAAAAAATGAAAACCATATGCAATACTCTCATAAGTGGAGGCATAAATCCACGTTTGGCATTTGAACACATGGTAACTGGTATTGAGCACAGCAATGCTCATTATGCTGTGGATGATAATGGAATTCCTGTATTGTATGCAACACAAATGCACAACATGGCGCAGTACCTTGTTGATACGTTGAATAATAACGCCAATGAGTACTCTGAATATGTGAAGAGGAAAGAAGAGTGGAGAAGATTAATGACAAAATAAAAAGTTATGGATATAGAAATAGCAAAAACAGTTTTAAAGCCAGATTCGGATAAAAGATTAGGTAATATCATTAAAACCAGAGATGATAGAGATCTTGTTGTTTTCAATCAAATTGGAAACTTAGTAGAAGGATGTGTGTGTCCGTGGATTAAAGATCAAGGTGAAAATGATAAAGTAATCAAATTACCAGAAGATAATACTATACTTCGCGAAAGAATAGAGCCTTGGCTGACTGCATTATTCCAGTCAGAACATTTGAATTTGTTGTGTGGTTCCGGTCTGACCAATGCGATCAGTTTGAAAGCTGGTGCAAATGGTGGCGCCAATATGGGTAAATGTGAGTTTTCTGTGTTTAAAAAAGAGATAGAATCTAGCGCAAAAAGCAAAGCAAAAAAAGCTGGGAGAGACGAGGGTAATATAGAAGATCAAATCCGAACAGCTATTGAATTATTACGGGGTTTAGAAATTCAAGATTCTCCAAAAGCACAAAATCTTCAACAAGATCTTAATTCTATAATTGAGACTTTTTCTAAGTCTATTTTGCAAACAGAAAAAGATATAGCAACTGCGGATAGAGTGAAAAGAGATGAGGCTTTTGATATTTTAATAAACTTCCTTCTTAGTTTCGCAAGTCGAACTGGTAATAGGGAACGTCTCAATATTTTTACCACTAATTATGACCGTCTAATTGAATTGGGCGCAGAATTGGCAGGCATTCATTTGATGGATAGATTTGTTGGTTCATTGATGCCGATATTTAGATCCTCAAGATTGAACCTTGATATTCATTATAACCCACCAGGAATAAGAGGAGAACCTCGATATTTAGAAGGCGTTGTAAAAATGACAAAATTACATGGGTCTGTAGACTGGTTGAATAGTAACGATGAGATTCGTCGTATTGGACTACCATTTGGAGCAGAAAGTATAACTCCATTTTTACAAGCACCTGGGTTGCATGAGTTGGACTATTTAAAACTTATGATATACCCAAATCCTGATAAGGATAGGGAAACAGCAGAGTATCCATATGTAGAATTATTTAGGGATTTCGCTGCTGCTATTTGCAGACCAAATAATACACTTGTAACATATGGATACGGCTTTGGTGATGAACATATTAATAGAGTGATTAAAGATATGCTCACAATACCTTCCACTCATTTGGTCATCATTTCATATAATGATCCAATTGGACGAATACTTGATTTTTATGACAAAGTTGGTAGAAAAGCACAAATTACTGTTCTTATAGGACCACGTTTCGGGGATATAGCATCCTTAACAAACGACTTTCTTCCTAAATCTGCCATCGATCGTAATACTTTTAGACTTGGAGAATTGTTGCAAAAGAGAATAGGAACGTCAACTAATAAAAATATAACAGAAAATGAGTAGTACAACACCTATTGAAAGCCTTGCCTCTTTACGAATTGGAACCGTTGAGTATGTGTCGCCTGATGAATTTAAAATTCTTCTTGATACAGATACTCCAGATAATATTGCCTTGAACACTGGATTGCCTCGACCTTTTCCTCGAATCAATGGGTATCTACTTATTCCTATTGATCAAGGATTTGTTGTTGGTCAAATTACATGGATAACTATTGAGCGTTCCAATTTCCCTGTGCGTAAGGGATTTAAAGATTTTGGTTTAATCGATTTACCATTTCCGCTGCGTAAACTATGTCTTAATCCAGTTGGTACTCTTTCTAATAATAAAGAATTTAAGTTTACACGAGGAGTCGAGTATTTTCCTTCTGTTGGAGATATTGTTTTATTACCTACAGATGAACAATTAAGAAGCATAATTGAAGCAGGAGGGAATAGAAGAGTTTATATCGGTAATAGTGTTCTTATTAGTGGGGCACAAGTAAAGATTGATCCGGATAAATTGTTTGGACGACATTTGGCTGTACTCGGAAATACTGGTAGTGGAAAATCTTGTTCTGTCGCAGGTTTAATACGATGGTCTTTAGAAAATGCTAAAAAAGAACTTGCGGATGGTTATGAAGACCTAAATAGTAGATTCATATTACTTGATCCCAATGGAGAATATAGTAAAGCTTTTACTGATATGCAACAGGCTAATGTGTTTTCTATAGAATCTACAGACACAGAAATGTTGCTTAAAGTTCCATTATGGCTGTGGAATACAGAAGAATGGTGTGGCTTTACTAAGGCTACATCAAAAACACAACGTCCCACGATAATACATGCTCTTAAAGGTATGAGAGCTGGAATTTCGAATAATACATTGTCAAAAGAGCATGCATTGAATACATATTTGAGAACCCTAATTGTATCTATTCAATACTCTATGGCAGAAGGGCTGCCATGGTCTCCTATATATTCAAAGAAAAAAGGGTTTTATGATTTGTTATCTATTTGGAAGTCAGGCATTCAAACAGACGACACGTTTTCTATTCCACTAAAAAAATCAATTGATAAAGCAGAGAGTCTTTTAGAAAGTATGATCGCTAAATATGGTGGACCTGGCTTTCATCCATACTCATATACAAGGGAAGATGTTAGCGGTTTATTAGATTGTATTTATGAAGTTTATTATATGTCTGGTGGATCAGATGACCAACTTTTGCCTATAGATGCGGATGCTCCAAAACCTTTTCTTGGGACAGATTTTATAAGTGCCATTCAAGCAAGTGCAGAATTATTACACACAACTGAATATATAGATTCAACGATTAATTTAATTAAAGCCCTAATAAATGACACAAAATTAAAAGACGTTGTATCTGATACGAATATTACTCTTAAAGAGTGGCTTGAAACATATATTGGTAAAAATGAGAAAAATTCATTGACAATTATAGATTTATCGTTGTTACCAACTCATGTTATCACTACTATTACTGCCGTTGTTTCTCGTTTGGTGTTTGACACACTTCAACGTTACAGAAAGCAAACAAAGAAATGTCTACCTACTGTATTAGTGATTGAGGAGGCTCATCATTTTATTAAGAGATATAATGATGATACTGATTCTATGGGAGCAGATACTTTGTGTTGCAAGGTCTTTGAACGAATTGCTAGGGAGGGTAGGAAATTTGGATTGGGAATGATAATATCATCGCAACGTCCATCCGAACTTTCACCAACGGTTCTTTCGCAATGTAATTCTTTTTTAATTCACCGTATATCTAACGATCGTGATCAAGAATTAGTTGGGCGCTTGTTACCAGATAATATGAAAGGTATGTTAAAGGAATTGCCTTCTCTTCCATCGCAGAATGCCATTTTATTGGGATGGGCTTCAGAATTGCCAATTTTGGTTAGAATGAGATTTCTGCCAGAAGAACAACGTCCCCAATCTAATGATCCGGATTTCTGGGATGTGTGGACTTGTCATGAAAAAAGATTTGTTGACTGGGATGTTATTGCAAAAGAATGGCAAAAGTAAGGAAGATATTTATAACTTTTATAATGTAATTATCTGATGTATGTGAGAATATTATTCTCAGTATCAAAAGAGAAACGATATTTGTGGTATTTGATGGAGCGTTTTTAAGTAGCAGATTTTTAGAAAAATAGTATTTGTATGATAGCACAAACTCAATTGAAAAAGCCAAGTAATTGGCAAGACTTTGAGAAACTCTGCAAACTATTGTGGGGTGAGATATGGATATGTGAAGATAGCATTAAACGTCATGGTCGTCAGGGCCAAAACCAACATGGGGTTGATGTGTTTTCATATGTAGAAAAATATAAAGGCTATTGTGGTATTCAGTGCAAAGGCAAGGATGACTATGTAAATGCACAGTTGACAGAAGCTGAGATTGATGCAGAAATAGAAAAAGCATTAGGCTTTGAACCTGAATTAAAATTGTTGGTTTTTGCTACTACAGCAAATAAAGATGCAAAGATAGAAAGGTACATTAGGAAAAAAGATATTGAGAATAGGGTGAAAGGTTTGTTTGCTGTTGATATTGCATCGTGGGAAGATATAGTAGATCAATTGGAGCGATACAGAACGACATATAATTGGTATGTGAATAACTGTCAATTTAAGGACACTACGGATGTTCGGGTAACTTTTGATGGAGAGGAAGAAATAACAATACATCCAGAATATATTAGGACTACTATACATTATGAGTATAAAGATTTAACGTTGCTTGAGCCAACTTGGCGGTCACAGTTGAAAGATTTAGTATCTCAGAATTTTGATGCATCGATAATGTCGTGGAGTAGGCCAAGTCCGATTGATAAGAGATGGTGTGAACTAAACATAAGAATTGAGAACATCGGAAAGACTGTCATTAAAACACCAAAACTTGTCGTTTTTTTTAAATCAAATGAAATAGTTGAAATTGATGACGATTTTTACTATTGTAATGCTTGGGGCATAAATGAGGCGGCAAAAGCACAGATTAATGCTGGAAGAGATGCCAAAAGAGAAGTTTTTCAAACATATAGTAATCAGCTAGAATATAGACCTAAAAACTCAGTTTTTGTTCAAGAAGATTATCGGGAGTTTCATATGAGTATTATTCCTGCAGATGGAATCAAGACATTATCTTTAATCTGGAAATTTCTTTGTGAAGATTATCAGAAGATGGGATATTTGATTATCAATGTTGAACCTAAAATAGAGGAGCAAGTAAAAACAATTGAAGTGTATGATAAATCAGAACTGAAACCTGATGAGGTCTACATTGAAGCGAAGATTGTTGAAAAGTAGGACTGTTATATGGGGATTTTTAAGAATGAATGAAATAACTTTAAGAGTTGAAATATAGTAATAAGGTCTTAGATGTTCGGTTAGATGCTAACAACTATCATGACAAAAAGTTACTCAGTAAAATTAGAATACGAATGGTTGCTAACGTATGATTTGCTGGAAAAACAGATATTGTTTCAAAAAGTGTGTCTAAATTAGGATAATACATGATGCAAAAATTAAAGTTCCTAGCATTAAATTCTGGAAAAGTATTTAAAATCATCACTAAATCCCAATATACCACTAGAAAATAAAAGACCCTCCCTGAGCGCGCTGTTCTTATGGGAAGCGGGGTGAGTATGTTATTGCAAATTTAATTAATAAACCTCATATACCAATGTTTTTCTTAAATA
>ERZ779889.450-NODE-450-length-52192-cov-3.721791_pt1 | contig 52192 bp, 52 predicted proteins | sample MGYA00511030_ERZ779889 | MGnify/ENA primary metagenome ERZ779889 (study PRJEB29588, sample SAMEA2160616) | human gut metagenome | biome: human gut; feature: human-associated habitat; material: faeces | place: Denmark | collected 2008/2010 ... | reverse complement strand
CAACGCCGTTCCCTTCGTCCCGCGGCATACGTTCAACATGGGCGCGGCCTACACCTGCTTCCTCTCCGACGAGCATCTGCGCGAAGTGGTCTTCCACGCCGGCTATTCTGCCGCCGGCCATCTCTATTGGGACGAGGCGAATGCTATGCGGCAGGGCTTCTACGGGACGTGGACCGGCAGCGTCACGTTCCGTCTCAGACACTGCGACATTGACCTCTGGGGCCGCAACCTTTTGGGCCGCGATTATAGCACGTTTGGCATCGAGAGCCTTGGGCGCTGGTTTGTCCAGCCGGGCAAGCCCCGCCAGTTGGGCGTCAGTCTTCGCCTGAGTATTTAGCGGCCGATTCCCTTTCCCATAGCCTTTGAAACGGGGGCGTATTCCAGGTCGGAACGGATACGCTCCCGTTTTTGTTTGATAACGTGCGGTTTTTTTATGATACAGACAGTAGATGTTCTCGGATGTACGTCTGAGTTCATCGGGATGTATATGTAATTTCATCGGAATGTACGTCTAAGTGCGACTGGACAGGTATCCGGAAATAAGTGCATGCCTTTTTGTGTGCGACTGTGTCTGTATGTGCAACCGCTTTCGGGCAACGGTCATCGCGGTCCGGCGGGAGGGTATAAAAAGGGTGGACGGGCCGGCTGCAAGATTGCATGCCGTTCCGTCCACCTCTGCGTTTGTTTCCGAGGGCGGTTTAGCCCGCTGTGTTTTCTTGGCGCATTGCGTCTACTTTCTGTTTGAAACTGTTGTAGTCTGCCACCAGCGGGGCGAATATCGGGTTTGCTCCCTGCTTGGCCAACGTCTGCATGATGCACGAAATGTAGAACGTACAGTCGGGGATGATTCGCCCCGGCCCCATCTCGATGGGGGTCTTTGGGCAGTCTTTCTTTTCGAGTCTTTCCCGGCTCCAGGCCAGAAGCTCTTCGACGAGTTCGGGTGTGATATGCTGTTCCATCAGTCTTCCATTAATTTGCGGTAACGGATGCGCCGCGGTTCTTCCTTGCCCAGACGCTTCATTTTGTTTTCCTCGTATTCGGAGTAAGAGCCTTCGAAGTAGAACACCTTGCCTTCGCCTTCGAATGCGAGGATGTGGGTGCAGATGCGGTCGAGGAACCAGCGGTCGTGGCTGATGACGACGGCGCATCCGGCAAACTCCTCCAGTCCTTCTTCGAGCGCGCGCAGGGTGTTGACGTCGATGTCGTTGGTCGGCTCGTCTAGCAGGAGGACGTTGCCTTCTTCCTTCAGCGCCATGGCTAGGTGCAGGCGGTTTCGTTCGCCTCCTGAGAGCACTCCGCACAGTTTTTCCTGGTCTGCTCCTGAGAAGTTGAAGCGCGACAGGTAGGCACGTGCGTTGACGTCGCGGTTGCCCATGCGTATGAGCTCGTTTCCTCCGCTGATGACTTGGTAGACGGTCTTGTTCGGGTCAATGTCTTTGTGTTGCTGGTCGACATAGGCCAGCTTGACGGTTTCGCCCACTTCGAACGAGCCGGTGTCGGGTGTTTCGAGGCCCATGATGAGTCGGAAGAGGGTTGTTTTTCCTGCGCCGTTGGGTCCGATTACTCCTACGATGCCGTTTGGTGGGAGCATGAACTCGAGGTTGTCAAACAGGAGTTTGTCGCCGTATGCCTTGCGGACGTGGTGTGCTTCGATGACTTTGTTGCCCAGTCGCGGTCCGTTGGGTATGAAGATTTCGAGCTTTTCTTCTTTTTCTTTCTGGTCTTCGTTGAGTAGTTTGTCGTAGGAGTTGAGGCGTGCTTTTCCTTTGGCTTGGCGTGCTTTTGGGGCCATGCGCACCCATTCGAGCTCGCGTTCAAGGGTTTTTCGGCGTTTGCTGGCTGTTTTTTCTTCGAGTGCCATGCGTCGTGTTTTTTGTTCCAGCCAGCTGGAGTAGTTTCCTTTCCAGGGGATGCCTTCTCCGCGGTCGAGTTCCAGAATCCATCCAGCCACGTCGTCGAGGAAATAGCGGTCGTGTGTCACGGCAATGACCGTGCCTTCGTATTGCTGCAGGTGTTGTTCCAGCCAGTCGATGGATTCTGCGTCGAGGTGGTTGGTCGGTTCGTCGAGCAACAGGATGTCGGGTTTTTGCAGTAGCAGGCGGCATAGGGCCACGCGTCGGCGTTCTCCTCCGGAGAGGTTTTCCACCGGTTGGTTTTCGGGAGGGCATCGCAGGGCATCCATGGCGCGTTCGAGCTTGGTGTCCAGGTTCCAGGCATCGGTGGCGTCGATGCGGTCTTGCAATTCGGCCTGCCGTGCAAAGAGTGCATCCATCTTTTCGGAGTCTTCGTAATATTCGGGCATGGCGAATTTCTGGTTGATGCTTTCGTATTCGTCAAGTATGTCTACGATGGGCTGCACGCCTTCCATTACCACTTCCTTTACGGTTTTGGTATTGTCCAGTTGGGGTTCCTGTGGCAGATAGCCTACGCTGTATCCCGGTGAGAACACGACTTCGCCCTGGTAGCTTTTGTCCAGTCCGGCGATAATCTTCAGCAAGGTAGACTTTCCGGAGCCGTTTAAGCCGATGATGCCAATCTTTGCTCCATAGAAGAAGGACAGGTAGATGTCTTTCAACACTTGTTTGTTTTGCTGGAAGGCTTTGCTGACGCCTACCATTGAGAAAATGATTTTTTTATCGTCTGCCATATCTATATAGAGTTAGGTTAATCAAGTATTATAAATCCGTTGTCGAGCAGTGCCTGGCGTATCTCTGCCACGTGTTCTTCGTTGCGTGTTTCCATGACGACGCGCAGTGTGCATGCGTTGACATTGGCGCTTTCTCCGCTCCGTTCATGATGGGAGGAAAGGATGTTTGCTCTGTGTTGTGCGATTACTTGCGCCACCCGCATGAGTTGTCCAGGCTTGTCCATCAGTTCGAGCGTAAACACGCAGTTGCGTCCGCTTTTCATCAAGCCCCGGTTGATGACGCGGTTGAGGAATGTGACGTCAATGTTTCCACCGCTCACCAGGCAAATGGTCTTCTTGCCTTTTATGGGCACTTTGTTGAACATGGCTGCGGCCACGGATACAGCTCCGGCTCCTTCGGCTATTAGCTTCTGCTGTTCCATGAGGGCCAGGATGGCTGCGCATATTTCATCTTCTGTCACAGTGACAATGCCGTCGACGTATCGTTCACAGAGGTCGAATGTATGTTCTCCCGGTTCTTTTACCGCGATTCCATCGGCAATGGTCGACACTGTTTTCAGGCATTCAATCTTGTGTTTTTCGATGCTGCGGAACATACTGGGAGCTCCGCTGGCTTGTACGCCATAGACCTTGACAGCGGGGTTCAGGCTCTTGATGGCATAGGCAACTCCGCTAATGAGCCCGCCCCCTCCTATGGGGACAATGACTGCATCCACTCCAGGGAGTTGTTCAAGCAATTCCAGTCCAATGGTGCCTTGACCGGCAATGACTAGTTCGTCGTCAAATGGATGTACAAATGTATAGCCCTTTTCGTCTCTTAATTGTAGGGCATGTTGGTATGCGTCGTCATAAACTCCTTTTACAAGGCAGATGTCGGCGCCCAACCGTCGGGTCGCTTCTACTTTACTGATGGGAGCTCCTTCCGGCAGGCAGATAAGTGATTTGATGCCGCTGTGGGTGGCAGCCAGAGCCACGCCCTGTGCATGATTGCCGGCAGAACAGGCAATGACTCCTTTTTCTTTTTCTTTGTCGGAAAGCTGGGAAATCTTGTAATATGCCCCACGTACTTTGAACGAACCTGTTACTTGCAGGTTTTCAGGTTTCAGATAAACTTCACTTTCTGGATTAATGCCTGGTGCATGGATTAAGTCCGTGCGCCGGATGACTTCCTTCAACACATAAGAAGCTTTGTAGATATTGTCTAATGTTAGCATGTATTTTGTATTAAAAATTGTAGCTTAGGCCAAAACTTAGCAATTCGCTCAGTTGGAAGTAGCTATCGTCGTCTTCATCCTTTTCTACTCCGTCATCAAAGCGGGCATGTACAAATAGTTTGGTTGAGAGATAGCGGTTGAGCTGGAAGTTGAAAGTGTTTTCCCATTCTGCTTCTGCTCGTTTGTAGGTGGTAAAGTAGGAGAGGCGCGATTCCCAAACAATTTCAGGAATGATAGTCCATTTTGAATTGATTTGTAGGTTCGAACCTATATCGTTTTTGGATTTCTTTCCTTCTTCTACACCAAATTTTGTTACGTCCACTTTGTCATTGTCGACATATGTCAACTTATAAGACAGTGGAGAAATGACGGCTGAGAATGTGAGGTTATTTAAATTTTTCTTGTAGTCCATACCAAGGTCTAGTTTCAAATAGCCTGGTGCCATGAAACTAGATGTCACGTCGTGGCTGTTTGTATTATAATTGCTGAATATTTGTGTGGAGAACTCGGCTTGTATGGTGTAAAACCATGAAGAAAATGCCTTTAAACCTAATTTGGATGTTAAGCGCAAGAGGTCGGAGTTAGGCTTGTATTTATGGATGGAATCAGAGCGCGATGTGACGAATCCGAGTTTCCATTCCAAACGGTTGTCGAACTGGATGCGTTGTTGATCATTGTAATTTAGGCTGATATCCAAACTTGACAACATGGAGTTATTGCTCTCTCCACCTTTGTACCAGTTGCTGGAAATGTAGTTTTGAGTGAATTGCAACGACACATTGGCTGTGCGAGTCCAGAAGTTCGGTTTGCGTATGACGAGATGTTGGTCCACGTTCGGGTCTGTCCAGCCTTTATCGTTGATAAGGTCTGTCATTCGCTGTTTGCGAGGACGTCCTGGCATGAGTTGTTCGTTGAAAATTCGGTGGTTCATGATTTCGTCTTCTGTCAGCCTTACCATCGTCGGATGGCTCAGATAAGTGGATACCAATGCTTTGTCCATGGCTTCGATAATTGATTCATCTTTTTCTATCAAGCCGGAATGGATGGGAAGCAGTTTGTCATTTTCAGATACGTAGTTTGTCTTTGGGCTGGCCAAAGAATCTGTCAGCATTCCATTCATTGCTTTCCATATCGTAGAACGATAGACGGTTAGTGGGGTAAATAAACGGTAATAGATAGGATTGATTTCCACGTCTGGCTGATAGATGTATCCGGTGGAGTCTGGTTGCCAATACTGGGCGGTTTTTTTCTCCAGATAGTCCGAATAGGCTGTTACTACATTTTTGAAGTATTTTCTATTATAGCGTTGGCGAGGGGTCAGGCGTTGCGCTTGGGCAATGTCGCATATTAATAACAACAAAAGTCCTCCTAAAAAAAATCGAATTTTCATAATAACTGCTGCGTTTACGTTTGCTGGCAAAGTTACATATAAAAAATAGAGTAGAAAGATTTGGCAGATTATTCTTTTTTGCAATGTTTGATGGGATTGTATGAGGAGAAGGCATATCAGATGGTGTTTGTCCATGTTATTCTAAATTGTTCATGAAATCTGTTTCGGTCGCGTGTTACTTTCTTCTTGCTGGCGTTTGTTGGTATGTTCTTGCAAAATGCGGTAGCTTGCCGAAGGCTTCCGATGAATTGCTGCAAAAATGCAATAACTTTGACTCTGGGTAATTTATAGTCTCAGCGCTTGTCTTGTCGAAGCATGAATTGCCTTGGAAGTAAGACCGATTAGGGAATAATCATCCCAATTTTAAAAGATTGTATCAAGAGGACTGGTTGATTGCCGATATTCTTTTTTTCGAATGTTGTTATGGGTTCAAGAAATGAGAGTCTCTATATTTGGATAAAAGTTGTGTGATGGATAATAGTTCGAGTACTTTTTTATACCATTATAATAATATAGGAATATGATTTTAGTGAAACTGAAATTTAAGCCTTCTTTGAAATCCGATAAAGAAGGTTTTTTGTATTTTCATGTGATGCATGAATTGGAGGGCCGTAAGGTGAAGAGCAGGTATAAGATCTTAAATGAAGAATGGGACGGTCGTGCCGGCCGAGTGTTATTGCCTCCTTGTTCATCCTCACGGTTCAGCTATTTGTTCCATGTTTGTTGTTGTGTGGAATGGGAGCTTCAAAGGTTCTCGATAGGCATGTTTGAGTGGGAATCTTCCGGTTGTCAGATTTCTTTGGATGAGGCCATTGATCAGACGTTGTCGGAGTTGAACATGCCTGATAGTGTTTTTAACTTTATGTATGCGCAAGTCGTGCATAAAAAAAGGCTGGGTAAGATACGTACTAGTGAAACTTATCAGGCTACGCTCAACAGTTTTATGCGTTTTCGGCGAGGACACGACCTGACATTTGAAATGATGAGCGCGGAATTGTTAGAACTTTATGAAGCTGATTTGCGATATCGCGGGTTGTCACGCAATACGACTTCTTTCTACATGCGTATTTTGCGAACTAATTATCGTTTGACTATAGAAAGGGGATTGACTCACGATAAGCATCCTTTCAGGCATGTTTATTGTGGTATAGATAAGACTGTGAAACGGAGCATCTCTTTTGCTGAAATTAAAAAAATAAAAGAGCTGGATCTTTCTAAAAGGCCAGCTTTGGAGTTTGCCCGTGATATGTTTCTCTTGAGTTTTTGTATGAGAGGTATGTCATTTGTTGATATGGCTTATTTGAAGAAGAATGATTTAAAGAATGGCTATGTCAGTTATTATCGAAAAAAGACAGGACAGTTATTAATTGTTGAATGGACCAAACAAATGCAAAATATTCTAGACAAACACAAGCCCAATACTACCCGTTACTTACTTCCTATCATCTTATGTGAAGACGGAACAGAACGTCGCCAATATCAGAATCAAATGATGAAGATAAATCGTCATCTGAAAAAAGTGGCAGGATTGATAAATCTTACTGTTCCTTTGTCATTATATTGTAGCCGACACAGTTGGGCTACAATAGCCAGAGGAAAAGACATCCCCTTATCTGTCATAAGTGAGGGGCTCGGTCATGATTCAGAGGTTACTACACAGATTTATTTGGATTCAATAAAATCAATAGATGTGGATAACGCAAATAGGAAAATATTGAATGAACTTTAAGTTTCTGAACTTTTAATGAAAAACGATTGTCTCCTAATATGAGATCAATATTCAAGTGCAAAAGTAAGAAAATAATATCTTTTACCAACATTTTAGGGAATAAATTTGTATGTTTATTATCACAAAATAATATTCATTTTTTGAAAGTATTAAAAAAGAAAAGTATAAAGTGTTGACTATAAGTTTTTTTTGTTTATACGACCATCTCATATTAGGAGATGGTCGCTAGATCTTTATAAAAAAGTATCGCTTCCTTTTATCGCTTTTTATGAGAAGAAATTCACAAAGGAATCAACTCGAAAAGATATTAACTTTAGAGTACTTTTATATAACTGCTTGTTTGATAGCGAAATATACAAACATGCAGGATTAGAAGAATTACCTTACAGTGAAAGTGTGGGGTATCTTTAGTAGTCTCCAGATAGCAAGATAAAGTTATGGATGAGTCTCCCACGACGTTAAAAAATGCTCAGCCGGAATGGTATGTCATGCGTGATTTAAAGCGTGCGAATGCTAAACTTCCGGCCTATAAGATGCTCGCAAATATGAATATCAAGGTGTTTACCCCTATGATATGGAAATTGTGCATCAGACAAGGGCGACGAATACGTATGAAAGTGCCTTATATTTCAGATTTGCTGTTTGTGTATGATACACGGCAAACTTTGGATGTCATAGTCGATACGGTGGCTACTTTTCAATACCGCTATGTACGCGGTTCAAATGGCATGCCCATGGTTGTAAGAAACTCAGATATGGAAAGCTTTATCAAGGCTGTTGAGGCTACTGATAATCCGTGTTTTTATACTCCGGGCGAATTGACGTCTGCCATGATTGGTCGTAAAGTTCGTATCATTGGTGGTCCGTTGAATGATTATGAAGGTTGCTTACAAAAAATTCGAGGTACGCGCTCACGACGTTTGCTTGTAGAGTTGCCTAATTTGTTAGCAGTCTCCGTAGAAGTAAATCCGGAGTATATACAGTTGTTATAATATGTTTATAAACGATTATTATGAAGCAGGCTCAATTTTATAAATCTCTTCGTCGTCGCCTTCCTGTCCTAAATTGGACAGGAGTGGCGAGACGTAGAAATGTGTTAAAATCATTATTTTTTAAGTTGCAGTATATTTTTGTAATATACGATCGTCGTGAGACGAGGAAATACATTATTTAATAGTTTATTAAGGCCGATGGCAGGAGTTTTTCTCCTGCTGTCGGTTCTGAAAAATTTGAAGACTTATGGTTATAGCCGTAGATTTCGACGGAACAATCGTAGAACATCGCTATCCTGAAATTGGCAAGGAGATACCATTTGCCATTGCTACGCTGAAGCAATTGCAGGCAGAGCGTCATCTCTTAATCTTGTGGACGGTGCGTGAAGACAAGCTTCTGGACGACGCTGTGGACTATTGCCGCAAGCGAGGGCTGGAGTTTTATGCCGTCAATGCAAATCATCCTGATGAGCACATCTCCGAGCACCCTTCATGTCCTTGCCGTAAGCTGAAAGCCGACATGTTTATCGACGACCGCAATGTAGGCAAATTGCCCGATTGGGGCGCCATCTATGAGATGGTGCATAACCGCTGGAGCTATGAGCGGTATGTGGGCGAAGTGCATGGTACCGTAGATATGAAAAAGAAAAACCGTCCGTTTTGGACAAAATTGTTGGGAAAATAAGCCATGACGCCTTCACATGCTGAAAACACCAAGCGTATTGCCAAAAACACGCTGATGCTCTATGTTAGGATGCTGTTCAGTATGTTGGTGTCGCTTTATACCTCGCGGGTGGTATTGAATACACTTGGAGTGGAAGATTATGGCATATATAATGTGGTGGGAGGTTTTGTGGCGATGTTTTCGATAATTTCTAACTCGCTTTCGGCCTCTGTTAGCCGTTTTTTGACATTTGAATTAGGGCGAGGTGATATGCAGAGACTGAAAGAGATATTTTCTACTTCGTTAATGATTCATTTGGCATTAGCCGGCATTGTTTTTATCTTGGCAGAAAGTATAGGAATATGGTTTTTAAATGCGCAGATGACAATTCCGCCCGAACGGCTTTATGCTGCCAATTGGGTGTTTCAAGCATCAATTTTGTCGTTTATGTTTAATCTGTCGAGTGTTCCATACAATGCTTCCATCACTTCGCATGAACGGATGAGTGCATTTGCTTATATCGGTATATTGGATGTGGTGTTACGGTTGTTGATAGTGTTGTTTATCGCATATGTGCCATTTCATTTTGATAAATTGATTGTATATTCATTGTTGTTGGTGGCGGTGGGAATGTCGCTTCAATGCATTTATCTGTGGTATTGTCGTAAGAATTTTGAGGAATGCCGGTTTAGGTTGTGTTTTAATAAAAAATATTTGAAGGATATAAGCCGTTTTGCAGGATGGAACTTTATTGGAAGTACATCCGGTTTATTAAAAGACCAAGGAGTTAATATTCTTCTTAATTTATTTATCGGTCCGATTATTAACGCCGCACGTGGAATCGCGGTTTCTGTTAATACAGCTGTGACTGGATTTGCAGGGAATTTTATGGCGGCTGTCAACCCACAACTTACAAAGTCGTATGCTTCAGGCGATAAGGAATATATGTTTTCATTGAGTGAGCGAAGTACACGATTTTCATTTTATATTATTCTGCTTTTTGCTTTGCCAATAATGCTTGAAGCCAATTTTGTGTTGACTCTTTGGTTGAAACAATTTCCTGAACATACGGTCAATTTCGTCAGGTTAGTCTTGTTGTTAACTCTTTGCGATATGCTTTCAAATACGTTGATTACCATTCAATTAGCAACTGGTAAAATCCGCAATTACCAGATTGCCGTCGGCGGTATGCAAATGATGAATTTTCCGCTTTCATATATATGTTTGAAGTTGGAAATGGCTCCCGAATCCACTTATATAGTGGCGATATTCGTTTCCTTGGCGTGTTTGACCTTGCGCCTTTTTTTCTTACGTGGAATGGTAGATTTGTCAATTACGAGATATATTCACAATGTATGTTTGAATGTGATGTTGGTAGCTGTAACAGCATTGATTATTCCGGCATTGGTTCATTTTAATATGCTGTATGGTTGGGGGCGTTTTGTTACTGTCGTTATCTTATGCATTATTTGTGTAGGCCTGTCCGCTTATTTTATAGGTTGCAGTGTTTCTGAACGTCATTTCATTTGTGATAAAGTATCGGCACTGAAAACAAAATTAATAAAATGATTGAAATAAAAGATAAGTCTGCTTGTTGCGGTTGCACGGCTTGTGCAAGTATTTGTACCCACGATGCCATTACTATGCAACCGAATGCGATGGGTTTTCTTTATCCGGTTGTGGATAAGGATAAATGCGTAAATTGCGGCTTATGTGAAAAAGTTTGTGCCTTTAATGACCATTATGATATCAGTCTGAATCTGTCGAAGCCAGACACATATGCGGCACGTCACAAGGATATGAGCGAGGTAGAGACGAGTCGGAGTGGCGCTGCTTTCATTGCTATTTCTGATTACGTATTGGAAAATGGCGGTGTGGTTTACGGCGCAGGGTATGCAGATCATTTTCGTGTGGTTCATAAACGAGCTACGACAAAGGTAGAACGCAATGAGTTTAAAGGCAGCAAATACGTGCAAAGTGATTTGGGAAATGTGTTTCGACAAGTCAAAAAAGACTTGAAAGATGGTTTAATCGTATTGTTTTCAGGAACGCCCTGCCAGACAGCAGGCTTGAACTCATATATTGGGAAAAAGTTGCGCGAACATTTGATACTTATCGACATAGTTTGCCACGGAGTACCAGGACCCAATCTTTGGCAAGACTATCTTGCTTATCTTGAGAAAAAGCAAGGCGACGAGATATGTTGGGTGAATTTTCGTGACAAGCAAGCGTTTGGATGGACAGCACACAAAGAAACGTTTAAATTTGTTAAGGGGGGGGGTAAAATGAGCTTTACATATTTATTTTATAAGCACATCATGTTCCGTCCATCATGCGGGAAGTGTCATTTCGCCAACACCAAGCGTCCCAGTGACATTACGCTTGCTGACTTTTGGGGATGGGAAAAGACCGACCCGAATATCAATAAAGACGATAAAGGCGTGTCATTAATATTGGTAAATACAGAAAAAGGCCGGGATATTTTCAATGCAGTCAAAGACCGCATGACGATTATTCCAGCAAAACTTGAAGATTGTCTACAACCCAATTTGCAACATCCTTCTGTTCCACATCCTGACAAGGACAAATTTGAGCAAGACTATGCTGAACATGGTTTTGTTTATGTTGCCCAAAGATACGGCGATATGGGGTGGAGGTATAAATTGAAAATCTTACGTCGGAAAATACTGACAGCAAAAAGATTGTTTTTAACAAAGATAGGATTATGAAAATCGGGATATTGACTTTTCATTGTGCACTGAACTATGGTGCTCTGATGCAGACATACGGTTTGCAGGAGTATTTGAAAAGGATGGGGCATGAAGTTTTTGTTATCGATTATCGTCCTAAATACCTTTTGAAACCTTATAGTGTTTTTAATTGGAGATGGTCTTCAGCATTTTCCGTGAAACAGAACTTATTTTTTTTAATAAGATCCATATTGGTTTTTCCTATCCGGCTGAAAAGGAAGAAAGGCTTTTCTCGTTTTATCAATAAACACATTCACTTATGTCCGATGGATTCTACGAATCAGGGTGCAAGATTTGATGCTTTTGTTTTTGGCAGCGACCAGATTTGGAATCCTATAATTACAGAGGGTTTTGACAGAGTGTATTTTGGTCAGTTTTCGGCATCGATAGGAAAACGGTTAGTGACTTATGCGGCAAGTGCTGGAAGTGTGGAATATGTAAAATCAAATGAAAAGGAATTCATTTCTTTGCTCTCATCCTATACGGCAATCAGTGTTCGTGAAAAGTCGCTTGCTGATTTTATAAACAAACAGAGTGGAAAGAGACGAGCAACGGTCGTTGTTGATCCGGTACTTTTGGCTGGAAGAACTGTTTTTGAATCGATTGCGTTAAAAGAGAAAGTTGGAAACAATTATTTGTTAGTATTTCAGCTGTCGTACAATGATACAATTTTTGCTACTCGAAGAATAGTAAATGCAATAGCTAAAGAAAAAAAACTTGAAATAGTCGAATTGGTATCTTTTATGGAATCATTGAAAAACAATCGGCAAATAATTACAACAGCATCTATAGAACACTTCATCTCCCTCTTCAGAGATGCTAGTTATGTGGTAACGACATCCTATCATGGAACTATTTTCTCGATTCTTTTCGAAAAAGATTTTACCGTAGTAGATTCTTTCGTTAGTGAACGCATGGTTAGTTTACTTTCTATGTTGGATTTAAAAGAACGGTTGGCAAAAAATGAAAAGTATATTATCCTTGACAAGATAGATTATAGACAGACTAATGAGCGTTTGGAAAAAATGCGCTTGTCTTCTCAAATGTTTCTCAAACAAGTGCTTGCTTAATTATTGCTGTCTATGTTGGGGATAGAAGATAAGCTGTTGGATATATCCGACACGTTTGGCATCCAGCAAATACCCAAAGGGCCTGAAATAAGACAAATAGGCTTTTGAATGAAAATATTGAAGTTTCTTTGTCGTTTTTTAAAAAGATAAACAATTGAGTTGAAATGAAGCAACCCACGATTTCAGTAATTGTTCCTGTCTATAACGTGTCGGATTACTTGGAAGAATGTGTAAAAAGCATTCTCAATCAGAGTTATAAGGACTTTGAGTTGATTTTGGTGGATGACGGCAGCAAAGACAATTCGTTGAATATATGCAAAGACTTTGCAGACAAAGACAGTCGCATCCGCGTTTTGCATCAGGAAAACAAAGGCGTGACCGCTGCAAGGAAATTGGGTGTGGAACATGCGCAAGGAGAGATTCTGTGTTTTGTGGATGCTGACGACACGATGGATAAAAATGCGTTGGAAGTCATGGCAGCCCAAATGACGGACGATGTTGACATTGTAACCACATGGGAGATGACGGAGCGGAAAATTTCCGGGACAGAATATGTAAATCGTCTTTTGCAGAAGACCACAAACCTTGCCCTTTGGGGTAAATTGTATCGGAAAGATTTGGTTGTCCGTTCTCATGCTTTGGACATACCGCGAGAAATATACATAGGCGAGGATCATTTAGGAAATATAAGAATGGCATTGCAAGCCCGGAAGGTATTTTGCCTTCCAGCGGCTGTTTATGTGTATCGTGACAATCAGACATCGGTCTGGCGCGCAAGAAAGTGGTCTCTTGCTTATGAGGAGATGTTCCGCAATGCGGTGGAAGTTGAATTAGGTAGCAGAATAAGTGAGTTTGCTGAATCGTGGTATAGGTTTCAGCTTTATATAATATATGATCTTATCCGTCATAAAGTGAAATTCTCTTATAAAAGGGATTGGATAGCAAGAGTGGTGAGTGACAGACACAGATACAATCTTTCTTGTCGTGAAAGGATAGTCAAATCCGTTTGTAATCGGTTTTTGTGTCGCTATATCTTGAAAATAGGGAAATATGCTAAAGATTTTCTACGTTGATAAATTGGTGTTTGGGATTAAGAATGTTAAGTAAGTCATGCCAGAAGTTTCAGTTATAGTTCCTGTGTATAACACCGAGCCTTATCTGCGGGAATGCATAGAAAGCATCTTGCGGCAGTCCTATACAGATTTTGAGGTGCTGCTGGTGGATGATGGCAGCACGGACGGTTCCGGGGCAATATGCGATGAGTATACCGAAAAAGACAGCCGCGTGAAAGTGTTTCACAAGGCGAACGGTGGCGTAAGTTCTGCACGGAATTTGGGGCTTGATAATGCAAAAGGCGAGTGGGTAGCGTTTGTAGATAGCGATGATTGGTTAGAAAGAAATTATTTATCAGTGTTTGTGCAAATGTCTTTAGAGATTGCAAATTCAGACATAATAATTTCTTATTTGAGAAAATACACAGCAGCATCTGAATTTCTTTTGCCAACAGAACAATACGAAGGGAGTATTTCAGTTGAAAATATCCTTTTATTATTTTCAGAGTGTCATTTGGAGAGGTACACATATTTACATTCAAAGTTTTTTAAGAAAATATTTATAGATAAATGGGAACTGCGTTTTGACGAAAAGATGCCGATGGGTGAAGATCATGCATTTCTGTATTCTTTTCTATTGAAAGTACACAAGATATATGTATTGAAAGAAGCTAATTATAATTATCGTTACGTGGGGGGAGGGGCTTCAAAACGTTTTTACTCCCTTGATACGGAATTTTATGGTTATAAAAAAATTCATACTTTGATTTCAAGAATGATTAAAGAGTTTCAAATCACCGATAAAGTGGTATTGAGTCAAGTAAAAGGTGCTTTGGCACATTATCTTTGGCGTGTATTACAGGCATTGTATTGTCATCCTATAAAACGTCAAATACGTATGGGTATTCTTTACTCTTTAGATTTTTCTGATTTGAATTATAATCATTGCTATTGGTTGAAAAAATATCTGTTAAGCAAACTTTTCAGTCATAAGGGACTGTTTTTTTATGATTGCTTGAAAACATTGCAATGTAAAATGAAACGTTATTAACAGTTAGTCTTTAACCCTATTACTTTGTTTTTTTGCGGTATGATAAAGAAATGACATGTAAGGGCATGGTAATTGAAATGATAATGTGATAGCTATGTACAACAAAGATCGTGAAGTGCCATATATCCAACTAAAAAATGGGTTGTCGGGAATTATGCGTGTCAAAAACGAGGCCCGGTTTGTGGCGGCTTGTATAGATTCGTGCATCGAAGCTCTTGATGAGTTGGTGATTGTCTATAACGACTGCACTGATAAGACTCCGGAAATTATGGAATGTAAACGGCAGCAATATCCAGATAAGATAAAAATCTATCCATATAATCATCATATCCTTGCAACTAATTTGAGTAAAGAAGAATTAGACTATGTAATGAGTTTACCGGAAGATTCTCCTATATTGTTTTGTAGCCAATGCAATTTTGCATTATCGAAAGTAAGCTATAAATATGCAATGCTGATAGATGCTGATCAACTTTATTTTGCGGATGAGATAAAAAAATGGCGTGGTGTATGTGCAAAAACACTAGAAGTTAAATGGAAGCCGAATTTGTTTTTAGGGTGGGCATTTGCTGCATATATATCGTTGTATAGACGATTATCAACATTGCTTAATTTCCCCTGTCTTTTTCTAATTTCTGATAAAATCGTGAAATTGTTCGTAAAAAGCTATCATGAATATGCAAAGAAACGTCTTTCTTGATAAAAAAGCGTGTATAGCATTGTGTGGATTAAATGTTTTCAAGGATATAGATTGGTTTATTCCATTTGATGGTATAAATGTGCATCCGCCATACAATGGAGCAGGAGATCATGTTATTTTCCCACTAACAGAGCAAACCTATTTCCTAAGAAGAAAAGATGAACAAGCCAAGCAATCAACTTACGCAGTGATGGAACAGTTTCATTGCCCATACAAGATGTTTTTTGCCGGTCTTTTTGGTTTCATCTTCATGCTAATAGACCGTATTGTTGGGGAAAAGAGACGGCAATGAAAGAAGAACATCCTGATTTCTTTGTGCCTTTAAATACGTTTCTCACAATGTCATATAAGGACATACATAATAAAATGGATAAAATTACTAATTCATTATTTCAAAGAACCTTATTTGCAGTAGCGCACGAAGTTGGAATAGGCGCGTTAATAAAACATAAGACTTTGTTATTTAAAGAATCTAAGTGATGAAAGCATATATTATCAATCTTAAAACATCAATAGAGAGGAAACAATATATAGAACAGCTGTTGAGTCCATATCAGGACTTTATGGATGTACATTTTGTGGAGGCTGTGGATGGAAGAGGACTTTCTGAGAAACAATTAAGTGAGATATGGAATCAGAAAGAAACATATAAAACATATGGTCGGTATATGAAAGGGGGAGAAATAGGTTGTGCGCTTTCTCATAGAAAATGTTATGAGGAAATATTGAAGAATGGTGATAATGTAGCGTTGATATTGGAAGACGATGTAAAGTTTCAAAATGTGGATGTGAGGAGTAAAGTCTTGTCTGTCGAAAAATTTGTTCGAACAAATAGACCGGTTGTTGTTTTATTATCCGGAGATTATTGGTTTACGTTGATACGGCAAATAGACAATAATATCTGCCTTGCAAACATACGTGAAGCTATGGGAGCAATTGCTTATGTTATAAATCAAAGTGCTGCAAAAATTTTACTTTCTGCTGACAAGGAATTTTTAGCAGATGATTGGTATAATTTGAAAAAAGGAGGTTTTGCCTTGCATGCACTTCATCCGCATTTCGTGGATACGGCAGATTTAGGAACAGAAATTTCTGGAGATGGCTATGCTGGAACTATACGTAAGAATTTGTCTTTTTTTAGGAAGTGGCATTCATACTATCGAGCTGTTATTCGCCGAATACTCGGAGAATTTGGGAATTTTGAACGAAGAATAAGTTAAGTTGAAATCCTACATAGAATTTGTATGAAACAATTTGATTATCTCATAGTCGGCTCCGGTCTGTTTGGAGCAACGTTTGCCTATCTTGCAAAAAAGGCAGGGAAGAAGTGCTTGGTGATAGACAAACGTCCACACTTGGGTGGCAATATTTATTGCGAGCAGGTGGAAGGAATAAACGTCCATAAATATGGTGCGCACATCTTCCACACGTCGAACAAGCAGATTTGGGACTTCGTCAATTCCATCGTGGAGTTCAATCGCTATACCAACTCGCCAGTTGCTAACTACAAAGGAATGCTCTACAACTTGCCTTTCAATATGAACACCTTTTATCAGATGTGGGGTGTCGTCACTCCGGAGCAGGCTTTCGCGAAAATAGAGGCACAGAAGCAAGAGGCCCTATTGGCGATGCGTGCAGAGGGAGCGACGGAACCTCGTAATTTGGAGGAACAAGCCTTGTTACTGGTAGGCAAAGACATATATGAAAGATTGATAAAGGGCTACACAGAGAAGCAATGGGGGCGGAAATGTACCGAGCTGCCTGCGTTCATCATCAAGCGACTGCCCGTTCGCCTCGTGTTTGACAATAACTATTTCAATGACAAATATCAAGGCATTCCTATTGGTGGTTACAACAAACTGATAGCCGGACTCCTTACGGGCATTGAGACAAAGACAGGCACTGACTTTTTTGCAGACCGTACCCATTGGGAAGGGATGGCCGAGAAGATAGTCTTTACTGGAAAGATAGATGAGTTTTATGAATATCGTTTCGGTAAGCTGGACTATCGTACTGTTCGTTTTGAAGATGAAATTTTGGATACGCCTAACTATCAAGGCAATGCTGTGGTCAATTACACGGAACGTGACGTGCCTTATACTCGTGTGATAGAGCACAAGCATTTTGAAATGTTCGGGCAGGAGGTTTACGATGTGCCGAAAACGGTCGTTTCCCGTGAATATTCTGTGGAGTGGACTGAAGGGTTGGAACCTTATTATCCGGTGAACGATCAACGTAATGGAGAACTTTATAGGTGCTACAAAGTGTTGGCTGATAAGGAACGAAATGTGCTGTTTGGCGGAAGGCTTGCCGAATATAAGTATTACGATATGTCACCCGTGATAGCATCAGCCATGAATTTATTCAAGAAAGAATGTCCCTCGTTTGTAATGGAGAGTTTGAACCAATAGGAAGGAATCCAAATGCAGAAGGGCAGGCATGAGCCGATAGATAGAAAGTTATGTTTGACTGGTTCTCATGCTTGTCTTGCATTCAGGGTATATGCTGTGGAGTGAATCAAAATATGAAATAAAACTATGTACAATAACTATAAAATAGTGCTCAATACGGCTGCCGGTCGTCGTCGTTACATGCAATATCTGATACCCTACATTGCGTCGTGTGGCATCGTAGATAGGTATGACATCTGGGTGAACACACATAATGGGGCCGACATTGAATTTTTCAAGCAAGTGGCTGACAGATTTCCAGTTGTAAATCTGGTGTGGCAACCTGATGGGGTGGTGAACGGCAATGCGAGCATCAATGCTTTCTATAAGGATTGCATAGAGCCAGATACTATTTATTTCAAGCTTGACGATGACATTGTTTGGATGGAACCTGGGCTGATAGAGAAGATGGTGAAGTTCCGCGTGGACAATCCTCACTATTTTTTGGTATCGCCTTTGGTGATAAACAATTCGCTTTCTACCTATTTGCTTGAGGTGGAGGGGAAAATCCAGTTGGACGATTATTATAATTCGTATGCCAGTCATCCCGTGTTGTGGCAAAGCGGGACTTTCGCACAAGAGTTGCACACATGGTTTTTGGACAAGTATTTGAAAACAGGAAGGTGGGAAAAGTTGCATCTCGGGAAAAAAGAAATGGGCATGTCCCGTTTCTCAATAAATTCCGTCTTATGGTTTGGAGACGAGATGCGAAAGTTCGCAGGTATCGTTCCCGGAGATGATGAAGAGTTCCTTTCGTGCATTTATCCCACGCGGCAAGGTGTGTCGAACGCATGGAACGCCGATGCCATAGTGGTGCATTTCGCGTTTTTTACCCAGCGCGAAGAACTCGACAAAAAAGGGATATTGGAACAATATGGCGTGGTGTGCGCACAGCAATGGCATGAAAATGAGGAATTGGCGGCGGTGTATGATGCAGTGCAGGCCATATTGAAGAAGGTAAATGCAAACGAAGCAGAGCTGATGGCTCGCACGTCGCCTTACAAACGTGTGATAAAGCCCATTACCATGAGGCAAAGAGTGAAAAAACTCATGCCAAAGATTGTGCTCGATTTGAAAACGTTCTTTGATGGGCGCAAAGAGCGTTCTGGTTTTATTTGTTAATAAGGATGTCATGGACAAGATTCTAACACTTATCATCCCGACGTACAACATGGAGCAGTATCTCCGTTATTGTCTGGATTCGCTTCTGGTGGACGAGGGCATGGATGCGTTGGAGGTGCTCGTCGTGAACGATGGCAGCCGCGACAGCTCTTTAGATATAGCTCGCGAGTATGAGCGTAAATATCCGCAGACTTTCAAGGTGATAGACAAAGAAAATGGCAACTATGGTTCTTGTGTCAACCGCGGCTTGGCAGAAGCCACGGGCAAGTATGTGAAAGTGCTTGATGCCGACGACAGTTTCGACACGGAACATTTCGGGCGTTATCTTTCTTTCCTCCAAGAAATGGATGCTGATTTAGTGCTTTCCGATTTTGCCGTGGTGGATACAAATAGAACTATCCGCAAGATAATAAAGTATGACCAAGGGCTTGGCTGTATGTTCGAAATGGAGCAAGTTTGCTGTTCTGCCAAGTTTCAAAACATGCAGATGCATGCTGTAGCCTATCGTCTTGAAAATCTGAGGAAGTTAGGATATGTGCAGACAGAAGGAATTTCATACACAGACCAACAATGGATTTTTCTGCCAATGATAACAGTCAAAACCATTGCTTATTTTGATAAGTATGTTTACAAATATTTGGTAGGCCGGGTAGGGCAGACGATGGAGCCGGTATTCAAATTTCAGAATCTTTTGTACGTTATGCGTTGTGGCTTGGACATGGCTTCTGCTTATGAAAGTCATACGTGGCAAATTGCAAATAGCCCCGTACTGAATTATTTGCGCGCGCGTTTGATACCTTTCTTGAAAGCTGCCTATGTGACATCGTTGACGCACTATAATATGGAAACAAGGCAGGCATTAATAAACTATGATGATGAACTAAAGAAACGTTGTGCGGAGATGTATGAATTGATTGGGAACAAGTATGTTAGTTCTTTTATGGGGTTTAGATATATAGATTATTGGAGAAAGCATAGAAATGCTAATATGACGTTGATTCGCACGCTGAGCAAGTGCTATTTGTTTATGCTTAACATGAAAAAATCTGTGCGAAAACCAGATGAGATGGCTGTGCCAGTGTCTTTCTGAATAATAGTATGCGATGGAAGCAAAAGTATCGGTTATCATACCAATATATAAGGTAGAGAGGTTTATTGACAAGTGTGCCTCGTCGCTTTTTGCTCAAACATTGAGTGATGTGGAGTTTATTTTCGTGGACGATGCTTCCCCAGATAGGAGCATGGAACTGCTAAGCAAATGCATTGCCAAGTATCCAGGGAGAAAGAATCAAGTAAAACTTGTGCGGCATGAGAAAAACCAAGGTCTTCCGGCGGCACGTAATACCGGACTGGCAAATGCGACAGGTGAATATGTGTTTCATTGTGACAGCGATGACTTTGCTGAGCCGGAGATGTTATCGATGCTCTACAACACGGCAAAAGAAAATGATGTTGACATTGTTTGGTGTGATTGGTTTCTGTCGTTTGAACAGAGCGAACGTTACATGACACAACCGTCATATATGACTCCTATGGAGGCATTGAAAGGAATGCTTGGCGGAGTTATGAAGTTTACCGTATGGAATAAATTAGTGAGACGGTCATTATATGTTAGCAATCATATCACTTTTCCAACTGGATATGGGATGGGAGAAGACATGACAATGATGATGTTGTTTGCTTGTGCTGATAAAGTTGCCTATTTGCCTAAAGCGTTTTATCACTATGTGAAAGTGAATATGAACTCTTTCACGCAGACATTCTCTGACAGCCATCTTGTAGAATTGAAATACAATGTACAGCGTATTTCCGATTACTTGCATGATAGGTTTGGTGACGAATTAGACAAAGAGATTGCTTATTTAAAGCTGGCTGTTAAGTTCCCATTTTTGATAAGCAACAGTTCGGAGAAATATCGTTTGTGGAAAGAATGGTATCCTGAAGCGAATAAATATATATGGGACAACAAACAACTGTCTTTACGCAGTCGCATCGTGCAGTGGTGCGCTTGGAAGGGATTGTTTGCTGTGGTACGAGTTCACTATCTGTTGTTGCAGAAAATTGTTTATGGATTGATTTATAAATAATGAGAGCATATATAACGTTATTATCTAACAAGTCTTATTTTGAAGGTGTCTTGATTTTGCATCGTTCTCTAAAGGCTGTGCAAGCATGTTTTCCGCTTTATTGTGTTCTGTCTATGTCTGTGGAGGATGAAGTGGAAAAGAAGCTGGAAGGTGAGGGAATACCTTGCATTCGTCTGTCGCACACGGCAGTTGATGGCATCGTCAATTCGGAAAAGCGTGGATTCTCACATTGGAATTATACGTTCGATAAGTTGCTTGTATGGGGATTAATCCAATTTGAGAAAATAGTGTTTCTTGATTGTGATATGCTTATAGTCCGGAATATTGATCACTTGTTTGAGTGTGAGCCGTTTTCGGCTGTTATTGCTGGTTCGTTGTATCCGGGGAATGAGCATTGGGAAGGATTGAATTCTGGTATAATGGTTATTGTTCCAGACGAAATAGTGAAAGATGGCTTGCTTGCAAATATTAAACCAGAGATTGAAGCTGGCAAAGCTGAACATCGCATGATTGGCGATCAAGATGTCATAAAGCGTTATTTGACAACTTGGAAAGAACAAAAGAACTTGCATTTGGAGCAAGGATATAATGTTTTCGCAGATTATTTAACCTATTATATACGTTATAAAGGTTATTCATTTGAAGGACAGACGGATAAACCTATATATGTGGTTCATTTCATAGGCCGGGCTAAGCCGTGGATGAAAAAAACACTAAGACAGTATGCTTGGCTTGTGAAAATGTGCCTGAGAAATCCATACTATGTGAAAGCTTATCGTAAGTACTTAGAGTTTTTGACAATATAGTTTAAAAAGTAGAATGTTGCATTTTATATTGGTCATATTACTAGTAGTAGTCTGTAGTTTGTACTATTTCCCGGTGTCGTTGCAAGTTCTGCCTACGGTCAATTCCAAAATGATTGTTGCTGCTGTGGGCTTGGTGCTTTTTTGTATGGAGCGTTTGAGACGCAAATCACCATCCATACGAAAAGAGTTGTTCCTCATCTTGGTCGTGGGGCTTGTTTTCTCCTTGTCGTCTTATTTTTCTGTAGTTTATAATAGTACAAACGATATGGTATATGCCACTTACTTTGTATCCATGTGTGTGTGGCTTGGTGGAGCATATTGTGTAATCTATTTACTGAGGTTGATGTATGGTGAGGTCTCTGTGCATACGGTGTTTTTGTATTTAGGATTGGTGTGTGCCGGACAATGTGTGATAGCTGTGATGATTGACAATGTACCGGCATTACAATATTTTGTTGACAATACGATTACGGGCATCGACCCTGAATATTTTGAGAAAAATTCTCGCCTATATGGAATAGGAGCAAGTTTTGACACGGCGGGCATTCGTTTCTCTTGTGTCTTGCTTGGCCTTGCGTATATGATAAAAGAAAATGTGTCCCAGGCAAAGAGAAGTTTTTATATAGTGCTGTTTCTTATAATAGGAGCCGTGGGGAATATGATATCTAGGACGACAGTGGTAGGGGTTGCTGTCGCTTGTGCTTATTTGCTTTTATCGTCTATGTCCTTACGCAAGATTCATATCATGATTACAGCACGTGGGTTATTGTGGACTGTGGGATTGTGTATGGCAATTATTGCACTTTCTTATGCCGGATTATATATGTATAATACAATGCCTGGAGTGCACTCTGCCTTTGATTATGGTTTTGAAGGGTTCATAAATCTATTTGAGACCGGAAGATTCTCAACACATTCTTCAGATTTGCTTGTCAAAAGTATTGGTGACATAGTGCCGGACAATGCAAAAACTTGGATGATTGGCGATGGCTATTTTGCTGACCCATACGATCCAAAGAAATTTTATATGGGCACAGATTTGGGTTATGTTCGTTTCTTTTTTTATTGTGGCATAATTGGTTTTGCTGTGTTCTTATTCTATTTCATTTGTTGTACTTATGTGCTTTGCAAGCGTTGGCGGAATTTAACGATGTTTTTTATGCTATTGCTCGTTATTCAACTAATTGTTTGGATTAAAATACCGACTGATATCTTTTGTTTTTATGCTTTGCTGCTGTTAGCAGATAATAATAAGGAAAGAGTTTATGATACCAAAGAAAATACATTATTGTTGGCTGAGCAATGATCCGTTTCCTGATAAAATACAGGCGTGTATGGCTTCTTGGAAAAGTGTTATGCCAGATTACGAATGGAAACTGTGGAACACTGAGTCGTTTGATGTTGAAAATAGCATTCCTTATGTGAAAGAGGCTTTTGCGAATCGGAAATGGGCATTTGTTGCCGACTATATTCGTTTGTATGCGCTTTATACGGAAGGAGGAATTTATTTGGATTCGGATGTGAAAGTGCTGAAACGTTTTGATGAGTTCCTGCATCATTCATTTTTTACGAGCATGGAATATCACCCGTTTATGATTGAACGAGATAATTCGCTGGCAGATATTGATGCTGACGGATTTCGCATCACAGACAAATATATTTCAGGCATTGAATTGCAAGCCGCCATTATGGGGGCAGAGAAAGGGAATCCATTTGTCAGAGAGCTACTGGATTGGTATCAAGATAAACATTTCGTCAAGCCTGACGGCACGATGGGGGTAGATGTGATAGCTCCGCAGATATATGCCCGAATTGCAGAAAAATATGGTTTCAGATACAAGGATGTGGATCAGCGATTGACTGACGATTTGATGATTTATCGTTCTGAAATCTTTGCTGGTAATAGGCGTGAAGCCACACCTGCTTCATATGCCATTCATTATTGTGAAAATAGTTGGAATGAACGTCCGTTAATGGACAAGGTGCGCCATTATTGGAAATTCCTTTTATATCTGCTTAAATCGAAAGTAAGCAAGTAGTGATATGATCTATGTCAACGGAAGATTCTTATTGCAAAACCTGACAGGTGTAAATCGCTTTGCTTATGAATTATGCAGAGTATGGGCAGAGACGGGAGTCTCATTTGCACTGTGTTGTCCTCCCGGCAAAATTAGAGAATGCTATGACATTTCCAACTTTAAAATTATTGTTTGCGGATGTGGTAAGTCTCATGTTTGGGAACAGTTGGCTTTGCCTTTGTGGTTCAGCAGAGTGAGAGGAAAGAAAATATTGGTTTGCTTTACTGGCCTAGGCCCATTGTTGATTCGAAAGAAGATTATGACAATTCATGATTTGGCGTTCATGGTCAATCCTAAGTGGTATTCTCGTTCGTATAGGCTATGGTATAGATTGATGACACCTCTTTGTGCTTTTACGTCAATGAAAATACTGACTGTGAGCGAGTTTTCCAAGTCGGAAATTATGCAGAGACTTTCAATAAGCAATGATAAGATATGCGTCGTGTATAATGCCGTTTCTCCTTTATTTCATGCAAAACATGACGAAAATTGTTGGGCAGAAAAAAGGGATTATGTTGGGGAAAAGTACATATTAGCAGTTTCCTCTATTGATCCACGCAAGAATTTTTCTATGCTGTTAAAGGCTTTTTCATACGTAAACGATAGAAATATTAAGCTTTATATAGTAGGCGGACAGTCTTCTATTTATTCTACTTCTATTGCAGCACTATCTAAAGAAGACACTTCAGAAAGAATTAAGTGGTTGGGGCGAGTCAGCGACCAACAACTTAAATGGTTTTATACTCATGCGTTGTGTTTTGTTTATCCATCATTATATGAAGGCTTTGGAATTCCTCCTTTAGAAGCAATGTCTTGTGGCACTCCAACGATTGTTTCTGCTATTTCTGTATTGAAAGAAGTTTGCGGAGATGCGGCTTTGTATGTTAACCCGCATGATGAGAAAGACATTGCAGACAAAATCAATCAGTTGGCGCACGACGAAAATTTGTGCCATGAATTAAAGAAGAAAGGGCGCAAAAGATGTGTTGCTTTTAGTTGGGAGCGGAGTGCCGCTTTATTAGCAAATGAAGTTTCGATGTTATTAGGATAAATCATTTGAGATGTAAGTCCCATCTAGAGAGAGTAAAAAAAGGCTATGAACTATTTTTCCGCATGGCTAGAGGCTGTGCGAAGCTGTTTAGAGATAATCAAGAGTAAATATGTGCAAGAAGAGATTAAGAGTACTTCAATTAGGCAAATTCTATCCGGTTGTCGGTGGCATTGAGAAAGTGGCGTATGATCTGATGGTGGGTTTGTCCAAGCAGGGAGTATATTGCGATATGATGTGTGCCGCATCGCGTGGAAGAGGCCAGATCATTTCGGTGAACGAACGGGCGCGGATTTTTTGTTGCCATACTTGGCTTAAAGCTGCAGCTACTATGATTTCACCGGCTATGATTTTTACATTGCAAAAAAGATGTAAACAGTATGACATTATTCATGTGCACCATCCGGACCCAATGGCTTGTTTGGCTTTGTTTCTTTCTGGCTATAAGGGAAAGGTGGTTTTGCATTGGCACAGTGACATTCAGAAACAGAAACTGTTGTTGAAATTCTATCGCCCATTGCAAGATTGGTTGTTGCGGCGGGCTGATGTGGTGGTGTGTACCACTCCGGTTTATCTGGAAGAATCTCCATTCCTGAAGCAGGTGCGGCATAAGGCCGTGTGTCTGCCTATCGGAGTGGAGCCCATGTGTCCAGCTGTAGAATTGGTTGATGCCGTTCGGCGCAAATACGGATATAAGAAGATTGTATTCTCCTTAGGGAGATTGGTAGCATATAAAGGGTATCGTTTTTTAGTGGCAGCGGCCCAGTATTTAAATGATGATTATATCATATTGATTGGAGGAACCGGAGCATTGGAAGAGGAACTCCACAGGGAAATAGAAGAGTTGGGGGTGCAAGGCAGAGTTTTGTTGCTCGGGCATGTGAGTGATGAGGATTTGCCTGCCTATTATGGTGCTTGCGATGTGTTTTGTCTGAGCAGTGTGCAGAAGACTGAAGCTTTTGGCATTGTACAGATAGAAGCCATGTCGTGTGGAAAACCGGTGGTAGCTACCAACATACCTCATTCTGGTGTGTCTTGGGTAAATGCTCATGGAGTATCGGGGGTGAATGTCGCTCCAGAGAATGCCAAGGCGTTGGCAGATGCCATTATGAGCATAACACAAGACCCGGAGATTTACAAGCAGTATGCCGACGGGGCTAAAATACGTTACAATCAACTTTTCACGAAGAAACACATGATAGAGAAATGCTTAAAATTATACAACTATGAAGTATGAAAAACCGGAAGCAGTGACGAGAACTGCGAAAATTGAAATTGCAAATGACAATTATTACCGTCAGGAAGAGATGTCCTCTTTTGCTTGTGGCGTGAAGAGGTTTTTCGATTTGTTAGGCGGTATATTAGGTTTGCTTGTGGCTTCTCCGGCCTTTTTAGTCATTTATGCGCTCATTAAGCATGAAGACGGAGGCCCGGCCATTTTCAAGCAAGAGCGTATAGGGTATCGCGGAAAACCTTTCATTTTGTACAAGTTTCGCTCCATGACGGTGTTGGCGGAAAAAGATGGTAAGCCAGCGCTGTGTCAGAAGGATGATAAACGATTGACTAAAATCGGACGTTTCCTTCGCGAACATCATTTAGATGAGTTACCTCAGTTGTGGAATGTGGTTAAAGGTGAGATGAGCTTTGTTGGACCACGTCCGGAGCGTCGTTTCTTTGTGGACAAAATCAAGGCGATCAATCCTAATTATGAATTATTATATCAACTGCGCCCCGGATTGTTTTCGCCTGCTACTTTATACAATGGTTATACAGACACGATGGATAAGATGCTGGAACGCTTGAGGATGGATTTGGAATATCTGCACAATCGTTCCTTATGGCTCGATGCAAAGATTATTTATCTAACAGTCATGTCCATTTTGATTGGAAAAAAGTTTTGATAAATTTATGGATAAAAACACACTGAAAATTAAAGATGGATTACAGTTGCGGAAAATAGGTAATCGTTACATGATTGTGGACACTTGTAGCGACAATGTCAACATGAGCAATGTGTATAGCATGAATGTTACGGCTGCCGATTTATGGACGCAAATAGAGCATGGTTGCCGTACGGTGGAGGAACTGACCGATTGGTTGTGTTGCCAGTATGAAGTGGATAGAACGACAGCTTTTCAGGATGTGGAACGTCAGTTGGCTGCATGGCAAGCATACGGTTTGTTGGTTTGATACTGTCCTTTAGAACTTATTTATTTAATGAATAAAGAACAACGTGCGTTGCTCGCCTTGTTACGAGCCGGTTTATGGGAGAGGTCTTTGGATGACTTATCTGATTTTCCCTTATCGGCCGAGAGCTGGAGGCAGGTTTTATGTTTGTCTCGTCAACAAACGGTCACGGGGTTGGTTTTCCAAGGCTTACAGTATTTGGCAGACGAGATGATGCCGCCGGAGTCTGTGTTAATTCATTGGGCTGCGGAGGTTGATGCTATTGAACGAAGCAATCGTAAGATGAATAAAGCATTGGCCGATTTATTGGCCATGTTCAAAGCAAAAGGATTAAATCCTGTTCTACAAAAAGGACAAGGGCTCGCACTGCTGTATGAGCAGCCGTTGTTAAGGGAATGTGGAGATATAGATCTTTATTTTAATAATGATAAGGCTTGGGAGATGGCGCTTTGCCATGTACGTTTACATGGTATTTGCGTGAAAAACGAGCCGGACCAAAGTGGCTTTTATCGTTGGCAGGGGATAGAAGTGGAGCACCACCCTTTTTTGTTTGATTTATATAATCCATTTCTTCGGTGTCTTGCTAATAAGTTGGAACAGAAGTGGGGATATCGTCATTGTATGGTTTCGGAGGCAATGGAAGTCATGGTGCCTGCACCTTTTCTGAATCTGCTTCTGATAGATTTGCATATTTTGAAACATGCGCTTGGGCGTGGCATTGGGTTGCGCCAATTATGTGACATGGCCCGTGCTTGCTATTGTTTGCATAGTGAGATTAATTCGTATGAAATGAAAGAGGCTTGCAGAAGTTTGGGCTTGGAACGCTGGAATCCATTATTGCATACATTTATGGTGGAATATTTGGGACTGCCTGTTACCTGTTTGCCATATTCGGAACAAGCACGTTCAGCTCATTCATTACTTGATATAGTGTGGCGTGGTGGCAATTTTGGGCAATACATGGCTAAGCGAAAAGAGTGTGATGCACGTTCTGTTTGGACACGGAAATGGCAAACCTTGTGCTCTTTCTTGCGCAATATGAATTTCTCCTGCCATTATGCACCCAAAGAAGCATTTTGGTTAGTGTTAAGACTATTGAAAGGGCAGTTTTGATATAGCATTTATGATAACAAGGAGTTTTTCTATTGCAGATTTTATCGTCGTCGTGCGTTTGCCGGATGGTTGTGATGTTGAAGCCTTACTTCCTTCATTTCGCCCTTTTCAGTGTGAAAGGCCTTGGAAAGAAGACGAAGTGCTTGTAGAATTTACGACAGAAGCGGCTGACAAATCTTCTTTGCAAATTCCTATTGAGGAATTGACATTGCTCGAAGAAAATATCAATGATATAGGGCTGGTGCGTTTATATGAAGCAGGGAGTAAATATTACATTACGGTTTCTTCCATTTCGGGCCATTTTACACATGCTATGTTAGCGACAGATGATTTTTCTGTGGTTGAGGCTTCCCTTGTTTGGGATGACCCGAATGCAGGGTATATGTTGTGTTCATTGCTTCGCATAGCTTATTCGCAGGCGGTATTGCGTCGAGCTGCCGTTTCCATACATGCTTCGGCGGTTTCTTGTGACGGGCGTGCTTATCTGTTTATGGGAAAAAGCGGTACGGGCAAGAGTACGCATGCTGCGTTGTGGTTAAAGCATATATCAGGGTGTGAGCTGCTGAATGATGATAACCCGACGATACGCCTTGTGGGTGATACGGTTATTGCTTACGGAACTCCTTGGAGCGGAAAAACTTCATGCTACAAACAACTTTCTTTTCCAGTTGGTGGAATGGTTCGCCTGAGTCAGGCTCAGGAGAATCTTTTCCACTTTCAGGCAGGGCCAGATGCCTTCATTGCGCTCTATCCTGGTTGTAGCGTGATCAATCAAAATACAGGCTTGCGAAACCAACTGTTTGACAGTTTGGTTCGCATGGCCGAATTAGTTCAGGTGGGGACATTGGGATGTTTGCCCAATAAAGAAGCTGCCATCCTCTGTCATCAGAAACTGACAGAGGGTTTTTGATTTCTTTCCTTGCCGGTTTAATTCCCATGTTTCCAGATAAACTATTAAAAAAAACATTTCTAATAAACATTATGAAGAAACAATTTTTGTGGGCAGGTTTGCTTGCCGTGGTGTTGTTGACCTCTTGTGCTTCGCGCAAGAATTTTGTCTATTTGCAAGACATGCAAGTAGGAGAGAGTTATCCATACGATGTGAAACACGAAGCTGTAGTTCACCGTGACGACCGTTTGAGTATCACCGTGAGTTGTAAGAATCCTGAGCTGGCTATACCTTTTAATATATATGGCGGCATGTTCCGGGTAGGAAGCGACGGTAATGTGACGACCGATACTTCAACGCAGGTCAACGAGAAAGGCTATCGTGTGGATGTGGATGGCTGCATTGATTTCCCAATTCTTGGTAAGCTATATGTGGAGGGAATGACGGTTAGTCAGGTGAAAGATTTGATTAGTAGTCGCATTGTAGAGGGGGCTTACATGAAAGACCCACTTGTTTCCATAGAGTTTCTTAATTTCAAGTACACAGTGTTGGGGGCAGTAAATAGCAATGGAACGTATACAGTCGACGGTGATCGTATCACGCTTCTGGAAGCCATTGCCAAAGCTGGCGATTTGAATGCTAAGGCAAAGATTGACCGTGTGGCTGTCATTCGTGAAGTGAACGGGCAACGTCAGATGTATATGCACGACCTGCGCAGCAAAGATTTGTTCAACTCTCCTTGTTTCTATCTTCAGCAAAATGACATTGTTTACGTAGAGCCTAAATATCGTAAGAAGGACAATGAAGATAGAGGATGGCAAATCGGCACGACGATTCTTTCTGTGATTACAGCCGGATGTTCCGTGATATGGGCCACAAAGTAAAATGACAAATAAACAATAGACATCAAATATGCAGACAAATAATTTCACTGCCAATAAAAACGACCAGAGCATCAATTTGTTGGATTTGTTGGTTTATTTGGCATCTAAATGGAAATGGTTTTTGATTTCTGTGCTGGTGTGTGGCGGAATAGCTTGGTATAACTATGCTCGTTCACCTTTGGTCTATTTTCGCTCAGCAACGGTAATCATCAAAGATCCCTCAAATAAGGCTTCAACAGCCGGTTTGGATCGTTTTGACAATTTTATCAATAAGGTGAATGTGGCCAATGAAATACTCCAATTTCGTTCCAAACGGCTCATGCGGGAAGTCGTGCAACGTGTGCATGCAGACGTATGCTATCTGGTTAAGGACGGATTGCGTCATAATGAACTTTATACACAAGCGCCTGTCCGTGTCTCATTCCCGGATGCCATGTCGGAACAAGTCATTAGCCTGACAGTAACTCCAAAAGATAAGAAGACGGTTGTTTTGTCAAACATTGTCGGCGTGGAGGCTAAGGCGGAATATACGGTCAATCTGAATGATACGGTGACACTCAGCAAGGGTATGCGTTTGGTTGTGACGCCGACTAATTACTATGGAAATTCCTGGCTGGGTACTCCGATTGAAGTGCAGAAACGTTCACTGGAGTCAGTTGTCAACTATTATAAGAATGGTCTTGGAATCCAGCAGGAAGAGGAAGAATCCTCAATACTGACGTTGGCGTTAAAAGACAATTCACCTGTCCGTGCAGAAGATGTATTGAACATGCTGATTACGGTCTACAACGAAGAAGCCATCAAAGATAAAAACCAGGTGGCGGTCAATACGGCCAACTTCATTAACGAACGTCTTATCATTATTGAAAACGAGCTGGGCACAGTGGAATCCGACCTTGAGTCGTTTAAGCAGCGCAACCAGATTGTCGACATAGCTTCGTCTGCCGGCATGTATATGAATGAGTCGCAAAAATACAGCGCCGACGCGATGGAACTGGAAACGCAGCTCCGTTTGGCCAACTTCATTAAAGATTACCTGACCGACCCGACAAAGGAAAGAGACCTCATCCCTTCGAACACGGGCATCAGCGACATGAACATCGAGAGCCAAATCAATCTTTATAACACTGCCAAACTGAAGCGCGACCGCCTTATCGACGACAGCAGCGAGAGAAATCCCGTGGTCGAGGAATTGAACAACTCCTTGCGAGCAATGAAACAGACCATCATCCGTGCGGTGGACAACATGATTGTCAGTCTCAATGTGAAGCGCAACGATGCCCAAAACCGTGAGATGCGTGCGCAGAACCGCGTCACTTCTATTCCGACAAAAGAACGCCAGATGCTCTCCATCGAACGCCAACAGAAAATAAAAGAGGCTCTTTATCTGTTCTTGCTCAACAAGCGTGAGGAAAATGCCTTGTCTCAGGCTATGGCCGACAATAATGCACGCGTGATTGACGGGGCCGATGGTAGTGATTCGCCTATCTCGCCTAGACGTAATAGGATTTTGTTGTTGGGGTTGCTCGTGGGTTTGGCTTTACCGGGAGTGACTTTCTTGTGCATCTTGTTCCTGGATACGCGTGTACATAGCCGTAAAGATTTGGAAAAGGTTGTAAGCGTTCCATTCTTGGGTGAGATTCCTTTGGACAAGGAAGCTGTTAAGTCTCATCATGGCGCAGCGAAAGAAGTGGTGGGCGAAGATGACAGCATTGTGTCGGAAGCTTTCCGCATTCTGCGCACCAATATGGCTTTCATGTCGCGGAAAGACCAGTCGACGCAAGTCATCACTTTCACCTCGTTCAATGAAGGTGCCGGTAAGACCTTTATTTCGCGCAATCTGGCCATGAGCCTGGTTTATGCCAAGAAGCGTGTGCTCTTGCTCGACCTTGATATTCGTAAGGGGACGTTAAGCCGCCATTACAACAGCCACAAGATAGGAATCACCAACTATCTTTCCGACCCAACAGTTACATTGGATGATATTATCCAGCATCAGGAACATTTTGACATCATTGCTTCTGGGCCGGTGGCTCCCAATCCGGCCGAATTGTTGATGGATAGCCGTTTGGACGAAATAATAGCCGAGCTTCGTACCCGCTATGATTATATCATTGCCGACAACGTGCCTGTGGGCATCATAGCCGATGCCAGCATCGCCAACCGCATTGCCGACCTTACTGTGTTTGTGGTGCGTGCAGGCCGTTTGGACCGTCGCCAGTTGCCCGACATCGAGACTCTTTATGAAGAAAAGAAACTGAAAAACATGGCTTTGGTGCTCAATGGCGTCGACCTCAAACATCGTGGCTACGGTTATGGCTACGGCTACGGTTATGGCTATGGGCATTACGGCTATGGCTACGGGAAAAAGAAGAAATGAGGTGTAGCGCTGTTTGTGGGTTAGAGATTGCCGATGGCGGTGCTCGTTAAAAAATAGATACTTTTTTGTCTCCGCCCGGCGGGGGCTTAAAGGTAGGTGAGAGCCGGACCTAGGGTAAGGTCGGCCAGTCTCCTTTCCGCTCTCGCTTACCCTCCTTTCCGCTCCCGGCTACCATTAAGGGGGGCACATGGACGGAAGCTGTTTGCTGATTGTAAGGTATTTACGAATGGCGCATTCATGTTCCCTATTCGTTGTTCCGCATTTTGAAAATTGTTGAATCAGCATACGAAATGAAAATGAATGTCCGGCATAGTTGTCCGCGTCTAAAATATGGCCGATGGGTGAAATGCAGATATTCATTAAAAAATTTATTTTAATCGTTTAAAGCTTATGGCAAATAGAATTAAGTCTTTCTGCTTGGCGGAAATGCCTGTAGACTCTTGTGCCCGGTTTCACACGTGTGTGAACAATTTCATTGCCGATGCGACACCGTCTGCCCTCCACATCGGAGAGCAGGCAGAGGCTTATGCCGAAGTCGTGAATGTTTTGCGTTCGTCAATGTCAGATGATGTTTTGGCGCAAGCCAACGCCATCTATCTGGTTATCGTGCGTGTGATTAACGCATACGCCAACGAGCACCCGACGGAAGTGCTTGAATTGTTTGTCGACGATGTCAACGGACTGGTGGATGCGTACACCCTTGCAGGGAGAGACAATGCCGTGTATGAAAGAGAATTTATGGACAACCTTAAAGTGTAACAAAATAAAAACATGCTGCGAATGAAAAACAACAAAGAGTGAAAAAACATGCCGGCAAGGACAGACGGGTACTGTCTCCGGTAAAAAAAGAGAATTGATGTTATTAATAAAAAATGAAAAGAAAGAAAAGTATGAAGAAAGATTACATTACTCCACTTACGGAAAAAACGGAAGTGGAGATGGAGCAAGGATTCATGAGTAGTGCTTCGGTTTTTGATCCGGAAAACGATCAGGACAATGGCGTAAGCATTTCGGGGCACGAAGTTGGTAACACCGGTAATTATACCGACCTAGGTTGGGATAACGACGGTGGCACTGAAAGCACATGGGGTAATTGACTTAAAAAAACTAAAATCATGAAAAGAGTTATGTATCCTTTATTTGCAGCCGCTTTGGTAGTCCTAGGCGGTTGCCAAGACGAGACAACCGAAAATCTTGTAGTTCCGGCACAGACCGGAGATGAGATTACTTTCGGTTCATCGTTGACGAATGTAGAGACACGTACCATTTATGGTGACGAGCCGATAAACGGTGAGTATCCTGTAAGTTGGGAAAACGGCGACCAAATCTCCATCTATTGTCCAGAGGCTGCTCAAGGTAAAATCGTTAAATATCAAATAACGCCTGACTCTCAAAATCCAAGCAAATCGTCGGCAGTGACTAAAATCAATGCCGATGAAGCTGGTTTGCAATGGGGACAAGCAGATGTGCACCATTTCTCTGCATTTTATCCTGGAGATAAGATTGAAGAATCTGTAGATGGAAAGTTGAAAGCAAGTATTCCGGTTGACCAAAATCCGGTAGAATGGAAATCGGAATCAAACGGTGTTGGCACGACCTGGACAGGCGTGGCTAATACCGACTATGCTTTCATGTGGGCTTATAATGAACACAGTAAAAAAGATGGTGGCGATGTGGCTTTACAGTTCAAGCCGTGGGTGACCATTCTAGACGTGGAAATCAACGGTCCGGCTAACGAGGGTGAGAAAATCAAGATGTCATCTGTACAGATACGCTCGCTGAGCCATGAGACACTGAACGGTGAATTTTTGCTAGACTTTAACCCGGTGGAAGACAGCGAAGAGAATGCTCCTGTCTATGAGCAATCTGGCGATGCAGACGCTACACGCAGCCAAATCACCATTCAACTTTACAACCAAGACTTGAATAGTGGACAAGGCGACTTTATCACCTTGGGTTATGGCGACAAGATTGTGGTGCGTTTCTATCTGTTGCCAAAAGATGTCAACTATGATACGAGTGGTGAAGGTCGGAATGACTTGCAAGTGCGTGTGACGCCCTTTAATTCTGCCGTGTTGACCCGTACACTTAATGCCCAAGAAGGGACACAACATGGCGGCATTTTGGCCCACAAGGTGAACAAAGTCATTCTGCCATCGGTAAGCAAGGTAGGGCCTAACTACTGGATGTCGTCACTTGATCCGGGTACTTACGTGACCGAGCTTTCATTGCCGGGTTCGAAAATGTCGTACCAGACAGCGGAGAATGTAAGTGGACGTAATGCTGTTTATTATCAAGATTTGTCTATAGCCGAACAAGTTACCAATGGTATTCGTGCATTCCAGATTCAAACGGCAAGCACCAATAATCCTGATGGTTTAATCGATACAGGAGACGCCGAAGACCAAGAACTTTACATGACAGTGGCAGGAACAAAGACCGACACTCGATTTAAAGAAATCGTGGCGGAAATTGCTAATGGTTTGAAGACCGCTGAAAGTGAAGGCAAAACCAACGAATATGCATTCATATTGTTGACTGCAGCATTGGGTGAATGTGATTCCTATGGTGGTATGTTTGGTTTGGCTGTTGATGGCGAACAGGCATGGATGGATGCCATTCGAAATGAATTGGACGAAATGGCTAAGGATGAGACTACTTATAGGCTCTATACCGGTGAAATTACACCAACCACTACGATTCGGGATGTGGCAGGACATATCATTATTAAGGTGAACTACAATAACGACAGTATGGGTAATCATCTAAATGAAAACGACCGCATTCCTGCCATGTTTGCTAAATGGGGTCTTGTAGATGATGTTACTACACCTTTCACCGAGACCAATGCTTATGCCATTAACACGATGCGTTGGGGGACATCTTATAACGTAACTTCGGGTTCTCTACAGTGGTTCTACCATGAGGCTACCAGTGTAGGCCATAACGACAATGGAGGTGAAGAAACTGAAAGCGTTAAGAAAGCAAACATTCAAGATATGTGGGATAGGAGCATCGAATATTACAAGAACAACAGCGGCCATAGCATGTGGTTTTTGAACGACCTTGGCGGTTGTTATGTAAATAGTGGCTATTCTGGTGGTGAGTCACAAGATGGCGTTGATGCATGGACGCAAGAAGTCGGTCCGTATGCGACTCGTTTGCTTCAGAACCGTGACGAAGATGCTACACTGGGTATTGTGCTTATCAACTACGCTAATCCGGAAAATACGTATTCGGGTAACTTGATTCAGACCATTATTAACAACAACTTTATGTTCCAGTTGCGCACCGATGGTTCTTCAGCCGGTGACGGCACACAAACTTACAACGGGACACGTGCTCAAAGCAGCAATGCCGATGGCTGGGATGAATGAACATGAAGGGGGCAGACACATGGGGCTGCCCCTACATGTTATGAAAACAAATAGTGATTAAAAACAATGTGAAGATGAAACTGACAGACAGCAGAGCTGCCATCAAGGCAGCTTTGGAACGCAACAGCGATTATCGTCAGGTCGTGACGACAGCGCATAATTATGGCTATTGCGCGATAGAAGCTGAAAACGTGAATTTTGTCTTGTTTCGTGGAGATTGGTCATGCGATGTGTATCTATCGAGCGTGAATGATTTTCAGTTGATTGCCAATCGTAGAGATGACGTAATGTCATTTATTGCCAAGGTAGTTTCCATTGCTTCAGCCGAATTGCAGAGTTATCAGAACAGCACGTTGCAAAGCACGCTCTAACCATCCATGCATCAAAAGATATTATTCATATAACGAATAAAAAACTATCATGAACAAAAAAACATTTGCTGCAGCCATTGCGTTGGCGTTGGTTGCAGGTTCGGCCTATGCACAGACCGAGCAACAGAGTGAAGACATCACTGAAGAAGTCATTTATAGTAATGACAAATACAAAGTGGAAACCAACCGTTTCTGGAGTAACTGGTTTATCAGTGCCGGCGCGGGTGGTCAAGTCTACTTTGGCAATCACGACAAGCAGGCCGACTTCGGCGACCGCATTTCCCCGGCACTCGACATTGCCGTGGGCAAGTGGTTTACGCCGGGCATTGGTGTGCGATTGATGTACAGCGGCCTGTCTGTGAAAGGTGCAACACAGAAAGGCGCGCTCGCCCATAGCACTGGTTCAGACCTGCCGGGTAAGGGTGGCAATGGCTATTGGTTGGAGAAACAGAAGTTCAACTACTTCAACATCCATGCCGATGCGTTGTTCAACCTCTCGAACCTGCTTTGTGGTTACAATGAGAGCCGCGTCTACAACCTCAGCGCCTACGGCGGTTTGGGTGTGATGCGCGTGTCCGACGAACCGTCGGCTACGGATATTTCCGCACACTTCGGTTTGCTCAACTCCTTCCGCTTGAACTCCGCGCTCGACCTGAATCTGGACATCCGCGGCACGCTGGTGGGCGATGATTTTGACGGCGAGCCGGGCGGACGTGGCGGCGAAGGTATGCTGACAGCCACCGTCGGCCTGACTTATAAGTTTAAACAACGTGGTTGGAATCGCAGCAAGACGGTTGTACGTTACAACAACGAGGCTGTCAATGCTTTGCGTGCCCAGGTGAACGACATGAATGCAGAAAACGAGCGTCTGAAGAGGGAATTGGCCGAAAACAGCAAGAAGCAGCCTGAGACCATCGTGCGTCAGTTGGCATCGTCCAACTTGGTTGTCTTCCGCATTGGCAAGAGCAAGCTGTCCAATGAAGCCCGTGTCAGCTTAGGCATGTTGGCCGAGGCCATCAAAAAAGGCGATCCGAATGCTGTTTACACTATCACCGGTTATGCAGACGCCGGAACGGGTAGCAAGAAGCTCAATGAACGTTTGAGCAAGGCCCGTGCCGAGGCCGTCTACAACTGTTTGGTTGAAGAGTTTGGCGTGAACAAGTCGCAGCTCGAAGTTGATTACAAGGGTGGTGTAGAAAACATGTTCTACGATGATCCGCGTATGAGCCGTGCCGTAATCACGAAGACTAAATAATCTTTTTGTCGATGCGTTGAAAAGCGCAAAGCGTCGATAAGGTCTCTAGTCCCCTTTTCGTCTGGAATGGTCGGAAAGGGGATTTTTTATGTAATTCATTTTATACAATAACCCAAGTTCTGGGTAGCACTTGCGTTTACTGTCGCGATTCAGATGCTTTCACTATCGCGATTCACTGGTTGCCATAATCGCGATTATGAGGAGGTCACTATCGCGATTGTCAGGGTATCTGAATCACGATAGTTAAACTATTAAAATAGGCATTGCTTAATGCTTTGAATCATAGTTTTTTGTGTTTCGTCCTTTCTGGGCGGAATTTTTCAATGACAAGTTTAAAGGGGAGAAGGATAACCGATTCAGGGGAAAAAGAAATGTATAAATCATACAATAAGTATTCTTTAGTCTGTTTATGTTGGCATTAGAAAATGAGTCCTATTTTTCTGAAGTCACCCGTTTGTTGGCAGAAGGACATTCCGTGACAATACCGACGAAGGGCAGCAGTATGCTTCCTTTTATTGTGGGTGGACGCGACCGTGTAGTTTTGTGTCCAGCCGTTGCGTTGCAGACGGGCGACATTGTGTTGGCACATTTGCCGGAATACGGGTATGTGTTGCATCGCATTTATCGTTTGTCGGGAAACGAGGTGACTCTCATGGGAGATGGGAATATAAAGGCTGTGGAGCGTTGCCGGGTGGAGGATGTGGTCGGACGTGTTGCGGGCATTTTGCGCAACGGACGTTGTGTGGACTGTCTCTCGCCGGTTGCACGTCGCCGGGCCCGGCTTTGGCGACAACTGTTGCCTTTACGCCGCTGTTTGTTGTTTGTCTATAAGAAACTCATGGGCAGAGCGTGGGAAGCGTGCTGATGGCCGTTGGGAAGGAGAGATATTATTCATCGTATATATACGCGTGATGAAGATAAAGGAATGTGTAAAGTGGCTTTGGGTTTCGTCCCGGGGCTATCGTGGTTTCATTTTGTGTTGTGCAGCGGCTGGTGTCCTGCACGTAGGAGTCTCGTTGTTTGCTGTCTACGTTAGCAAACATCTGATAGACATTGTGACGGGAGAGGTTGCTGGCAATTTGGAAGTCTACATCGGTTGGATGATAGCCTGCATTGTGCTGCAATTAGGGTTGTCGGTCGCGAGAAGCAGGATGGCTAGCAGGACTGAAATCAGGCTTCGCAATGAGTTGCGCCGTGAGTTGTTTGTCCATTTGATGGGCAGTTGCTGGACAGGGCGTGAGAAATTGCATACAGGCGATGTGCTGAATCGGATGGAAGAAGACGTGATGACCGTCACCGATGCGCTGTGTCGTACGATGCCCGCTGTGTTGGTGACAGTGGTGCAGTTGGCCGGGGCTTTGTATTTCCTGTCTGAGCTGGATATGCGTTTGGCAGGCATAGTCTTGTTCATCATGCCGGTAGCCTTGTTGTTTAGCAAAAGCTATGTGCGGCGCATGCGGCAAATGTCGCGCGATATACGCGACACGGATAGTCGCATCCAGAGCCATCTGCAGGAACATTTTCAGCATCGCATTCTCATCCGTACCTTGGAATATACTTCACAGGCTGTGGAGAAATTGGTTGGATGGCAATCGCTTTTGCAGCAGAAAGTCATGGAACGTACCGATTTTTCCATCTTTTCGCGTTCGATGGTGCAGCTTGGTTTTGCAACGGGATATGCCGTGGCTTTTCTTTGGGGGATTTTCGGGTTGCGTGACGGGACTGTTACTTTCGGCATGATGACTGCCTTTTTGCAACTGGTGGCTCAGGTACAGCGCCCGATGGTCGATTTTAGCCGCCAGATACCGTCTTTTATCCGTGTGTTTACTTCGGCAGAACGTCTGGCGGAATTGAAAGCACAACCGTTGGAACAGCAAGGCGAGCCGGTGTGTCTGGCTGGCGTTTTAGGCATCAAGGTGGAAGATTTGTCGTTTTCTTATCCGGATGCCGGCCATAGGGTATTGTCCGGATTTTCCCATAACTTTCTCCCCGGTAGCCTGACTGCTATTGTCGGGGAAACGGGAGCAGGGAAGAGCACACTGGTTCGGTTGCTATTGGGGCTGTTGTTGCCAGAGGAGGGGAAGATATGTTTGTACAACGCGAGGCAGCAGGCCGAGGCTTCCCCGCTTACGCGTTGTAACCTTTCCTATGTTCCTCAGGGCAATACGTTGGTCAGTGGGAGTATTCGTGAAAATCTGTTGATGGGCAATCCGCAAGCGACGGAAGAAGAGCTGCATGCGGCGCTTCATACGGCAGTGGCCGATTTTGTCTTTGCATTGCCCGATGGTTTGAACACACGTTGTGGGGAGCAGGGGAGCGGGTTGAGCGAAGGACAGGCACAGCGCATTGCCATTGCCCGCGGTTTGCTCCGTCCTGGAAGTATTCTTGTGCTGGATGAGCCGACCTCTTCGCTCGACAACGAAACGGAGCATCTTTTGCTTGAGCGTCTTTCTTCTCAGGTGGAAGGGAAAACACTTATTCTGGTTACGCATCGGGAGACGATTGCCCGCTTGTGTTCTTCCGTTGTCCATATACGGAAAATTTCCAAAGACGGCGGTCAAACAAGTGCCTGAGTGTAATCAGAGTCCAAAGATAAACTTTTCTACGGCATGAGCCACTCCGTCGCAATCGTTAGAATAGGTGATGTAGTCAGCTTGTTCGCGCACGACAGGTTGCGCGTTTTCCATCGCCACGCCCAATCCGGCAAACCGTATCATGGAAGCATCGTTGAAACCGTCTCCACAGGCGATTACTTCTTCGCGCGCTATTCCAAGTTTTTCTATCAATACAGCCAGTGATTTGGCTTTGTCTATGCCGTCGGGGACAAGTTCCAGGAAATAGGGTTCTGAGCGATAGACTCCCATTTGTCCCTCCAGATGTTTCTGCATCTCTTTTTCCAGAAGGACAAGGCGCGACGGATTTCCCACAATCATACATTTTACGACCGGGAAGTTGATGGCTTCCAGGAAATTGGTTACTTTTTGGAGTTGCATGACATTGAGGATGGCTTCTCGTTGCACATATTCATCGTCGGGGTATTCCGTGATGACGTACTGGTTGTGGTAGGGGACGATGGGGAATTGGTATTTCTGTGCACATGCATACAGGTAAGGCAGTATTTCCGGTTTTAACCTGTTGGCATAAAGAATTTCTTTTTTTGCCCAATCCATGATTTCACTTCCATTGTAGGAGAGGATGTATCCTCCAAATTCTGCCAAGCGTAGTCTGTCTGCGATGGGAGCCACACCATAGGTTGGTCGTCCTGACGCCAAGATGATTTTTATGCCTTGCTCTTGTGCTTGGATAAGTGTGTCTAGAGTGTGCGGGGTGATTTCTTTGCGACTGTTGGTCAGTGTGCCATCCAGGTCGAGGACTAAGAGTTTATAGGCCATATCAATGAGCGTTTTTACTGTTCCTTGTTTTCTGCTGCGCGTAAGATGATGGTTGTAGCGCCTAGTGTGATAATGGCGCCGTCTTCTATTCGCATACGTTCACGGTCGCCCAACAATTCGTTCATCAGGAATGTGCCACACAGGCTGTCGTTATCGCGGAGGGTGTAGGTGATTTGCCCTTGTTTGTTACGTTTCACATTGAGGATGCAGTGACGCCTGTCCATGTTTCGGTCGTTTGTCTCAATGGGAACTTCAATATCCATGCCTTTGCTGCGCCGGCCTATGATGTTGTCGCCCTCTTTCAGAGGAAGGACTTGTTTGTAGGCAAATGCGTTTTCAATGACGACGATACTTCCAAAACGGTCTTTGTTTTCTTGTTCGTCGAGCGTTTCATCTTTTCTCAGGGCATTCAGTTTGGATTTTCCGATGCGGATGCTGAATTGTTTTTTACATTCATCACATACGAAGATGAGCGATTGTCCTTCTTCGTATTGCTTTTCGTCAAAAATGATATAATGATCACATTTGGGGCAACGTACTCTTTTCATTGTTTGTGTGTATTGTGAAAATCAGTTTCGTGTCGTGAGCATCCATGCGTTTTTAAATTCTTCCTTTTTTCTTAACTGGAGCATTTGGGCATTCAGCGATTCTTTGTCAGAACCGGAAATCAAGGCTATGCGCACCCGCCCGTCACGTTCTATGATGGTTGCGTCTGGGTAGCCTTTGCCAGCCAGTTCCTTTATCACGGTTTCCGCATCTTTCCGGTTGCCGACGCTGGCCACGATAATGTGATATTGTTTAGACACTGCTGCCTTGGGGGAGACTTTCGTCGGGGCAGGAGTCGTTTTTTTCTCCGGTTGAGGGACGATTTCTTTCTTTCTAGAAGTGACAGCAGGAGTTTGTTTCGGTTGAGACCCGGAGCGAGGTGCTGTGCGCTGTGTGGAAACCAATTTTATCTTTTCTTCTTGTATCTTTTTTTGCTGTTGTTTTTTCTCCACAGGTGTTTGGGGAGACTCCAGGAGAGTGGTTGCCAAAGACTCTTTGCGGATTTGTTCAAACCATCCGGCGTAGCCCAAGGAAGCATAGCTTTCTGGTTCTACATAGGTGTTGCTCACAGGGGTGGAAAGAATAAAAAACAAGACAACGGCAGCGGCTACAGCAACAATGTTGTTGAGCCATGTACGGTTTACATTAATGACTAGCGTATTGGGCGTTTTGGGCTGTTTGGGAACAATTTGTGGTCTGTCGTGGATTACCGTGGAAGTCTGAAGTTCTTTGAGCTCTTTCATCTCGAACTTATTCCAGCCATAGAGTGAAGGAGCCGTTATATTCGTCTTTTCAGGGCGGAAATCCAATGTGTTTTCAATATTGAGAGCTAACGTTCCCAGTCCTTTGATATCTATATGCCCTTCTTTATTTAATGTGTCACACAATTCGTTTACAGCCGTTTCCATCATTTGTTGGGCAACGGGATAGCTCACTTCATGTGCCTGCATGTAGGCTTGGATTAATAGCCCGTCATTCATCTGAAGCAACGGGTTGAAACCTACCGTGCGGTATGGGGGGAGAAACAAATGGCCTTCATCAAGATGTTGAGCCGGAGAGTAGTAGGTGATAAAACCACCAAAGTCCGGGATAATGACGCATTCATTCTCGATAAGTAGCGTTTTTATGTATTGCAATAACTCTTTCATTCTGCAAATGTAGTTTTTTCATTTGAAAGATGCTACATCCCTGTCCAATTAAATTTCTTTAATGAAACGATGTGTCATCAATGATATTTGCGTATTTTTGCGCAACTAAAACAAAAGCTATGAATTATATTTCTACTGCGATTAAGGGAGTATGGATTCTTGAACCTAAAGTGTTTTTAGATGCCCGAGGCTATTTCTTTGAGTCTTTCAAAAAGGAAGAATTTGAAGAGCACGTAGGAAAAGTGGATTTCATACAAGATAATGAATCAATGTCAAGTTTGGGTGTACTGAGAGGGTTGCACTATCAAAAGGGAAACTTTAGCCAGGCAAAACTGGTGCGCGTCATTAAAGGGAAGGTGTTTGATGTCGCTGTAGATATTCGTCGTTCGTCTCCAACTTTCGGACAGTATGTGGGGGTAGAATTGAGTGAAGAAAATAAGCGCCAACTGTTTATCCCCCGTGGTTTTGCCCATGGTTTTTTGGTGTTGAGCAGTCAGGCTGTTTTTACTTATAAAGTCGATAACATTTATGCTCCCCAAGCGGAAGCCTCCATCCGTTTCGACGATCCTGATATTGCAATTAATTGGACAATGGATAAGGAACAGATGTTGCTTTCAGAGAAAGATTTGAATGCGGTCTGGTTGCGTAATGCAGAAGTGTATGAATAAGATTTATAGTTTGCTATGCGGCTTGTGGCTGGCCATGACTGGTATGTCGGCTTGCTCGCATGGTGCAGGCAATGATGTAGTTGCTGAGTCACAGGAAAATGTCCAGATGAAACAAGCTTTGCAGGGCATTTGGGCTGACGACAATAGTGACGCTGTGCAGTTTAGCGCCGATGGCGATTCCTTATATTATCCAGGCGACGCATCACGTCCGCTTTATTTTAAGATTGTCAATGGGCAATTAATGATTTGTGGTGCGGATACGGTTTCATATGAGATTGTATGTCTGGAGGATAGCAAATTCTGGTATCATTCCATAACTGGCGAACTTATCAAGCTTCATCGTTCGGAATATGAGTTGGATTCAATAGAATTTGTAAAAACGATGCAAGAGCCAATCGCATTGTATGACGGGGTGGTAAAGAAAGATTCTGTCATCATGTTTGAAAAGCATCGCTATCATGGCTATGTATACATTAACCCGTCGACCATGAAAGTGTATAAAACTTCTTATAATGAGAACGGGATGAAGATAGAACAAGTGTTTTATGATAATGTGATCCACTTATGTGTATACGAAGGCACACAATCGCTTTTTGCACGGGACTTTACGAAAAAAGATTTTGAGTCGGCGGTGGAGCCCGGTTTTTTGAAGAGTGCAGTCTTGAGCGATATGGACTTTATTGATGTAAACAGCAAAGGCTATTGGTATGAGGTTTCTTTGTGTATTCCCGACGAGGCTAGTTGTTACCAAATTTTTATTCTGGTTTCTCCCGATGGAGACTGGTCTTTGCAGAGCGTCAAGGCTTGAGTGGTTTATCATTTATTAAGGATTAAAGAAGCAGTATTTCCTGTTTTCTGCTGTTTATTACACAAACAATCATTTATGTTAAATTTAAAAATGAGATTTTTATGAAGAAGAAGATTTTACCCCTAGTTGCGATGGCATTTTTTGCATTGGTATCATGTCAGTCTTCCAAAAATAATGTGGCATCTGCTCCGATCAATCTGGAAGGTGAATGGAATATCGTGGAGGTTAACGGAAGTGCCATTACAATCAAGGAAATGCCCTATATAGGTTTCGATGCTGAGGAAGGACGTGTTTATGGTAATGCCGGATGCAATAACATCATGGGAGCTTACAAACAGAATGTGGAGACCGGTTCGTTGGATTTAGGGCAGTTGGCAAGCACGATGATGGCAGGTCCTAATATGGATGTGGAACGTAATGTGCTGAATGCATTGGGACAGGTGAAAGGATATAAGTCTGTCAGCAAAGATGAAATAGCTTTGTGTAATGAAAAGAATCGCCCGGTCGTGGTTCTGAAGAAGCGTTCACAAGAAATGCCTTTGAAAGATTTGAATGGAGAATGGAGTATTGTGAAGGTTTACGGTGAGGATGTTTCTGCGGAATTGGAAAAGCGGCCGTTTTTAGCTTTCGACATAGACAAGAAAAACATTAATGGATGTGCAAGTTGTAATAATATTCGTGGCAGTTTTATCATTAATGATGTTCAGAAACAATCCATTACTTTTCAAAATATAGCTTCGACCCGCATGATGTGTCCTGACATGACTTTGGAAAATAATATTATACAGATTCTGAACAAGGCAGACCATTATGGCCGGCTGGCGAATGGAAACCTTGTACTTTATATCGGAGGCAAACAAGTGATGGAGCTGGCAAAGAATCGTGGTTAAATGAATCTAGGCTTGTTTAGATGGGAAAGCAGGCAAGTGCCGAAAGGAAGGTGTCCGGCACCGAGACTAAGGTCAGGTAGGTTGCCTTCTCCTTTAATAATTGGGTTATAAACATTGCCATGATGCTTCCTGAAGAATTTTTGTGAAGCATCTGATAAAAGCAGAAATCTCTGGATGACGGCATAATGCTTACATCCAGAGATTTCTGTTTTTATGTCAATCCTTGAAGAAAACTTATTTCTTCTTTTGTCCATAATATGCATTCGGGCCATGTTTGCGGCTGAAATGCTTTTCAATGAGCAACGGATTCATGGTAAGCTGCGGGTTGATGCTGTAAGAAATGCTAGCCATTTTGGCTACTTGTTCCATTACTACAGCATTGTGTACTGCTTCGTGGGCGTCTTTTCCCCATGCGAACGGACCATGATTTTTGACAAGTACACCAGGAGTGTGGACAGGGTTCATGCCCTCAAAGCGTTTTACAATGACATTGCCTGTTTCTAATTCATAATTGCCTTCTACTTCTTCGCGTGTCATGTCTGCGGTGCATGGAATTGCCTGATGAAAGTAGTCGGCATGGGTTGTCCCGATATTAGGAATGTCAAGTCCTGCTTGTGCCCATGCTGTAGCATAAGTAGAATGGGTATGGACTACACCTCCAATCTCCGGAAATGCTTTATAAAGCACCACGTGTGTCGGAGTATCAGATGATGGATTTAATTCACCTTCGACCACATTTCCGTCTAAATCGACAACAACCATATCGCTAGCCTTCATGATGTCGTATCCGACACCACTTGGTTTGATAACAACTAAGCCGCTTTTACGGTCGATGGCAGAAACGTTACCCCAAGTAAAAATGACCAAGCCATGTTTGACAAGGTCAAGGTTTGCTTGAAATACTTGTTCTTTTAAAGCTTCTAACATAGTTATATCTGTTTTTATTTGTTCTTAAAGTTTGAATTTGAGAGATTTGGAGTAAATGTTGTTATTGAACTTATACAAACGTGCTCCTCTACGTGAGCTTATTTTATCAACCAGTTCTGTTTGTTCTATGAAGTTCATCTCAGCCACTTTTTTGCGGAAGTTACGTTTGTCGATAGGATAGCCATAGATAGCTTCATAGAGGTTTTGCAACTGGGTTAACGTAAATAGTTCAGGTAATAGGTTAAAACCGATGGGGGCGCATGAAGCTTTTTGTTTCATCATCTCCCTAGCTTTGTTTACCATATCTTGATGGTCGAACAACAGAGGGGGAAGCTCGTCAATCTTTGCCCAATAGCCATTGTGCTCTTCTACGCATTTCTTATCATAGTCTTGAATGTTGATTAGTGCGTAGTAGGCCACAGAAATGACCCGCTCATCGGGTTCGCGATGCACAGCACCAAATGTGCCTACTTGTTCCATGTAGACTTGATTTAGCCCTGTGTATTCGCGTAAAACCCGTTTTGCGGCATCGTCAACGCTTTCGTTGGTTTGTACAAATCCACCCATTAAAGACCAAGCTCCGTAGAAAGGCTCCATGTTTCTTTTAAGCAGAAGCAAACTGAGACCTTCTTTGTTGAATCCAAAAATAATGCAGTCTACTGCAACGTAGAATTTCGGATGTATGTTATAATAGGTGGTCATATGTTTATAAAATAATAATTATTTAATAGTTGCTTACCAGAGTGCAATGTACAACACTAACAATACGACAAGTACGGCAATGGAGCCGATGGTGAAGCCACGGTCGGATTGGAAGAGTGACAAATCGATGGGCACTGCTTTCTTGTCTTGCACTGCATCGAGAGCATTGGAACGCAGATAAATCCAAAGTGACAAGAAGAAAGTTCCCAAGAAGAATACAGATACAAATCCAAGGTTCTGCATAGCTTCAATGTCGCCAAAGACAGTGATGCAGCCGATGAGGTAGCAGATGATAGCGAGTACCAGCATTACATTACCCCAGAAAAGCTGTGCTTTCTTTGAATGGTTGTCAAGCGGGATTGCTTTTTCAGTGTCTTTACTCATGTAAGACAGTGTGAAGAAGAGAACAACCAATACCATGAACACATAGCCCATGCGGAGCAAGAACGGTGTGCCTGGCATCATGAACTTAAAGGCAATGCTGAATACGAATGTTGCAATGGCTGTAACTACGGCTGCAGTGCCGGAGGCACGTTTCCACAACAGGCCCAAACCGAAGATGACGACGATTCCCGGGTAAACGAAACCGGAGTATTCCTGGATGATTTGGAATGCTTGGTCAGCTCCACCCATGATGGGATATACAGCGATAAGTGCCAGGATAAGTGATGCCAATGAAGTCAGACGGCCGACGCTCACCAATTTCTTTTCAGAGGCTGTCTTGTTGATAAACTTCTTGTAGATATCCATTGTGAAAATGGTAGAAGTAGAGTTGAACATGGAAGCCAAAGATGAAATCACGGCGGCAGCCAAAGCGGCAAATGAAAGACCTTTGACGACTGTCGGTGTGAAGTTGCGAATCAAGAACGGATAAGCATCATCAGAACGCTCAATAGAGCCGGTCAATGTCTGCATGAGTTCGGGTTGATAGTTTACGATGTAGAATGCGCATACACCCGGAATACATACGATGAACGGGATAAGAATTTTCAGGAAAGCAGCGAAAATCATACCTTTCTTCGCTTCTGCAAGGCTTTTTGCGGCAAGACCTTTTTGGATAATGTATTGGTTGAAGCCCCAATAACCCAAGTTTGTCAGCCACAGGCCGCCAATGATTACCGTGATGCCCGGAATGTCAAAGAAGGGGTCAGACGGCTGAGTTGCCGTGCCTTCAAGCACCGGATAGAGGTCGGCATTGCGTTCGACGATGAGGTTGAAGTGCGTATCGCCCGGCACACTGGCAAGATGGCCCATGATATAGCTCAAGGCATCCAACGCACCGTTGAGTTCCAGTTTGGTGGAAATCACATCCAGCGCAGCATAAGCCGTCACCAAACCACCACCTACGAGGAATGTTACTTGCATGACGTCGGTCCAGGCAACGGATGCCAGACCACCATAAATGGAGTAAACACCGGCAATGATGAAAAGGAAGAGCATAATCCACATGATGGTCATATCCATCTGCATGCCGAGAATCACGGCAGGAGCATCGGGCAAGCCAAGGATTTGCTTGATAGCCAAGGCGCCCAGCCAAGCCACAGATGTCAAATTGATGAAGACATACAGGAAGAGCCAGAAGATGGAGAATGCCAGCCCGACACCCCAGTTGTAGCGTTCGCTCAGGAACTGAGGAATAGTGAATATCTTGCGCTTAATCATCACAGGCAGCAAGAACTTGGCCACAACAATCAGGGTGGCAGCGGCCATCAACTCGTAGGCAGCAATGGCAATACCCGATTTGAAAGCAGAACCGGACATGCCGATAAACTGTTCTGCAGAGATGTTGGCTGCAATCAGTGAGGCGCCCACTGCCCACCACGTCAGCGTGTTGCCTGCCAAGAAATAGTCACTCGATGATTTCTCTTCTCCTTTCTTGCCGCGCGACAAGAAGAGGCCCAGGCCTACGAGAAGAATGATGTAGGCCACGAACACCAAATAGTCGGCGAGTTCGAAACCATTGTTTTTCAAAGATTCTAGTATATCCATAATATTATTCAGTTTTGTTGGTTTTCATAGTCTGGGCGTTATTTCTCCACGCCGAATTTAAAGATGCAATGGCTTTGGTAGGTTTGCCCGGGCTCGAGGACGGCAGAAGGCCATTGGGGCTTGTTGGGGCTGTCAGGATAGTGCTGAGACTCCAGGCAGATGGCCGCCCGTTGGTTGTAGACGATGCCCTTCTTTCCCGTGACACTTCCATCCAGGAAGTTGCCCGTATAGACCTGGATGCCCGGTTCGCTGGTGTAGACCTCCAAGGTGATGCCTGTCGACGGGCATACGACCTTGGCTGCAACCTCTTCGATGTTTCCTTTCGTATTGAGCACATAATTGTGGTCGATGCCCATGCCGAATTTCACTTGCTCGTTGCTCATGTCAAGTGCGTCGGCAATAGGTTTGGCATTCTTGAAATCCATGCTGTTGCCGCTCAAGGCAAGCATCTGGCCGGTGGTCATGAATGTGCTGTCGACCGGAGTGATGCTGTCGGCGTTTACGTAAAGGACGTTGTCAGTGATTGTGTTTTGGGGATTGCCCGACAAGTTGAAATAGGAGTGGTTGGTCATGTTGATGACGGTCTTCTTGTCGGTCGTGGCATCATATTGGATGTCGATGCTGTTGTTTCCCTTTAGGGTGTAGGTGACGTGTGCTGTCACATTGCCCGGGAAGTTGTTGTCTCCGTCGGGAGATTGCATGGTCAGTTGCAACGTGCTGTCGTTTAGCTGCTGGCCGGAGTAGACTTGGTATTGCCAGCCTGTCGGGCCTCCGTGGAGACAGTGCCCATAGTTGTTTTGCGGCAATTTGATGGTGTCGCCGTCGAGGACGAATTTTCCTTGGTTGATGCGGTTGGCATAGCGTCCGATGGCAGCTCCGAAGTCGCTGGGGACGTTGATATAGTCTGCAATGCTGTCAAATCCGAGGACGACATCTTTCATTTCGCCCGTCTTGTCGGGGACCATGACGGAGACGATGCGGCCGCCGAAGTTGGTGATGCATACCTCCATGCCGTTTGCGTTTGTCAGCGTGTATAGTTGTGTTTGTTTACCATTGACCTCCGTTTGGAAATCTTTCGGATTCAGTCCTGATTGGGTCAGGGTCTCTTCCTGTTGCGGCGTACATGCGAAGACCGACAAGCACACACCTGCAAACAGGGCTTTGCTTACATTTTTCATGATGTTATATTGTTTAATTGATTTGTCTGAGACATTGGTGCAAAGTTAGGATGAAAGCACATAAAAAGAAACGTCTTTTTTATGTTCTTCAACAGCTAAGTGTTGAATTAACACCTCATTCAACTCTTCGTGCGCCGTCGCTGATTATTACATCATACACCTTGGGGGTGCGCTTGAACTTCTCACGGAAGCTGGCAACAGTTTCCTGGATGAACGCGTCGTAGAGTTCTTCCTTCACCAGGTTGATGGTGCAGCCGCCGAAGCCTCCGCCCATGATGCGCGAACCGGTCACCCCGTGTTTGCGGGCACATTCGTTCAAGAAATCAAGCTCCTCGCAGCTCACCTCGTAGAGCTTGCTCATGCCCTCGTGGGTCTCGTACATCTTCCGCCCCACTGTCTCGTAGTCATTTTCCTGCAAAGCCTTGCATACCTCCAGCACGCGCCCGATTTCTTCGATGACATACTCGGCACGCATGTGGTCTTCGGCGCTGATTTCCCCTTTCACCTCGTCGAGCATTTCCAATGTGGCATCGCGCAGCAGCTTCACCTCCGGATGGTGTTTCTGGATGGCGGCAACGGCTGCCTCACAGCTCTGCCGGCGCTTGTTGTAGGCCGACGAAGCCAATTCGTGCTTGACCACGGAATCGAGCAACACCAGCTTGTAGCCCTGCGGGTTGAACGGGTAATATTGGTACTCCAGGCTGCGGCAGTCTAGGCACATGAGGTGGTCTTTCTTGCCGAAGATGGAAGCAAACTGGTCCATGATGCCGCAGTTCACGCCGCAATAGTTGTGCTCCGTGGCCTGTCCCACCTGTGCCAGGGTAAACTTGTCCAGCTTGTTGTCGCCAAACAGGTCGTTCAGCGCATAAGCATACGTGCTCTCCAGCGCGGCCGATGAAGACATACCTGCTCCCAGGGGCACGTCGCCGGCAAAAGCCGTGTTGAAACCTTTGACCTCCACGCCGCGTTTAATCATCTCGCGGCACACGCCGAAGATGTAGCGTGCCCAGCTCGTGCGGGGAGCATCCTCTTCGTTCAGGCCAAACTCCACGTAGTCTTTCAGGTCGATGGAGTAGGCGCGCACCTTGTCCGTCCCGTTGGGGCGTATCTCGGCCATCATGCCTTTGTCAATCGCTCCGGGGAAGACGAAGCCCCCGTTGTAGTCTGTGTGTTCTCCAATCAGGTTGATGCGACCGGGCGACGCATATATGTAGCCGGTGTTTCCGTCGAAGTGTTTGATGAAACGACTTCTTACATGTTCTATTTCCATAGTATATATATTTTTATGTATTTAAATGTTAGCAAAAAGGTTAGTCAGGATGCCGCCGGCAGGGACGGCATGGCGGCAGGAGGAGCGGGGCCTCGTCAGCCCTCCACGCCAAACTTGTAGATGGTCGTCTGGCGGTAGGTCTCTCCGGGGCGCAGCACGGCCGTCGGGAAGTGGGCCTTGTTGGGCGTGTCGGGGAAGTGTTGCGCCTCGAAACATACGGCACTGCGGTCGGGGAACGTAGCCCCGTGGGCACCCGTCATGCCGCCGTTCCAGTTGGCCGTGTAGAACTGCACGCCCGGCTCCGTCGTCCACACCTCCAGCGAGCGTCCGCTCCGGGGCTCCACGCAGCGCGCCGCAAAACTCATCTCGCCCGCCTCGCGCTTGTTGAGCACGTAGCAGTGGTCATACCCCCGTGCCTGCTCCAACTGGGTAAAGCCGCAGTCGATGCGTTCGCCCACGGTGTGCGGGGTGAGGAAGTCCATCGGCGTGCCCTTGACGGAGAGGATTTCGCCCGTCGGGATGGAGTTGGCGTCGGTCGGCAGATAATGGTCGGCGTTGATGGTCACGATGTAGTCGTGCACGCAGGGCGTCGGAGTGCCCGTGCCCGTCAGGCTGAAGAAGGCGTGGTTTGTCAGGTTGACGAGCGTCGCCCCGTCGGTCGTGGCCTCATAGTCAATCCGCAGTGCGTCGTCGCCGGTCAGCGTGTAGGTCATCCGCACGTCCAGGTTGCCGGGGAAGCCCTCCTCGCCGTCGCGCGAGCAGTAGTGCAGCCCGATGTGCGAGTCGTCGGCCTCTGTCACGTCCCACACCCGCCGGTGGAACCCCGTCGGGCCTCCGTGCAGGGAGTTCGGCCCGTTGTTGATGGCCAGGCGGAACTCTTTCCCGTCCAGGCGGAAAGTGCCTCCCGCGATGCGGTTGCCATAGCGTCCGATGGTCGTGCTGAGCACCTCCACCGGGCTGTCCATCAAGTGTGCCAGCGAGTCGTGCCCTTGGACGACGTTGGCAAAACGCCCTTCCCTGTCGGGAGCGAATATTGACAGAATCGCCGCCCCGTAGTTGCAGACAGCCATCTCCAGTCCGTTACTGTTGGTGAGAAAATATAGGTCAGTGTTTTTCCCGTCGATAGTTGCTTGAAAATCCTTTCGTTCGAGTTGCGAACGGTTCATTTTGTTGTGCATTATGGTAAATTTAAGCGTTGTATTAATTATTGCAAATGTATATAACTTCTTTATCTCAAACAAGCGTGCCCGCGAAAAATCTCAAGAATTTCCCCCGGCCAGCAGGTCGGCCACGACGAAACTGCTCCCGCCCACAAAGATGAAGTCGTCGGCCTCGGCCTCCTCCCTGGCCCTGCGCAGCGCATCGGCC